>Ga0073928_10002344_pt1 | contig 32898 bp, 32 predicted proteins | sample PaiPotPPA55metaG_FD_76969 | JGI IMG/M metagenome (GOLD analysis project Ga0073928, IMG submission 76969) | Iron sulfur acid spring bacterial and archeal communities from Banff, Canada, to study Microbial Dark Matter (Phase II) - Paint Pots PPA... ...
AATTTTGTCGTCAACGTCTGTGATGTTCATGACGTAGCGCACTCTGTAGCCGCGCTGGCGCAGGAATCGCTGCAGTATATCTACGGCAATGAATGTACGGAAGTTGCCGATGTGGCCATAGCCGTAAACGGTTGGGCCGCAGGCATACATGCGGACTTCACCGTCGCGAAGGGGAAGGAATTCCTCGATCTGCGACGACATAGTGTTGTAGAGGCGTAGGGCCATAGGATGGTGTGCGCTCAGAAGACGAACCTCCAATTCTAGGGGGATGCGAGAAAGAGGGTCAACTGGCAGGGATATCGGCCGAAGAATTTGGCACCAACGCATGAGTCTGCGTGTGAGAGCGCAGCCTCTGTTGTACGAGAAAGACGTAGTGCAGAGCCGAAATGATCGTGAACGCAAATGTGGCGCGCAGGAAAACGGTGCGTGTAATCCATACCCACCGTTGCGGCCGCAGACTAAGCAGCATCACGAAGAAAACCGCGGCGATCTGAGAAAAGGTGTTTGCTTTGCCAAAAATACTAGGCTGGAAGTTGCGCAGTCCCGCAATGGCAAACAGCACGGCACTGGCCGCCAGGATGGAGATATCACGGCTGAAAACCAGCACAAAGAACTTCCACGGAATCTTATGCAAGATGGAGAGCACCAGAAACAGAGTACTCAATAAGAGTTTATCCGCAATGGGATCGAGATACTGGCCGAGCAAGGTCTGCTGGTGCAACTTGCGGGCCAGCAAGCCATCCAGGCCATCGCTGAAGCCTGCAATCACGAAGAGAACCAAAGCCCAGTGATAGCGGCCGTCGACCAGTTCGATCACGATGAAGGGAACGAAAATCATGCGCAGCATCGTGAGCTGGTTGGGCGCGGTGAAGACCTGAGAGAGCCTCATGCGGATTCTTTCTTCGGAAGGGCTGTGCGTCGCGCCGCACTCTCCTCACAATCGATCGTGCTCGTGCTGCCGGGCAACCGAGATCCCAGCGTTTCAGCTGGACGAAGACCGGTCTTGGTCGAAAAGCGCTGCGAAAGTGAAGGTAAACTCCCGTCGGGCAGATCAAGTTCGACGCGTTCAATGCGATGCATTGGGAAAAAAACCACAGCCGGCGTGAAGGGTTCACCATCTTTCACCATCACCACAAGGTCTTCAAAAGAAGCCAACTCAATACCACTCAAGCTGACCCCTTCGGGCGCCAACGAAAGAATCATGCCCCAGAATTTGTCTCGGGGATTGCCAAGGGTCACGACGACCATCGACCCAGGAACGAAAGGATCGCGGGCGGGCGTTCGTGCGCTAGCGTTGTTATCGTCCCGCTGAGAGTTTCCATGCATGCAACGATTGTCGCCGCCGCCGCCCGGACTTTGCAACTGGCAAAGGCGGTTCACCCGGCTTGTGAATCGCTGGACACCGTTGCCCGCCACTAAGCATGACGTTGCGTTTTCTTGCTGGCCTTCCGTTGCGTTCTTTGAGATCTCTTCATTGCTTTCCGCTGTTTCTTAGCTGCTTTCTTTGTAGCTTTTCGCTGCTGCTTCGCCGCCTTTCGCGCTTCGCGCCCGTTCTCGCCGATGTTGGTTCGTTCAGTCTTGCCGGGCATCGCCCACGCAACGCTCGAGGCGAGCAGCAACATTAAAGCCGCAATTCGTTTCATAACCTCTCCGCATGGAAGATCTTCAGCGATCTTACACCGAAGTCGCGCCGCGTTGCGCAACCTCGTCCATCGACGGACCATCGCATATAAAAACTCAGTTGCCGCAGCAGCTGTTAATAGGAACCGGAACATGATTCAGTGACGGCTGCAAGCTCCTACTCAGGTGACCAGGCTGAAAATCAGTGGACGCGAACAACGATGTAAGCAAGCAAGAAAATTCATAAAGTTACGACTGCGAGAGGAGGCACCGAACCGTCCTATGGGGGGAATCAAAATTCAGAGTTGAGAGTCCTTTCCAGAGGCTGGGAAACTCTTTGTAGGGGCGAAGCGACTATACGCCGGTGTCGGTAAACGCGGCAAAGCCCACGAGCGCATGCCGGCTAATCGCACTGCGGTTATTGACTTTTATTTCGCCGGCGCGAGTATCGCATCCAGCCGATCTGGGGTTGTCTCGACTCTCTCCAAGTGCGGGTAGCGCATTCCGCCGTGGTAGCCCAGAGAGATTGTGACAAATTCGTCACCACGCTTAAGCAAGAGTTTGATTGGTTCCTGACTTTTCTCTGCGGCGAGGATGGTTTCGCGCAGGACTGCGGGAGTGTACTTCTGATCGTTGACGGCTTGCAGTTGCATATCCGGCGTGATGCCAGCTTTGAAAGCCAGACTGTCCCACCAAACCTGATCAATGCCGCCATGGGAGTCAGGGCCGCCGATGTCTGACTTTACCGAGAAGCCCAGTGAGGTAGCGAAGCTCACTCCACGAACGCTGTCTGCCTTCTTCAGCCACTCCGGTTCGTTATCGTTGTAGACAAGCCGATATCCGCCCTGCGTAAACCCGTTCTCCGGAACGTTCGGGTTGACCTCGTAAACCCGGGCACGGAGCAATCCTGCCCAATCGTAGGGTTGCACGGTATTCAAGGCCTTCACGATGTCGTCAAACGTATAAGTCACGGTGATATAGCTCCCATTATCGATCCCGAAAAAGAGCTTCGCGAAATCGTCAAGAGACTTCTTTCCGCCGCTCAGTTCGCGGATCTTCGTGTCGGCGTCGAGCCAGACAAGGTCTGACTCCGGATAGTAGTCGTAGGCACGCTGCCAGCTTTGCCAGGTCCCCGGGACAAAGCGAGACGAAATAATGGGCTCGTTGGTGGTGTCTTGCAAAGAGCGCCAGGTGCGTCCCTGGCTGATTTCGAAGCCCGCGGCGATTTGTGCGAATACATCGCGGGCCTGCTCGGGAGTACGCATTCCAGAACGCGCTGTGAGCACGTTGCCGTAATAGTCCGTCAATCCCTCATAAACCCATAGCAGGTCGTTGCGCATGGGGACGTTGAAGTTGGGTGTCCACAAGTCAGCCGGCCGGCGGAACTTGCCGTTCCACGAATGGGTGTATTCGTGGGGCAGGAGAGCCCGGCCGGCAACTCCTGCACCCCAGTCCGTGAAGTAATTGGCGCGAGAACCGTCCTCACTCGATTGATGGTGCTCCAGGCCTTTGCCGCTGACGATGTCGCTGACAGAAAAGAGAAAATCATAGCGATCGTAGTGATGCGAATTGAAAAGCTTCTGCGCCTCGATCACAAGGTTCTTGTGGTATTGCAGTTCTTCCGGAGTGATCTCTAGATCGGCAGGTTTGTCGGCGAAGACATCGAGGTACACCGGGTTGTCCGGCCCAGTGGACAGGTCTAAACGCTTGAAGTTGACGCCCGCATAAAGGGGGGAATCGACGAGCGTATTCAGCGTCGTTCCTTTGAACTGAACCAGATTGCCATTCTGCGATTTCACGTCCAGGGAGCAGGCGAATTGCCATGCCTCCGGCAAACGGATCGCAGTTTCGAATTTGATATCGCGGGAGAAGTGTCCCGCGGGATAGAGAAGCACGCTGTTCCAGGTAACGTCGGCGAACTTTGCGGAAATGCGGCCTCGTTTTGGATCCTGCGGGGCCAAGTACTGGAAATTTATATCCAGTGTTGTTGCATCTTTTGGCGCCTCGACATGGAACGCGTACATGTCCACGCGGTCGCGCACCCATGGAAGGCGTTTGCCATTCACCGTGACGATGAGGCCGGCGAGTTCGCTCGCTGGGTTCGACGGCGAGTGCGTCCCGGGAAGCCACTCAGGGTAGAGCAGCGTAATATCGCGGCCTTTGATGGGAATCGTCTCATGCACGCTCAGTATGCGATCCGTTATGTTGGTGGCATCGACGAGCAGCGAAATCGTGCCGGGATAAGGCGTGTCAGCCGGCGCAACAATGGGCGGAGGAAGCGGTGCGGGCTGCGGGCCAGGTGAATTCTGCGCGTACGCAGTTGCGCTTAGGGCAATGCATAGAGCCGCGAAAACCGCTGCGGCGCCTCTATGACGGGAAAATGAATGCCGCATGCAGATCCTCCGAAACTCCGAACTTTAAACGATGTGGTAGGGAAATGGTTTGGTCGATCACTCGGGCAGAATCCTACGTGCGCGGAACGTTCAAGTCAATGAAGCCGGGGATTTAGCGAGGCCTCAAAAGGATGGCTGACGTAAAACCGTCATAACGCCCATCTACCGAGTTCCGACCGCGGACTAGAGGACGCCCGGAGAAGGCGCCGACGATGGAAGAAATATCATCTCTCATAGCTCATCCGCGATTTTGCGAAACGTACGCTTTTGGTACGGTCACTCGGCCGCTGGCAAGACAATGGCGGGGTGCGGCTGCACTGCCAGGACCATTCCTAATACGACCCTATCTGAACCTCTCTCGTTGGCGTTTTCAACGTGTGATCAAAGAACAACCAACCACGGGAACACCCGGGGGGTACCCCCGCTACCTAGGTAGTGAGGGCTATGGGTAGCAAGTGTCATTTTCGGAAGAAGAATGGCTCGCGTTGTGGCGCAAACGCGCAGTGGTCCTTGGAGGAGAAGTCTTGCTCCTGCCACAGCGAACTGCGCGCCTCTGCCAAGGATGTGGAGGCGAACTCGAATAGAGCCAGTTTCAGCCTGGCCACCGCCCCGGTACAAACGACAGAACGGCACACCGGCTGCGTGTTTGAGCGCGTCCGGTGGTATATTTGCTCAGAGTAGAGAGCCGAACTTACCGCATTCCCGTCTGACGACTGCGTGCGAGAAATCTCTTTCTAATGTTTGCGGGTGGTAACTCTTTAGGAACATCCACCGACAGACTACCACAGACACCAAGCTCGTAGATGTAGGCCAGAACAGTTTCAAAAGCCATAGATGAAACGAAAGTACAGAACTTGTCACTAAGTGGGTGGAGGTGGGGTTTCATGGCCAACACACAAACCGATATAATCGCTCGCTACGGAAACTGGTTTAAGGGCGACGACGACTTGTTCACACATTGTCTGATTCTGAGGAACGGCGAATGCCGTCTGCTGGGGCAGGGCTTGCGAGCGGTCACTCTAAGCAAGTTCAAAGCGCCGGCCGCGAAGTTAAAGAAACTGAAAGCCGAGCTCGCCGCCATTCCCCCAGCGTGGCCCGATGCCAGCTATACAGGATACAATTTCATCACCGACGCCGAATCGCTGACCGCAAGCGAGATCGCCGTCTACGGCAAGAAGGCCGGCGGTGGACTACCCGGATATTTTGTTCCGCCAGTCGGCTCCGAGGCAGCAACTCTGGTCAAGGCGATCGCCAACATTGATTGAGGGTCCCGCACGCCGTATATCGCTCGCGCTGGCGTGCTCGACGCCCCGCCCCGGTTCCGCATCTGCCCTCGGTGAAGCTGGTGAAAAAAGTTCGGGTGGGATCCAAAGTGCGACGCGTGTATCGGGCAAGACGGGAGCTGACGGAGCACAGAATCAAGAACTCCTCGCACACGGCTGGCAAGAGGGTCCCCATCAAGGCTCTCTAGATCCCGAGATCAGCGATCATCTGAAGATCGTCAGCACGCCTAAGAAACTTCAGCTCTCTGAGATCATGAACGCGCAGAAGGTCAAACTCGACAACAGCGTCCAAAGATGGCCAGCCTTTCGGACATGCGGCATAGCCATCTTGTCGCAGCCACCGATGCTGCAGTCCACCATCAGCCAGTGGTAGCGCAAGAAAAGAGTGATCCACGATACGCAGTTCAGAGTCGTCGCCTGCATGAAGACTCGCATCGAGTGCATACACGATGCATTCATCCCCTACTGAGGAGCCACATTCCTGGCGGACGTTCATCCGTCTCATGAGATGAGGGTGTGTGGAGAGGAACTGCTCGCCAATCCCGAAATGGTTCTTCCGAAGATCGCAAAATGGTTGGGACTTCGGTCCGATACAATCGCAATTGATTGCATGAAGTACCCTGAGAAATGGCCCTTCGCGAGCGTGGGGCCGCGAAATGCTCGGTTTGGGAATGATCCGAACTTCTGTCAGAAGCCGACGCTTCAAGTTAATCAGCGCAAACAACAGAGACTAGACGGTACCCTACCTTGGAGACCGGATGCGGCCGGGATCAAGCCTGAGGTTCGCCGGCTTGCAGAGAAGTTCGGCTACGAGTGACACCCTATGCTACCCGACCCGCCGCTCGACTCCCAGACGACGTTGCCGGTAGAGCTCCCGCGTCACAACCGATTGCATGCGCCTTTCATCGAGTTCGGCACCTAGAAACCACTTGATCCGCGCACTCGTTTCTTGCGGGTTGTCGATCGTCTGATTGTAATCAACATAGAGAACGCGAAAGTTTCGTGTGGTTGCCAACCAGGCCTCGAATGCTCTGAGTTCGTCACGAAAAAGTCCGATCAGTTGGCGTGATTCGTCTGGAGAAACTTGAGTGCCACTCCGACGCAACATTTCGTCCTGCGAAGCGACAATCTCTTCCACAACTCGCCGCATGAAAATCACGTTGTAGGGAAGCGAGGGCGGGAGATCATGAACTAAAAGATAAACCATCTTCACCGCTTTTCCACTCGCTCCTGCCACCCATGATGAGTTTTGTTTGAGCAGTTTTACGGGTTCGTACTCGTAGTACCCGTTAGGATTGTCCAAGTCGGCTTTTCTCACACCATCGACAAGGAGGGGGACTCCTCCGGCCTCGAGCATTCGCATCATCATCGACGTGCCAGACCTCGGCAACCCAGTCACTACAACTATCGGCGCAGCTTGTGCCGTAGGAGAATCCATCATCGCGGTCGTCCAGAACATGAGGGTTGGTGCGGCTTGCGTGCCGAAACCAGCAGATAATTGCTGGTTATCCGATCTCTCAGCGTCAGGCTCACCGCGACGCTTTCGAGCGCAGATGGCCAAACCTGTCTGGTCAGAACTTTAGTGTAGACGTACTCGAAACAGTGATCTCGAAATCCCTCCCAGCATTGTTGTCGCGCCTCCACAATGCGCACATTTTCAAACCCGATACCTTGAAGGATCGACCGGTATTGAGAGGTGTCAGAAACAAAATTCGCTACGGGAATGCGCTTCGTCAGCGACGCAATTTGTCGCGACCGCAAAAGGATGTCCGACAAAGCTAGGCATCCGTCAGGTTTAAGTACTCGATACGCTTCACGCAAAAACTTCTGACGCGTGTCGAAATGGAAAGCCGCCTCGACGCACAGAATGTTGTCAAACGTATCGCTAGGGAACTTCAGCTTCGTTGCGTCCATATTGATAAACCGGCACCCTGGAGCCTTTTGACGGCAGGTAGCCAGTTGCTTTTCAGAGATGTTGATCCCGGTAACGCACGAAGGATCGTAATCACGCAAGAGTCGCTTGGTCGACGCACCTTTGCCGCAGGCCACGTCGAGTACGTTCCCGTGCTTGTGGGAAAAGAATCCCACTAAAACGTCGACCAGTTTCTCGGATGCTTCCCGCTGATTGAGGGTCTTCGGATTCCAGTAACCATAGTTGTGGAAGCCACTATGGTCGTAATACGCATCCACGAAGTGCGAATACATTGTGGAGTCGTAACGCCGGTTGATCATTTCGGACAGCGTGCCGTTCTGGCGTGACCGGAGTTCAGCAGGGTAGAGAGCACTTGGCCACGATGCTCGCGGATACGCTTTGGCGAGTATCGGTAGCATCTTATGTCTCAACTCCTTGCCGCTTAGAGCCGAGCCAGATCTCCAACCCTCCGCGTTGGTTGGGCCGGAATTCCCATTCGTCGCGCCCTGACTTGGCTTGACGCACGCGCACAGCAACTTCCGGACCAAAAGGATTCGCCGTGCCGACGAAAAGTCCGAGGGGCGTTGATTGCAGGGTCCGAACGCCGTCGTTGTATGGATTCTCAAAACCGTTCTGCGTGATTGGGTACCAGTTCACTCCATCCGGGCTGCGCCACAGTTCAAATCCGCCGGCGATGTGTGCAAGCTCTTCTACTCCCAGCTTATCTACGATCCACTGGATCTCGGCGCTCCATTGGTCACGCGTCAGGTACGGGAGGAACACGGTCCATTTATAGGTACCGAGGTAGAGCCAGCCGTCGTGAACTGTCATTCGCCAGAAGTATCCATTGAATGGGTTGTCGAAGCCCGGCCCCTTGCCACTCAGAGGAAACTTGTATCCTTCAGGAGTGGAGCGAGGGCTGCCGACGATCAGGTCCCAGGAATCGTCCGGGAGGATTCGAATCAGTTCGGGCGCGGCCGGTCCGACCTTGTTTTCACGATCATAGCCACCGTTTTGAATGGCGGTTCCGACATACAGAGCCCCGTTGAATGGGCACATGCTGATGGCGAGTTCATTAAGGTTACCGCGATAAGCGCCATCTGTAACGACACGGGACCACCGATATGGGTTGCGTCCACCGGGCGTTTTCCAAATCTGAAAGCCCGTGGATGGGTTGAGCGTGCCCACATACAGATGGCCTTCGAAGACCGCCATTTCGAAAAAGGTCTGATTGTTGAGATCTCCGAATCCGAGATCACTGACGGGCTGCCACCCTTGGGTAGCCAGGTTTTCAGTTTCCAGCACAACGGCGGCATTGCAGGCATTCGCCGCGCCGCCCACCCGACCTGTGGGTGAGGTATAAAGCCGCCCATCAAATACCTCAAGAATACGATAGGTGTTAAGCGCAGGGTCTGTCCCAGCCTTCGCTACCGCATCGAAAGTGCGTCCGTTAAGGGTGCGCAGAATTTGTGGTGGCAAGCCCGAGCTGGCAGTTGAGAATCCAGCCACATACAAGGCGTCGCGGTGGAGCGCCATCGAGCGATACCCAATATCGCGCGGCACCATCTTGCCGTCACGCCCGGCCACGCGCGGAGACTGGTAGACAAGATTCCAGATTCTTGATTGCGGTGTGAAGCGCCAGATTTGAGCCCGGAAGTCCAAGTCGTGGAACTGCCGCGGCATTCGGACCGGCCAAGTTTTCATCCATTCCGGGTGATTTTGGTGAATCATGACCAGATTTCCGCGGGAGTTGCCCACGTAAAGCGCGTTGCTGAACCACGCCATGCAATACGCGTAGGCATTGAATCCGTCACCCCAGCCGTTCGCTGCAACCTTGCAAAAGTCGCCTCGCCTGAGGCCGTGGTCATCGGGATGAGCGATTTGCTTATCGGTTGCTGTGTCCGTCCGACAGCATAGGGGGGAGGTCGTCACGGCGTTACTTCCCCCTCCACGTCGGCTTGGTTCTGCAGGGCTCTAGACATCGTGGGTGCATGAAATGTTTTCACGTGCTGGACGAAGAGTTCAGGTCGGGTAATCGGAAAAAAATGGCCAACACCCGGAAGGATCGTCGATTTCAGACCTTGCAAGTGTTCCTTTAGACCCTCGAGCGTCGGCAGACAAAACGAAAACTCGCCGTAGATCGCCTGCGCCGGCACGCTGACCTGGCTGATCAGTTCTGGTGTCAAGCCCGCAGGGTCCCGCAAATCGGCGTTCGCCGTGGTTGATGAAAGGAGTTTCATCCAGTGATCCTCAATGCGCCGGTCGAGTGCGGTCGCCTCATTCGTACCTCGCGAAGAACGCTGAGAGCGGAGCAGTTCAAGCAGCGAAAAGTCCAGTTCGCTATTTTCATCGAGTGTGAGTCCATGCTCCTGGAGTTGCTCCTTCCACATTGGCCAGTAAACCCAGTCTTTGATTTTCAGAGACCGCTGCAGGGACCAGACACGGCTGTCGGAAACCGCGAGCGCGTTAACACGGTCCGAATGCAATGCTGCAAAATGAAGGGCAACGGTACCCCCGAAGCTGTGCCCAATGAAGTGGGCACGGTCGATGTCCAGTGCGTCAAGGAGACCGACCAGGTCGGAGGCCATGTCGGCGGACGTGTAGCCGGACGGCGGCATGTCCGTATATCCGTGGCCTCGCAGATCGTAGGTCAACACCGTGAAATTATCTTTCAGTAAAGGCACCACCCGCACTTCCCAGTCGGCCAGACTACCGGTGAGTCCGTGGATCAGTACAGCGTGCGGTCCGGAACCTGCCTGGTGGTAGTGGATGTTGAGGCCACCTGCAAGCACCTTCGGCGCCAAAACGATCGACGTTGGTTGGATTTCGGTCACTGCGCAATGTACCCAATCGCCCGCAAGCGTTTCAAAACTTCAGTTTGCACTTCCTCCAAGTCGAGGCTGTTCTGCTTGCGTTCCAACGTTGGGACGAGCTCACTGGGCGCCGTAGCGAGCACTGGACAACCGTTGAACAAAGCTTCCGGGCACACGCCTTCCATCTCCCACTCTAGTGGCACGCCGAGACTGCGTAGCAAGATCGGAGCGACGTCAACGATCTGTAGCGGCGACATTTCCCCCAATCGTGAAACCCCGGGGCCAGCCGCTATGAAGACACCTTGAGGGTAATGGGTTCCCCAGATTTCCGGACGACGGCGAAAAACCGCGTCGGAGTCGATTACCGAAAGAAACCCATGGTCCTTCATCAACAAAGTGAGATCGGGCGCGCGCCCTGCTGCGTCACCTGGGAAGGCTTGCTCCCTCGTCAGTACTCGGCTAAAGAACGGCTGGCCGGAGTAAGGGTCAGTCAAGTCCAGCAGCTCTGCAACCAAACGCGCTCGAAATTCCTCATACGTGTGCGACGGAATACTCGCCGGGCAGGCAGCACCCTCGGCTCTTCGAATATAAATGCCGTTGCTACTGGGGTTGAGGGCAAATGCGGTAGTGCGGTCCCAGTCGATATCCTCTACCTGGAACTTGATCCTTTGGTCGGATATGTTCGTCACGGGGGACGCCTTACTCTTCGGTTTGTCTCTCCAGAAGAGATATCCCTTTTGCGCGAGCCAGGCGTTAGCAAAGAAGACGATATCGGTCGGCCCAAAGCCATGATCGGATGTAATGAAAACTCGAGCCTCGTCGCCGGCTGCGGCAACGATTTGGCCAATGAATCCGTCCAGCTGACGGAAATAGGTCAGGCAAAGATCGAGAATCCGAGCTTCCCAGAGCGTGGGTCTGTGGGAGCGCAAGGACGGATCCAGGAATCGCCAGCACAGATGCTGAAGCTTATCGACTCCGTCAAAAATGACCGCCGCGAGATCCGGCGGATCTTCCTTCAAGATCAGTTGGAGAAGGTCGAACCATCGTTCCTCGCGCTGAATATGATGGGTAATCCAAGACTCATACTCCTCGTCCGGGAGATACTGGATCGACTGGAATTCCTGGTTTGTATCCATCGAGAGAAACTTTGCATCGAAACCCGGCAGTCCTCGCATCGTTTCGTAAAAAGCCGGTGGATAGACCGCGTGTTTCAAGTGTCGCCAATGCACAAACCCAGGTACGCAAACCCCGTGTACCGGTTCCGGAGGATACGACACCGGGAAGTTCAGTGCTGCGACGCGCATACCGCGTTGGCTGAGAATCGACCAGAGCGTTGGACACTGGATGTCATAAGACATGTTCAGAGTAAAGAAAACGCCGTCGCGCGTCTGACGGCAATGGATGAAATCGAACACCCCATGATGCTCGGGCGTTCTGCCCGTGATCATGGATGTCCAAGCTGCCGGTGTGATGGGGTGCACCGTAGACTCCAGTTCCGCATATGCTGCTCGCGCCATGAACTCCTGCAGGAAGGGCATGTGCCCAGTCTCTAGTAGTGGGTTCAGAACCGTGAATGTTGCCCCATCCAGTCCGATTAAGACCGTCCGGCTCATAGGTTGCTCCTTATTCTGCGTTTCCGCCTTCCCGGGTCAGCTGCTTTTTCGTGTGTTCCCACAAGAAATCTGCCAACGTCCCCAGAGAGATATCCATCACGGGCTTGCCGCCAACCAGAAGCAGCTTTTCCAAAGGAAGATCACGGCGTCCCAGTAGGCGAGTGAGATCAGCAGTCAACACAACGATGTCGAGCGATTGACAGCCGAGATCTGCGACCAGCAAGGTCTCCTCGGTGATCGGATCGGCAAAGTCCCGGTCCCAGCCTTCGGTGAGGCCTAGAGCCGAGTTCATCACCTTGGTCAGGATGGCATCGCGTCCATCCGGGGCAGGATCAGCGTGGGTCATAGGGTCCCCTCGAAATTCGATGTAAACAAGTTGCGATTACCAGATCTTTCTGGCGGAAAGTGTGGACCGCCAGGGGCTCATCCCGGGCGAATTGTTCCGCCAGAGAGCCCGTTGCCGCAAGCAATATGCTTCCATCATCAGCGTTGAATGACCGCACGATTACGCTGCCTGGTCCCCCGAGCAGCCCATATCCCAGCGCCTTGGCGGCGGCTTCCTTGGCACACCAAAATCGCAAGGCATATTCCCGACGCTGTTCGGGGTCACGAATCGCTAGAAGAGAGCGTTCCTGCGCATCGAAGGCCAAGTCTTCAAAACCGTCTCGAGATGGGTCCAGCCGCTGCACATCGACGCCAATCGCTGTTCCCGGTTCGAGTGTGGCCGCTGCTATGGCGATGCCATCCGCATGAGAGATCGATATCGCCGGACGAATGGATCCGACCGCAACGAGGGGTCGACCGTTCTCGTCGGCAGAAATCTCAACATCGGAGGGAAGCAACTCCGTCTGCCCATGCTCCTGAGCGAGCAACCGAACCGCATCCTTCGCACAACACCGGCCGAGAAGCCATTCGACGCGTCGTTCGTCACGCCCCGCCAACTCATGCCAGGTCTGACGCTCACGCGGGCACAAGAGGATGTGCGCGAGCACCCGCAACCAAATCCCTCCATAAGCTGTGAGCAATGGGAGAGTAGTCATCTCGACGGTGCACAACTTTGCTCGCGCGTCGATCGACTGCACCGAACTCAGGAACACCCCGCGGGTCGAAATGCACATGCGGTAAAAAGAGTCTGGCAGATCGACTCGCAGGTCTTCCCAGCCATTAATGCGCGCCAGCAGGCGTCCGCCTGAGTCGATGACATCGAGGTCGGCATCGATCCGGGACTCTCCCACCAGGCGGATATTCGCCCGGCACTCGGCGCGGCACTTTTCGGGTAGTTGACGTCCATAGATCTGCAGCGACTCGATTCGGTACGGAAAAACATTGAATCGGCGCGTAAGATGCTCAGCGGCCCAATATCCGATAATCTGGCCCGCTGCATCGAGCAACACTGGGTCGGTCAGGAACTCAGGAGCGGCTAAGCTTTGGAACAATCCGGAAACCGGAAGGGAGACAAGCGTTGCCGACGATCCGTTCTCACCCCACTCGTGGATCAATTCGATGCCGCGAAAACACGGGCCGTGGAACATGTGGTCACGGTATAGCCGCTCCGTTGTCCATTCAGAGGGTCGCGCTGACCGTAGAATCAAAGGCGGAGGATCCGGCGGATCAGGGTACTTGTCGCCGAAGATCGCGATTCCATCGGCGACGAGAACGTCGTCTCCGTCCATACGGACCTCGATCCGTACTTCGCTGTCCGATTGATAAGGGCGACGTTCCGCAATAGTCCGCAATTTGAGCTTCCCGCGGTCCATCGCCAACCATTGCAGTCCCCGAACGTTGCGCATCCCAATGAGCGTCCGGCCCGCTACTAGGAGCGAGGCGACTTCTGCCATGAGCTCCATCGTCATGGTGAGAGGAATGAGTGGCAAGCCGGTGAGCTTCTCATCGAGACTGGAGATGCTCCCACCCAAAGCATGGTCGTTGAGGAATAGGTCATGTGCCGTATCGAATTCGCGAACAGTAACAAGTCTTACTTCAGGTTCTAGAGACTCAATCCTTCCCGCCAGCGGAAGGGTCGGCGCGAGCTGGGGTGTCGATTGGACCTGGGCGCCGCTTTCCAAGTAAGCCACAATTCCTGCGATGGTCTTGAGAGAGGAAACATGCTCCATCTGCTCCGGTCCAATCAGGCCGGTCCGACGGTGCAAGGCGCCGAGGATTTCGATACGTTTGATCGAATCAATGCCAAGGTCCGCTTCGAGATTCAGTGCCGGCGCTAACATATCGCTCGGATATCCCGTGCGCTCAGTGATCACTTCAAGCAGCATGGCTAGCACGCTGACGTGACCATTGTCCTTGTTGTCGCTACCGGAAACGGGCTGCATCGGTGATTCCTTCGAGCTTGGCTTAGCTCCATTTCCGTTCGTGGGGATTGCCGCCTCGCCGGTCCTATCCACAACGGCCACCGATGTTCGTGAAGGACTCAAGTAGGCCTGCATGACCTCTTGTTGCACGGTGAGGAACCGATCCATGGAAGTCAGATAGGCATGCATCGGCGAACTGCTGTCATGCTGTAGTTCCCGTTCGCTCGTCGCGAAATGTAAGCTAGAAACAGCGGCCACTGGGTCCGGCACATGCGAAACTGCAACCTGCGACGGTACGGGCGCTGTCTCTTGCGCTGAAACCTCGGAGGGTGCCGTCGCGGCATGCTCGGTTGCCTTCCGGGCGCGCAGATGATCCTTCAGGCGCAGGTGAGGCAGGCTGGTCACAAGCCGTAGTCCGCGCTTCGTTTCTTTCTTCGAAGCTACGGGATCATCCAAGTCGATCTTCCGCGCCTCGCGTCGCTCGTAAAGTGGGTTCAGGCGCACGCGGACCCCGTGCGCCGCCAAGTGCGCGAGCATGTGATTCAATTGTAGGGTTCCTGAAACCTGTGGGAGGTCAGAGGCAATTGCGGCGTGGGGGCGCGTCCGCAGTGTGTCGGCAACGAAAGAGGTGAGAATCCCCTTTGGTCCGACCTCGACGAACACCCGGGCGCCATCATCATGCAACGCCTCAAGCGTCTCGCGGAAGCGCACGGGCAGAGCTGTCTGACCTGCCGCCAGTCGTCGGATCTCTTCGGGATCGTCCGGGAAAGGCCGTGTGGTCGCCGCGGAGTACGCTGGCACCCGCCCGCGGCCAATTTGCACGCGATCAAAAAAAGGTCGGATGCGAGCGCAGTAAGGCTCGAACGCTGGAGTGTGATATGGGCGCTGAAATGGCATGGGTGTACAAAGCGCCCCCATGCTGCGCAACCTTTCCAGTAGGCCGTCCGCTGAACATTCGGTCCCGCATACCACCACTTGGTGCGGACAGTTGTCCATCCCAATGTCAAAGTGGCGCCCAGATTCGCAGATCAACTGGACAACCGCCTCCCGGTCTACGCCGCTCACGGCAAAAGCACAACCACTCGGCACGAGCCCCTCGGCTGAGAGCTGCAAATAAAGTTGGTTGATGTCGGTGATGTGGCGGATTATCTCAGCGGGACTGGCAACCTGAATAACGCCCGCAGTCAGAAGCGCAGAGATCTCGCCGCCGCTGTGCCCTACCACAACATCGGGTAGGATCTCCAGTTCTGCAAGCAGAGCTAGCATCCCTTGACTAGCCGCAAACACAGCCTCCGAGGCACAGTCCATCTCTTCTAAGCGTCGTTCCTGCGCCTGACGCGTCTCGGCATCGTTCGGAGACGGAGGGGGGAAGATGACCTGGCTCGGTAGCGATTCTCGGGCGTGACCGGAGAATGCGGCATCCATCAAATCGAACTGCGCTCTCACTGGGGGCACGCGCAGGCAAAGGTCTGCAAACATATTCAAATACTGGGATCCCTCGCCAGGGAAAAGGAAAGCGAGCTTTCCTTCCGGCGCCAGCATTCGTTCGAAGAAATAGATCCCACTTATATCCTTAATGTATCGGCACGCTGGGTCTGCGAGCCGAGTAGCGGAATGCGTCAACTTGCGCGCTAGATCTTCTGTCGAAGATGCAACGATGGCCAAGCAGACCCCCGCCTCTGTGGTCGGGTCCTTCTCGCAGTTCAAGCTGTATGCGAGATCGCAAAGCGGCAAGCTTGGCGAACCCGTGCGCGTCAGAAAGTCCTCGAGACGTTTGCAGACTCCAATCAGAAGCCCGCGGGAAGCAGCGCGAAGAATCACTACTTCGCTATCCCAGGGCGGTCCGCCGTCGGGCACGAGCGCGTGCTCTTTCGGAGTGACTTCTTGAAGGATGGCGTGAGCGTTGATGCCTCCGAATCCGAAGGCGTTCACCCCAGCCCGTCGCGGTGTGGCGAGACCATGGATCCATGGGCGCGTCGCGGTATTGAGGTACAGAGGAGTTTGGTCGAGCCCAAGCTTTTGATTCGGCCGCTCGCAGTGGAGTGTGGGCGGAAGAACCTTGTAATGAAGGGCGAGCGCTACTTTTATAATTCCTGCAATGCCTGCCGCAGGGATCAGGTGGCTGATCATCGATTTAACCGATCCTAGCGCGCAGAATGGCGGACGGCCGTTACGCGCGCCGAAAACGCGTGCAAGAGCCTGAGCTTCGGTTTGGTCGCCAACCGGCGTCCCCGTACCGTGCGCCTCGAGCAATCCGATCGAGGATGGAGACACGCCGCATGCTTCATAGGCCCGGCGGATGGCCAATTCCTCCCCTTCAACTCGCGGCGCCAGTAAACCCAGCGCCCGGCCATCGCTCGCGCTGCCGACTGCCTTGATCACCGCGTAGATACGATCGCCGTCTCGCTGAGCATCTGCCGTCCGTTTGAGCACAATTAAGCCGAGCCCTTCTCCCAGCAACGTCCCATCCGCCTCTTCTGCGAAGGGTTGGATCTTGCCTCGGCGTGAAAGAGCGTTGAGTTGGCAGAAAACCATGAAGATAGGTGGAGGAGACGAACAATGAATTCCGCCCGTCAGCGCCATGTCGCACCGTCCCGCCAACAGATCTTGCATGGCACGCTCCACCGCGATGAGAGAAGATGCGCACGCCGCGTCGATGGTGAAATTGGGGCCCATCAGATCCAGGCGGTTTGCTATCCGCCCGCTTAGAATATTGGGAACCAATCCTGGAGCCATCTCCGGATTGAACGGCGGGAGGCTGGCTTTCAACTCCTGGCGGAGCTGCGCCAATTCCTCCTTCGTATGATTCGGATGGAGCTCACTCAACAGTCTTAGTGTTTGATCGATGATCAGGCTATGCTGTACGAGATTTGTGAAACCGCGGTTAATGTACGCTCCTCGGCCCACGATAACCTCTACCCGATCACCCCGCACGGGACCGGTGCCGTCACGGCGATATCCAGCGTCCGCAAGTGCCTCATGAGCCACACGGAGCGCCAGAAAATGATCGGGTTCACCGCCGTCGATGCTCGTCGGCATAACGCCGTATTCGAGCGGGTCGAATGATGCGAGCTCATGCAGGTAGCCGCCGCGTCTACAGTAGGTGCGGTCGTTATCGCTTGAGCTGGGATCGTAGAACACATCGGCACCCCAGTCGTCAGGAGCTTCAGACACAGCATCCACCTTACTGACGATGTTTCTCCAGTAGGTCTTTAGATCGGGTGCGCCGGGAAAGATACACGCCATGCCGACGATGGCAACATCATCCGTATTAGTGCCGCGTTTGCCGTTGCCAGATTTCATGCGGCTCCGGATGCCTCTGTTGGGAACTCCATGCTGGCTGTGCGAATCGCCAATCGGTTCAGCGACTCACTGCACGTGGACTCCAACTTTTCCACCGATAGAACTATCTCGCCACCCGGGCTAAACACCTGGAAGCTCGCGGTGATGATGGGCCCATCGCCTGCCGTATCGACCAGTAGGCAGCATTCGACCGGCTCTGTGCCAGCGGCCAGCAAAACCTCGGCGAGCCCGTCGAAGATCCGCACTTCGCCGAATCGAGACGGCAGCGCCGTCATACCCCGCATCTGCTGCGCCCACAAGATGAGCAATTGCGGCCCGGCATCGAGGAGAATAGGATCAATGATCCATGAGCCGCGGCATCCCGGATCCATGCAGTCGTCGGGCCCGGACGGACTGACTTGCGCGCGACTGCCCCGCTCGTTCAGCGCCATTATTCGCTTTAGGCATTGGAAGCGGGGACCATGAAACAGGCGCCCATAGGCTTCAGCCACACTCAGGGGCGCCGGGCCAAAGTGTGAGGCACGGCCCGACGAAGGGGGCAGAGCCAACGGCAAACGATCAGAAAGGCAAACGGTGCCCCGATAGTAAAGCAGACCTGCTCGTTCTGGGTCAGTGATGTCAACATCCACAGTTAGACCGCGATCTTCAATACTGTGATGGGTTTGAGTCTTGACTGACAGGCACACGATCTTGCTGGGTTCGTCAACGACGATTCCCTTGCAAACGCGTACCGACTTCACCCCAGTGACCACAGAATCCGGCCAGCCCTGCTTTGCCGCTTCCGCCATTAACTCGATTGCCATCGTTGCCGGGAGCACGGGTTTCGTATCGAGGCGATGGTCTGTAAGGTACCTGTGTCGCGCCGAATTTAGCTCGACCATTATGCTGGCCGTACCACCAATCGATGGGACGAGCGTTTGACCTTCAAGTAATGGAAGCGGCTGTGGCTGCGGCTCCGGCTCCGACAGCGCCTGCAGCGCCACAACCTCTTCGCCCCACGGCCCCCCTCCAAGAATGACTTCTGGTTCGCCTTTCCTCCCGGCCAGCAGCTCATCGACGAAAGCGCTACAGCCTGCGGATGCTTCAATGAGTTGAACGCCGCGCCGCACAAACTGGTCGCGCACGGATTCGCTGACCATGTTGCTTCCGTCCCAAGGACCCCAGTTGATGGCCACCACGCGAGCCGGCCAACGCGCGTCCAGGTGTGCGGCCAGTTTGTTCAGCACTTCATTTGCTGCCGCGTAGTCCGCCTGGCCGCGATTTCCAAAACGGCCCGAGACCGAAGAGAAAAATGCGAGGAATCGGAGCATGTCCGGCTTAAGGCGATCTGCCAGGACCATGGCACCCGTGACCTTTGCCCCAAGTACCCGATCGAATGAATGAGAATCTTTGTTTTCCAGAAGCCGGTCGTCGACCACACCCGCCCCATGAATCACTCCGTGGATTGCACCATACGAGGAATAAATTTCGTCCAAGAGCCGGCTGAATTCGTCCGCGCTCGCCAAGTCGCATTGCAGATAGTGGACTTCGGCGCCAGTCTCCCGGATGGCGCGCAGGTTGTGCCGAATTTCCCGGTCCTGGAGCAGCCTCAGCCACGCGGCTTCGATTGCTGCAGGTTCGGCTTTCCCGTCAGTACGCCGGATCCGGTCGATAAGCGCACTCTTAAGTTGTCGTGGCGACTCGATGGCCGCCGTTTCGGATGATTCCTCGCTGGGTGGGAGCGCCGACTTACCGACGACCAGAATTCGCCCGCGACACTTTGACGCCAAGGCGATGGCAGCCTTCGCGGTGATTCCTCGTGCCCCGCCAGTAACTAAAACGATCGGGTTCTCTTCGAAGATAGACGCAGGCGGCCCGTGGGTGGTTGGAAGGGGAGCTGGAGTGATCTGCAAATGTATCCGGCTGTCGCCTTGATAGCCGATCTCCACGGGTCCTTTGGCGGACAGTTCCGCCAACAGCCGATTTGCCGCGAACGCTGGGTCCACACCGAACTCGAAGTCGATCAGCTTGCAATCAACTTCCGGCCATTCCCAGGCCAGAGTTTTGAGAATCCCTGCTACTCCGCCTTGCACTGGAAACAGCGCACGCTTGCCCCTCCCGACCGCGAAATCCCCACCCAGGCTAGTTGCCGCCAAAATAACCGCCCGAGGATCGTGATGGGATCGGAGTTCGCTTCCAGTCGCTCGCGCGAGGTGGAATAACCCTTTCGTCTCCAACGCAAGATGTCGTTGCCAGGAGAGTTTCGACCAGTCCCTGAGGGGCAACAAATGAATCACCCCCGCCACACATCCGTGCAGGCGGCGCAGCCGCTGAATCACCTCCTCAACTCGCGCTGCCTCGCTGAGATCCACGCGCGACGTCCAGGCGGATTCGGCCTGCTCAGGGTCGGCCGAGAAATCCTGCGGCTGAAGCACGACGACGGACACACTGCGTTGCCGCAGTTCGCTTGCCAGTCTTGATGCTACTCCGCGACCGTCATCGGTAATAAGCACGACACCTTTCGGTATCGTGAAAGAAACAGATGACGTCGCAGGTGCTTGCACTGCACTCAAGACGAACCGGGGCAACGCACTGATGGGCGTGCTCTTTGTCGTGGTCAACCTGCTATCGAGAACGGACCCCAGCGCGTCGATTAGGCTGCCGATCGTCTTCAGGGAGGTTAACTTCTCCATCGCACCACGAAGCTCAGGCTGTTCGTCAGCATTACAAGATCGTTGGAATGCACCGAGGATTTCAACCCGCTTAATGGAATCGATGCCCAAGTCTGCTTCGAGATTGAGCGCCGGCTTCAGCATCTCCATCGGGTAGCCGGTACGCTCGCTGATGATCGCGCACAGACGATCACCGATCGAGAGAGTTTCCGGACCATCCAATTGGCTTGCAATCACCGACTCCACGGTGGCCTCATTTTCATTCTCCTTTTCGTCCGCTGCCCCGGCGCTCGCTGCGTCGGATGAGTGAGTCTCGGCGGTTACGACAGCCTTTGGCCTACCCAGATATGCCAACATCGTTTGCCGCTGCGTTTCCAGAAAGTGGCTCATGCTTTCCTGAAACCTCACCATCACTGCATCCGTTTCCAGAGACGCACCCGCTCTAGGCAGGCGTTCGGTCTCCACAAAATTGGGTGTTGGAGGACTCGCGAACGCCGTCGGCGCAGTGGGCCGCATGGCCGGCTCACCTAGCCGCCTGGCTCGTCCGCCGTTTACCAGCCACGTGCCCGGTGGCGGTGCCCCCGTATCCGACTTTTCCATCAACGAGGTGAGCTCCAGTCGCCGATCCACTCGTCCTGCGTATAGCCGATCAAGAGAGAGTGGCGTGCCTTCCACGATCAACTGAGCCAACGCGTGGTGGAATTGGGTTAAGGATGATCGTTCGCCTCCGGTAGCGACCGCTACGTGAGGCCGACCTGCGAGGATCTGGCCCACTAACCCTGTAAGGATGCCGCGTGGCCCCACTTCCACAAACGTCCTCACGCCGGATTTGTACATGGCTTCAACCTCGTCCTTGAATTGAACCGGACGGACGAGATGCTCAGACAGTAGAGCCACGACTGCACCGGAATCTTGCGGATAGAGATCTCCTGTCGTGTTCGAGAAAACCGGCAGCTGCGGCGGGAGAAACTCTGTTGCTGCCAGTATCGTAGCGAGCCGCTCCTTCGCTCGTGCTACTAGCGGAGAATGAAACGCGCAGCTGACCTGGACTGGCTTGACGTCAATGCCTAGTTGAGAAAGCCGGTCCTTTGCCTCGGCGAGGCCCCCCTGCGTGCCAGACAGGACCGTTTGCCGTGGTGAATTCACGTTTGCGATCCACACGCCTTTAATTTCAGCGATGATTTCCTCTATACGCTTCACCGTCTCTAAGACCGCCAGCATGCCGCCCGGATCCGCCCCTTCGGCCAGGCATTTGCCGCGTGCTGCGGACAGCGAATAAAGCGACGATTTTGAAAAAACCCCTGCGGCTGCCAGCGCCACGTACTCTCCGTAGCTGTGGCCCGCCACTACATCCGCGCGCAACCCCATAGATTGGAGTAGGGCCAACATCGCCATGCAAGCCGCGCCCATCGCGGGCTGGGTGATTTCCGTCCGGCTTAGCGCCTGGCGGCGGTCTGCGCGCTCTTGTTCTGTGAATTGCGACGGTGGAAAGATGTAACAGGTCACACCCTCGGGAATCTGGCTGGCAAGCAGCCGGTCAGCTTCTTCAAGGGACTCCCGAACCTCAGGGAACGCGACTGCCAACTCTGCCAGCATGTCCACGTGCTGAGACGACTGGCCAGGAAAGAGGAAGGCTACTCTCGTAGGCTCCGAACGTGCGGAGCGCAGATGCAGGTAGATGCCCCGAGGGTCCGCTTGATCACCTCCGCCTGCGGCCGTCAAACTCGATTCCACTCCTCCTAGTTTTGTCCGAAGGTCTGACAGGCTGTTGGCCACGACGGCCAGACGTGCACCTTCCGCTTTGTTGAACTCTTGCCACAGTGTGCAGCTCAGGTCAGCCAAGACGGGTTCGGCTCCGCCATCCAGGCTTCGGATGAGATCCGAGACTTTCACCCGCAACGCATCGCGAGAGTTGGCGGACCAAACCAGAATTTCGCTCGGCCAACGCTGCGCAATCAGAGCCCGCTGCTCCGTCGCCGGATCATCGGCATACTCTTCCAGCACGACATGGAAATTTGTTCCGCCGAACCCAAATGCGCTGACGCCCGCCCTTCGCGATATACCGTCGGGCCTGGCAATCCATGGCCGTGTCTCGGTGTTCAAAAAGAATGGGCTGTCGGCAAAATCCATCTTCGGGTTGGGTGTCTGCACATGCAGCGTGGGCGGGAGCACTTTTTCGTACAGCGCCAACGTCGCCTTCACCAGTCCGGCCGCGCCCGCCGCGCACTTGGTGTGCCCGATCATCGACTTGACTGACCCCAGGGCGCACCCCTGCCGCCGGGAACCACTGAACACCCGCTTGAGAGCTTCTACTTCGGCCACATCGCCGGCGGCGGTTCCCGTGCCGTGCGCTTCCACCAACCCGACCGTCGCGGGGTTGATTCCGGCGGCTTCGTAAGCTCGCTGCAGCGCGGCGACCTGGCCCTCTGGCCGTGGAGCAGTTAAACCTTTATCCCGGCCATCGCTTGAGCCCGCGATCGATTTGATGACCGCGTAGACGCGATCGCCGTCGCGTTCGGCATCCACCAGTCGCTTCAGCACCAAGATCGCAAGCCCCTCGCTAATTACAATGCCGTCAGCCTCGGCGTCGAACGGCCTGCAACGCCCGCGCGGCGACAAAGCTTTTGTCTTGCTGAAACACAAGTATCCGAAGGGATTCTGAACAGTGTCGACGCCACCGACGAGCGCGACGTCGCTCGCACCCGACTCTAGTTCGCGAACTCCGGTGTAGATCGCGGCGAGCGACGACGCGCATGCGGCATCCACCGTGAAGTTCACTCCGCCCAAATCGAAGCGGTTGGCGACCCGGCCGGCCGCGACGTTGAGCAGCAGGCCTGCAAAAGAATCCTCGGTCCACGACGGAAGCCCCTCCATCATTGCCGCCGGCACCCCGTCTTCACCGCCCGTCAGCGCCGGCAGACCGGAGCGCATTCCGTATTGTTGCCCCAGGTCTCCCAACCCGCCGCCCACCCCTAGGATGACCGACGTCTTGGAACGGATAAACGGACGCTCAGCATATCCTGCATCGGCGATTGCAGAGCGCACCGCTTCCAGCGTCAGCAGTTGCATCGGCTCGATCGACGCAAGGGTGTGCGGCGGCATCCCGTATCGCACCGGATCGAATGCAACGTCATCCAAAAAGCCGCCCCACTTGGAATAGATCTTGTCGGGTTTCGCTGGATCAGGATCGTAGTATTGACGCCAGTCAAAACGGTGTGACGGTATTTCTGTGATCGCGTCAACCTTGGCCAGTATGTTTTCCCAGAAGCGCCTGACATCCGGTGCCTTGGGAAGCATTGTAGCGACGCCAATGATCGCGACATCGCAAGGACGAGCCGCATTCTGGGCTCCGAAGGCCCCAGCTAACGACTCCAGACGTGATGAGCCCCCCTCGCTTACGTCCCGGTGAAGTTCCCCGATGGAGCAAGTTTCGTGACGCAGGGCAGCCACTTGGCCAAGCATGTACATCCCGTTGGCACGTTGCTCATCGCTGTCGACTTGTACAAGCTTCCGTGAAGCGAGATGGGATCCGGAATGCGCGAGTCGTGTGAGGCCTTTGGCGGCGATCCGCAGGCGACCTAAGTTGAGATCTTCCAAGGCGCTGCGAATTTCGTCAGCCGAGGCTCCCGACGCCGCCAGTCTCTTGCGTTCCCCTTCGAAAACCTCCACGAACGCAGTGCGGGCGCAGCGCGAAGCATGGCCGGGGCCGCTCTCCAATAACGCCGTACTCTGGCACCGCACCGCCTCGGCCTGAAACGCCGGCGTGAGCGCGCCGCTTTGGACCACCTCGTGCGTAAACAGGTAGGCCGTCCCCAGCAGCACACCCACTTTAGCTCCACCCTGCGCGAGGGGTGCGGCCAGTGCCGCCACCATAGATGCCGATAGTGCGTCATGAATGCCACCCGCGAACAGCACGTGCACATCGCGCAGGTGCGCGCCGCTCGACGTGAGCGACAACAACGCTTCAATCATCTCGTCCCAGAGCACGAAGCTGCACCTCGGTCCCACGTGGCCTCCGCACTCCCTTCCTTCAAAGACGAAGCGTCGGGCGCCTTGTTCGAAAAACAACTTCAACAGATGCGGAGACGGCGTGTGGAGATAGGTTGCGATACCTTCACGCTCAAGACTGAGCGCCTGGTCAGGCCGGCCACCGGCAATCAGGGCGAATGCAGGTTTCACGTCTCGGATCACGTTGAGTTGCGCCGTCCGCACCGCTAATGGAACGAACCCAAGAATCCCTACTCCCCACGGCCGCGGGCCGAGCGATGCACGCGTTTCCTCCAGCACTTTCCGTGTCTCCGCCGCATTGGATAAAGCCAGCGCGATGAAAGGCAAGGCGCCTCCTTCGGCAACAGCCGCCCCGAAAGCGGCGTTGTCACTAACGCGCGTCATGGGTCCTTGAACGATCGGAAAGCGCGTCCCGTGAGATCGCGCCAAGGCTGAACCCTCGGCTAACGGCTGGTAAGACCCTGCGGCTATCAGGTGGAGTTCAGTGGACTCACGGATAGCAGAAACGATCCTGCCGGCGGTTTCGAAACGTTCGGCCAGTTTCGATGCTAGGGCCGCATCCTGGCCAAGGGGCCACACCCATCGGTCGGGCCCGCCCCACCCAACTCGCGAACCAATGATGGACTTCCATTGGTTCCCGCGCGCCTCCGTCGAGTCCTCCAAGTCCCGAGCCGCGAGCTGAAGTTCCTGCGTCGCGGGGGAACCCGGGTGGTGATAGGAGCGAAACGCACGCGGCAAACATTCACCAACTGCGATGGGTTCGCTGCCATCCATCCGCGCGATTCTTGACCGTACCGATTCCGGTAGATTTGACTCCCGTGTGAGACACAGTTGCGCGTCCAGCACGACACCTGCTGCTCCGGCGGCGCGGCAGGCTGCCGCCGAATGCAGACCAATGCCGCCCTGCGCCCAAATGGGCAACGAAGTCTGTCGCGATAATCTCTGAAGCAAGATGAACGTCGTCTCGTCGCCGACGATTCCACCTGATTCGTGCCCTTTCGCAATGAATCCATCGATCCCGGCAATGTCGGGGACCTCGCCTCCACCGGTGATCTCGAGCAGGATTTGCTTCGGTCGGTTTGTACCAGCGTGCAGTTTCGCGATCTGCCGCACCAGCACGTCGTGCGGCGCATCAGTCAGGATCGCAAGTTCGAAAGAGCAAGGCAGGCAGCCAACTAGGTCCTTGCAATGCGACTCGTCCTCTCCATCGAGCTTAATTCCCCAGCGCCCTTTTGCAAGGCGTGCGACCTTTTGAAGTGCAGCCACTTCGCCCGGCGAACTCTTCGTTTCTTCCTTCCAAGGTTCGACGCCTCCCCAATCCAGATCGAGAACGCCAATCCCACCGGCTCGGCTGACGGCGATTGCAAGGGTTGCGTTCACCAAGCGTGGTAATGTCATCCCGATCACATCGAAGTTAGGGCGGTTCCCGCCGGCGCGGAATGATAGATAGGAATTCGAGGTCATTCATGTTTCCGTTTGCGGCCATTTCCTGGTTCTTCGAACGGGATTGCTATTTCTTCTGTTTGCTCAAACACGGCGCTATCGAGATCGACTTCCACCGACATGTCGGAGCGCGGTTTCTCGCGCTCTTCATGAGATTCGTCGAGCTGGTCCCGATCACGAAGCTGTTCTTCTAGGGCACTGGCAGCGACAACCAGGTATTCCTTCCACACGCGCTGAAGCGCGGCATCGTTCTCCAGTTTTGGTTCACCGTTCGCCACCAGCCGCCGGTTTACCGCTGCCAATCTGGGAAGATTCTCTGTCGTAAAGTCGGAACCGCGGTACTCGCCGCAGAGGAGCATTTCGTCGAAGATTCGGAAAGTCCGCCTTCTCCCGCGTGAAACATGGACCTCGGATGAGTCCTCTTTGCCGTTCGCTTTGTGAGTCCGACTGGCTCTCTCGCTGTCGTCGCGGCGGGCGTGGCGTCGATCCGCCGGCTTCCCATCCCAATCGTTGAAAGCCCGCTCCAGTTCTGCGGAAGTCACAGGACGTGTGTCTTGGAACATGGCTTTCTGTTCCTCATGAACATCAGCGATGTAGGGACAGCCCTCGCGACTGAGCCGGACGCGGTCGCGGTACAGCCTTCGGAAAATGGCTTTAAATTCGTCCTGGCTCAGCTGGCTAAACCGACGATCATCAGCCTCCTTCTCGTGCCAGACGGCGCGATCCCGATGGCGTTCGTCTTCGTTTTCATACCGCCGTCCTCTCCTCCGCTCTGCCTCATCAAGGTCTGAGTCACCCCTGTGCCGCCGGAAAAGTCGCTTGCCATCGTCGTTTCTCCAATCGTCCCATGCCTCCTCGACATCGTCCCGCGTCAGCAATTCAGTGGACGGATAGACCCTCTGCCGTTCGTCGTTAACGTCGCTGCTGTAGGGATATCCCCGGACGTTCAATGAACAGCGATGGATGGCGAGTTTTTCAAACAGGTGGTGAATCTGCCTTTGGGTAAGACGAGGGTCTCCGACCTCGCGGGAAACTTCTGAGGGGGACCTGTATATGATTTTCACATCGTCATCAGCCCGCTCGCGCTGGACCGACAGCGAATCGCACGGCTCGTCATCCCGGTCCCAAGCCGGCTCAGCGACCTGCTTCTCTAGAGCGTCTAACCTGCGGCCGTACTCCCGCAGTCCTTGCCTGGCGAGTTGGAGTACCTGCCGAACTTGAGCTACTGGTTGCTGCAATCCCCAGCCACCGGACCCCCAGTAACCAGGCTCCGCGGAGAGAAGAGCTAGCAATCCCGGAAGGCCGTAAGGTTGGCGAACACGCATATTTCAAACCTTCCCAGCCTTGGCACAGCCCGGCACTTATTCCTGTGAGGCCGCCAATGTCTTTAACCATATCGCCACTCAAAAGAACCAGAATCTCGTAGGCGAGGTGGTATGTGTAATTTGAGCGTCCGCGTCATACGAGCCCGGCTGGACGGACTCTGTGGACACACCACTCCTCGTACGCGAAGAGAATCGCGGAGCCCACTCACGCTGCGCGGGTCCTCTGCACGATCCTCTCCACGGGCGTAACCAAGAGCTTGCGGCCGGCGGTTAGGTCGGACCGCGAAAATGGCGACTACGCAGCCTATCGAAACCTGGCTCTTACCGCAGCCGCTCTGTGAAAAGCCGCAACTCGTTTGGCGCGCACCGTCCGGCGCGCGCTAGCATTCGCGGCTCTCATCGCTCGTGCAGCTTTGAGTGCATGCACTTTAATAGCACGTGCCTTCATCGCCCTTTTAGCCATCGCTTTTCGTGCCAAAGCAAGCCTAAAACCCGCCATATGCTTATCCTTTCTATTTCTATTGAGGGATGTTGTTTACGTACACGACCAAGATGGCGCGAGGGAACAGCAGCTGCTGACAATGCCAACAACTCAGCTACCGCCCAGGCTGCCAGACTTCGAGCCCGAAACGCTGCCGCTCGAGGCGGACGGATTGGCGACGATACTATGCATTTCTTTAACATGCTTTGCATACGCATCGGCCCAGCTCTGCCGGGTACTGAGGGCGTTTTGGACCTGCTTGAGATACTGATCCCGGAGCGTTTGTGCTCGAGCGGTCGCTGGCTTCCGATTTAATAATTGAGCTAGCATCTGGCGCCGGTTTTCGGCCCTCGTCTTCCAAGCGTCAAGCCAATTTGACGTTCCATTCATACAATGTTTCTCCGTAGCCCTCTGTGAAAATCCTAAGTTACAACTTGATTAGTATGGTTAGTATGGTTAGTACACGTTGTCCACTGACTTAGCGATCGAGGATGACGGCTCCTCTCACAATAGTTCAGATAAAGCTGTACCGTCTGGCGTGCCTAGACCGGTGCAGGCATCCCAACCCGGTCCCGCTACATAACCGCCTCTCCCGTTGTCACCTTTAACAATGTCCGTAAATCCCTTGCCGGCCAAGCCTTGGCTGTAAAGTAACGAATTCATAAAACCTACGGGAGATCCGAGTTTCTGATTAATTAGGGCACACAGCGCCGCCCACAGCGGGGCCACAGCGCTGGTCCCTCCTATCACGGCTTCTTGTCCGTCCACTCGAATGCGATAACCGGTATTTGGATCCGCATCACCAGCAACATCCGGGACGCCCCGTCCCGTGGTGCCCGGCGGATTGACCGATGGAGGAACGTTGGCGCTGGTCTGGTAAGAAGGAACGGGAAATACAGCGCTCACGCCTCCTCCCGTAGCACCGTTCATCGGCAAATCGTTCCAGACCGATTCCGCGACAACCTTGCCTCCAGACGAGTGCAACCGGGTTCCTCCGCACGACAGCACGTAGGGACTCGATGCCGGGAAATCAACATGAGCCTGCGAAGCAGGAATTCCGCCATCGGTAAATCCCGAGTCGCCCGCCGCTGTACAGATCGTTATCCCCAAAGCCCCGGCGGCCTGGAATTCGTAATTGATCGCGTCAATAACAGCTGGGTTCCAGGAATTTTCTGGTCCTCCCCAACTGATCGAGATGACGGAAGGATTGTGATACGAATCGTTAATGGCTGTGTTGATGGCGAGCCACCATCCGAGATTCGTATTCGGCGCAAAGTAAACAACGATTTGCGCCGCGGGAGCGATTGCGCCCACTACTTCGATGTCAAGCATTACTTCGTCGTCGGGGCTGTTGGGGCCAGGGATGGGACGATTCACGGCGCGCCCGACGGAAACGGCTGCGACCTGGGGCGTGGCTATTCCAAGAGACTGAAAATACGTATTCAGATCGCTCGGGTTAAATCCGCCTCCAAACTCGAGGATGCCAATACACACGCCGGTGCCGTCGACATCAGTGGGGAAATTGTAGAGACTGGCGACCTCGTTCGGTGCATACGATTGCGTCGCGGCAGCGGCGGCAGCACCGTACGGACCGCGCCTTTGAAACGGCTGCTTCGATGGTAGCTTTCGCAGGTGATAGGTCGACTGCGGCTTGTTATCCAGACCGAACACACCTTTCACGATGCTGGAAATCGCGTCGGGGACATGCACCGCTCCGGTGTATCCTCGGTACGAACCTTGCGGGGACTGGTAGAGAGAAAATTGAACCTTGAAAGCTTGCGCGAGACTCCCCAGCGTTCCCGCTAGTCGGACCATCCGGTGCGCCGGACTTATCGCTTCAATCGTGAGACCGGCGCCATTGGCAAAGCTCTCAATGGCTGCAAGATCTACCGAATCGGCGCCGTATTTGTCCGATAGGCTCCCTCGACTAAGATATTGCCGTTCGCGAACACGAGCACTACCCAGATTATGAACATCTGCCTCCAGATCGTCACCTGCAGCCGCTCCCCGCACAAACAAGGCGACCTCCGCAACTTCGTTGAGATTCAGACGTCCGGGGATGCTGCGCGCTCCTGCTAAGTGCGCCAGTTCGCTTCCATCGATAGGGACGTACCGAGTTGGACGGGCGGCGGAAGTTGGCCGCTGCTTTGGAGTATCGTCCGCCGATGGCATCTCCGTCGTCTCCCTTCGAAAAGTTGAGCCGCGAGAACGGTTGGAACTGCACATGCGCCCAAGCTGGAGCACGATGATGACCGTAAATCTCCAACATCCAATAACGAACGGCCTCGGGCGAGCATGCTTGTTTCAATAGGCGATCGGCTACTTTCTCTTTTCAAGGATCTCGACCGTCTTATCACCGGATCCCCAGTCATCCCGATCTAGTAACAACAGAAGTGGCAGAAGTTGCTGCATCGGGTTGGTGGTCGGCACACCACCCTGCGTTGCGCTAGGATTGCCCGTGTTCATTGTCAATGCCATAATAGCCATACGGTCCAGTCCCCGGCCGCCTGTCTTGCTGCCGAAGATCATCCCGGTTATGAAACTGGTGGGATCCAGGTTCCCCTGCATGAGTGTCATCAACGCGATGATGTCCTCAATGCCCCGGTCGCCGGATCTGAATTTTTCGATAATCTCCCTCACTTCTGCTGGCATGTGCTTATCCTTCCTCGCAACCGTCGCAGCCACCGTGCGCAAACTCTATAAGTTGCTCCAAATTTATGTCACCAAGGTGAGCCCCACCCTCATAACATCCAGCTGGGTTCAGTAGATCCTGGTCGTCGAGAATCGGGTCATTGCAATCAGGCGAGCCCGAAAGGAGACATTACTTCTCGAATCCGAGCGTGACAAGGGATTCGTGATGGCCATTGTTGCTATTTGCTGGCGCGATTTGCTGCAGTGGGCAGTGCGAAATTCTTGGTGTTGGTTCGCTGTTGTGTAATGAACTCTTTGGGAGTTAGGCCGGTCAGCTTCTTAAACTCCCGGCTGAAATGACTTCGATCATTTAGCCCGACAGCATAGACGACTTCCTTCACCGTTAGAGAAGTGTTTTGCAACATATCTTCCGCCTGTTGCATTCTCACTTCCTTCAAATATTGCCTAGGGGACTTAGAGGTCTCCGCCTTGAAGAGGTGGGTAAAACGCCAGGGCGAGAGCCTTACCATTTTGGCCAAATCGGACACAGAGAATGTATGTCGGCTACCAGCCGTCATGATCGCGATCGTTGCGCGGACTCTCGGGTCCATTTCCGCATCCTAGCCATTCAGGTCGCGCATTATAGCAAATTGTCCCAGCATAAGCAGAATTCATCGCGATTTGTTACAAAATCAGAATAGCGCTTCGGGCATTCGCCTTGTTCCAGGTGTAAGCCAATGCTCACGCCTTCAATCGCCTTCTGTCGAGGCCGCTGGCCATCAGGCCTCCCGAAGTGGTGAACGGCATCCCGTCGGCAACCGGGCCATTTACTACGACGGCTGGCTTGCAGCCACCGTCCCGCCAGTTTACACCCTGGGCGACGGGGCTGCCCACCATGCCTGACGTACTCACCGCCTACAACTGGGAGCTCTACAACCTTTTCGATATTAACGAGCGACAGGTTCCGCACACCGCGCTCAACTCCGCTGTAGTAGGTGCGGTGACGCCCAATGCCCCATCAAAGCGAACAACGCAGTACTTTGAAATGCTCCGCATCGCTCCGCAGCTTCTTTCTGACTCATTTTCTGCTGTTCGCGCAAACGACGGATCGCGCGACCAAAACGCTTGCGGATATCGGGGGTCATCGCCTGCGAATGTCATGGCTTGCAGTCGATTCGCACACAGCCGATGGGTCACATACTTGTGGAACACTGTTCGCTATTCGCGAACTGAAGCGCCAACTTGTAAGGGTTGCACATTGCCATGTGCATGAGAATGCAGGTCTCCGTTACGAAATCCGAACAGGAACAATTACTTCGAGATGTCTACGGCTTTTCATCTATCGTCCCGCTGCAATCAGTGAGCAGGATTCGCAGGGGGCGACGGATTCTCAGTTCCGTCAGTAATCCTGATCGCTGCTTCCCTTGAAGTGTCAATGGAGTTGCGCCAGCCGATTTGGTTGGCGCGGAGCGGTAGTGCGGACAAGTAGTCGCACGGGTTTAACCGGCGTGGGGCCGGAAGGGGCAATCCGTTCATTTCGTCAGGAGGAAGCTAATGGCTCGCTTCGACTTTGTGTCACTCTCGTCTTCCCTCGCTCCAAACCAGCGCAGCGTCTTGACCGTACTTTCACATGACATAAGAACAGTCAGCTTGACTCTCTTGCGGCTGCCTATCTTGCTGGGCACTGGATTGTCACAGGATGATCCGTCTGCTGGAATTCTCCCGTTCTCCACGCAGGCTCCTGGGGAAGCCGAGGTTATCTGCGATGGCCCCGGAGAACCCGTTTGGATCAAAGCCGGGCGGATGCATCGGCGAATGGTTCTCGTATCACCTTCGATTCGCGACCGAAGCGGAGGCGGAAGAATGTTCGCGTCACTTCGGCGCTGCGGGTTGGAATGGTATTCTCGATTTGCGCGTTGTGTCGAGTGAGGAACCCGCTAACGCCAGTTGGACTGAGAAGGGTGTCTTGGACGAGGACGGACAGCCGATTCACCCTTCACCACCACCTCCAACTTTGGCGGAAATACAAGAGGAAGCAAGAAAATTAGGGCTGGGGTGGGAAGAGATTTGTGGCTCAATAAACGACTCTCTAAAACCGAAGTAAAGATCCAGCTTCTTCCGTCAACTGACCGAAATCAGGTCATTAGAAGTTGACAATTAAAGGGAATTTTCTTATGACAATTGACGCCAATCCGTACAAGCACGACTCAGAGTGCACCGAGGCATGCCCTGCTTGCCGGTGGCGAATGGGTGAGATGAAAAAACAACTAGACTCACCCGAGCCCTATTCACCCAAGCTATTTTCACCTGAGCCCTATTCACCATGCCCCGACTGCGGGGAATGGGGATGTCACCACTGGTGTAGTTTGACCGCTCATATGGGCGAGTATGGAATTCCGGCAAAGGCTGCGAACCGAGCTTAGACCCGCCCAACGGAGGGCTGAAAGTGGACATTTTCGAGAAAACTCCGAACGGCATGGTTCAACACGGACCTATGCCGGATGGAAGAGAGACATTCGACCAGCAACGAGCACGTTATGCCAAAGATAGAGAGGCGTACGTCCAAGCGGCCAAGGACAGATTGGGAAGAATTAGGCCAGTTCACCATGACCACGATACTTGGGGTGGCTGCGACCTCTGCCTGTGGTACGAGGTCTATCCAGACGGCAACGGGCCTAGCGTTAATCAGGACCGATCAGGAGAGGGTCTATGATGGAAGCGTATGTTGAAATCGTAAATGACATCACGATGATGTATCGACGTTCATTGAGTAAATCCGACCTGAGTCTCATTGGTGAATTCACGAGAGAGAGTATTGCAAGGTGGTTGAAAAGTGACCGTCTTGACATCTACGGGTTTACAGATTTTCATGCAGTCTGTGGTGACATAGACATTCCATGGGCTACAGAAGAGGGAAGGTACGCTGAGTCGGCACAGGAAGCCAATAAACGTTGGATGGAACAAAGCTCCGCCGGGGGAGAGACAAATGGAGAAGGCGTACATTGAAATCGTAGGCGACCTATCGGTATCTCGATGGAACTTGAACCAATTCGACTTGCGTTTGATTGGCGAATTCACGAGATGGAGAGTGGCGCAATGGCTGTACAACCGAGGCG
>Ga0073928_10002345_pt1 | contig 32896 bp, 34 predicted proteins | sample PaiPotPPA55metaG_FD_76969 | JGI IMG/M metagenome (GOLD analysis project Ga0073928, IMG submission 76969) | Iron sulfur acid spring bacterial and archeal communities from Banff, Canada, to study Microbial Dark Matter (Phase II) - Paint Pots PPA... ...
ATCTTGATGAGCTGGATGAAGCCGTCGCCCAGCGGCTTCATCGCCACCCCCGTCTTGGGGAAGAAATGCCCGAGCAGGATGCCGATGGCGATGGCGATCAGCACCTGCACGTAGAGGATGGAGTACCAGGGACGGCGCGCGGGCATTGCTACCTCAGGTCGGGGCGACGGGCCGCCGCCACGTTCGGGGGCGAAACCGTACGACACCAGAACCGCCGAGGCAATGGCACGGCGGCGGGCAAGCCGCCGGGAGCGCGCTGCGGGGATTCTTCGCGGCGCGTTTCTGCCTAGAGATTATACAAGCTGCTCAATCAACGAACAGAGCCGCGGCACTCTCAGGCTGTTCCTGCCGCAATAAGTGGCAGGAGAGAGCGAAGGCGGCCCCGGAATCAGGCTGCGTGCTCGACGGCGCGGACGTGTCCGGCCTCGCAAGGCAGCGCCATGATGCCGTCGGATTCCGGCTGAAAATGCAGGCGGCGCCGGTGCGTCGCGCGATCCTCCGCCTCGACGAGGCGTCCTTCCAGACCATGAAATACCGCCTCGGGCCCGACATAGACGACGCGCTTGGCTGCTGCCATGAGAAGCCTGCCGAAAGAATGCTGCACCGCAACAAATCTAAGCCGGAATTGGCTCGGGGGGCAAGCGTGTCGTGCAAAGGGGCTAGGCAATGCCTCCGTCGAGCGAGGCATGGACGAGTTTGATGAGATGGCGCAGCTCGAAGGGCTTGGCCAGGTACTGGTCGGGCGCGATGCCGTGCTCGGCCGCCCATTCGGGATCGCCGCTCATGAGGATGAAAGCGATGCCGAGCTGCCGCGCCTTGGCCGCGAGCTGGAGCCCGGTTTCGCCGGGTATCCGCGCGTCGGAGATGATGAGGTCGATGGTCTGGCGGATGAGGACGTCCCTGGCGATCGACACGCGGCGCGCCTTGGTGACGCGAAAATTCGCAGCCGCCAAAGCGCGCTCGACGACTTCAAGGATCATCGGGTCGTCGTCCACGACCAGGACATGCTTGACCGCCATGGCACGGTGACTCCGCTCGGGCAACACACCGCCACGCAAACGGCGTGCCAGCGGCGGCGGCTTGATCTATCATGATCGGATTGGCCCGCCGATTGCAGCGGAACGGCTGGAATGGATCGCGGGAGCGCATGGTGAGCCGGCCGGCAGCAGAAACACGGGACGCGGCAGCCGCCTTCGACGAGATGGCGGCGAGCGAGAATTGCCAGGCGCGCTACGAGCTCATCCGCCGCTGGATCGAGGAGACGCCGGCCGAGGCGCTGTCGCTCAAGCGGCGCGAGGCCGAGCTGTTGTTCCGCCGCATCGGCATCACCTTCGCGGTCTATACCGAGGGCGGCGACCCGGAGCGGCTCATCCCCTTCGATATCATCCCGCGCGTACTCGACGCCGAAGAGTGGGCGCTGCTGTCGCGCGGCCTGAAGCAGCGCGTGCGCGCCCTCAACGACTTCATCCGCGACGTCTATCACGGGCGCCAGATCCTGCGCGCGGGCCTGGTGCCGCCGGATCTCGTGCTGCACAATGAGGGCTTCCGCCCGGAGATGCAGGATTTCGCGCCGGCGCAGGGGGTCTACACCCATGTCGCCGGCATCGACATCGTCCGCCTGGGCGCGCGCGACTTCTGCGTGCTCGAGGACAATTGCCGCACGCCCTCCGGTGTCTCCTACATGCTCGAGAACCGCGAGGCGATGATGCGGCTCTTCCCCGAGCTCTTCGCCCGCCATCACATCGCCCCCGTGTCGCACTATCCAGAAGAGCTGCTCGACACGCTGAAATCCGTGGCGCCGCAGCAATGCGCCGGCGAGCCGCGCGTCGTGCTGCTGACGCCCGGCTCCTACAACAGCGCCTATTACGAGCATTCCTTCCTCGCCGACGAGATGGGCATCGAGCTGGTCGAGGGCGTCGACCTGTTTGTCGACGAGAACATCGTCTACATGCGTACCACCGAGGGACCGAAGCGGGTCGACGTCATCTATCGCCGCATCGACGACGACTACGTCGACCCGTTGACCTTCCGGCCCGACGCCGTGCTCGGCACACCCGGACTCTTCAACGCCTATCGCGCCGGCAACGTCACGCTCGCCAACGGCGTCGGCGCCGGCATCGCCGACGACAAGTCGATCTACCCCTATGTCCCCGCGATGATCCGCTTCTATCTCGGCGAGGAGCCGATCTTGAGCAACGTCCGCACCTTCCGCTGCGGGCAACCGGAGGAGCTGGCCTACGTCCTCGATCACCTCGATGAACTCGTCGTCAAGGAGACGCGCGGCTCCGGCGGCTACGGCATGCTGATCGGACCGCAGGCGACGCGCGAGGAGCTCGACCTGTTCCGCGCCAAGCTCCGCGCGGCGCCCGGCGACTACATCGCGCAACCGACTCTGGCGCTGTCGACCTGCCCGACCTTCGTCGAGTCCGGGCTCGCGCCGCGCCACGTCGACCTGCGGCCCTTCGTCCTGAGCGGCAAGGAGATCCGCATCGTGCCCGGCGGCTTGACCCGGGTGGCGCTGCGCGACGGCTCGCTGGTGGTCAATTCGAGCCAGGGCGGCGGCACGAAGGACACATGGGTACTGGAAAGCTAGGACCATGCTGAGCCGCACGGCCGACGGCCTCTACTGGCTGGCGCGGTATATGGAGCGGGCGGAGAACATCGCGCGCATCGTCATGGTCGGGCACCGCATGTCGAGCATGGCGCGCTCGCTCGAAAACCCCGGCAATGAATGGCATTCGACGCTGCTCGCCGCCGGCTGCGAGGAGGGTTTCTTCGCCAAGCACGCCGAGGCGGCCGCGCCGCTGGTCGTCGAGTATCTCGTGCGCGATTCCGACAACCCTTCGAGCATCGCTACGTGCCTCGAGACGGCGCGGCGCAACGCGCGGGCGGTGCGCACCGCGCTCACCGTCGATATGTGGGACGCGCTCAACGAGACCTGGTACCAGGCGCGCAGCGGCAACCGTTTCGCCGTGGCGCCGGAGAGCCTGCCCGTGCTGCTCGAATGGGTGAGGGAGCGCTCGCTGCTGTTCAACGGCGCCTACGCCAACACCATGCTGCGCAACGACGCCTTCTATTTCACGCGGCTCGGCACCTTCGTCGAGCGCGCCGACAACACCGCGCGCATCCTCGACGTCAAGTACCATGTGCTGCTGCCGCGCCATGAGGGCGTCGGCGGCGCGCTCGACTACTATCACTGGCAGGCTATCTTGCGTTCGGTGTCGGCGCTGCGCAGCTATCACTGGGTCTACCAGGAACGCCTCAAGCCGTGGCTGGTCGCCGAGCTGCTACTGCTGCGGCCGGAGATGCCGCGCTCGCTCTTGAGCTGCTATGAGCAGATCGTGCGGCAGCTCGAGCTGCTGGAAGGCGCCTATGGCGGCAAGCGCGGCGAGTGCCACCGCATCGCCGGCGAGCTGCACGCGCGGCTGCGCTTCGGGCGCATACAGGACATCTTCCAATCCGGGCTGCACGAGTTCCTTACCGAGTTCATCGAGCGCGCGGTGATCCTCGGCAACGAAATCAGCGCGCTCTATCTGCTGTAGCGCACGCCATGCGGCTTCTCGTCAAACACCAGACCACATATCACTACGAGGCCCCGATCGCTTCGGCGATCCAGACGCTCCGGCTGATGCCGCGCTCCTATGAGGGACTGACGGTGCTCAATTGGCAGGTGTCGAGCGACGCCCGGCGCGAGCTGCCGAGCTATATCGACGGCTACGGCAACATCACGCATTGCCACGCGGTCAACTATCCCCATGCCAATGCCGCGGTCTTCGTCGCGGGCGAGGTGGAGACGGCGGCGACCCATGGCGTCGTGCGCGGCGCGCCGGAGCCGCTGCCGCCGCTGTTCTTCCTGCGCCGTACGGCTTTGACCACCGCCGATGCGGCGATCGAGGCGCTGGCGCGCGACTCGGCGCGGCAGGGCTCCGTGCTGAAGCAGCTGCACGCGCTCCTGAACGCGGTGCGCGACAAGGTCGACTACCGGCTCGGCACGACGGACTCAGCCACCACCGCGGCCGAGGCGCTCGCCGCCGGCGCCGGCGTCTGCCAGGACCATGCGCATATCTTCATCGCCGGGGCGCGCGTGCTCGGCATTCCCGCCCGCTATGTTGGCGGATATTTGTGGACAGGCTTCGATTCGCGTGAGTATGAAGCGAGCCACGCCTGGGCGGAGGCGTTCGTTCACGATCTCGGCTGGGTCGGCTTCGACGCGTCGAACCGGATCTGCCCGACCGAGGCCTACATCCGCACGAGCGTCGGGCTCGATTACTGGTCGTCGGCGCCGGTGCGCGGCGTGCGCCGCGGCGGGGCAGCGGAGAGCTTGGCGGTCACGGTCAAGGTGACGCAGGGCGGCGCCGAGCAATGAGCGCCGGCATGGGGGAATCGGCGGCATGACCTATTGCGTGGGGCTCGACCTCAAGGACGGCCTGGTGCTGCTGTCGGACACGCGCACCAATGCCGGCGTCGACAACATCGCCAGCTTCTCGAAGATGTACGTCTTCGAGAAGCCGGGCGAGCGGGTCATCGCGCTCCTCGCCGCCGGCAATCTCTCGATCACGCAAGCGGTGGTCAACCTGCTGCATGAGGGGATCGAGGTCGACGGCAAGGTCGAGGCGCTGCTCACGGTGAAGAGTATGTTCCGCGCCGCGCAGCTCGTCGGCGAGGCGGTGCGCCGCATCTATCGCGTCGACGGTGCGGCGATGCAGGCGCAAAGCGTGTCGTTCGACGCCTCTTTCCTCCTCGGCGGACAGATCAAGGGTCGCACCATGCGGCTCTTCCAGGTCTATGCCGCCGGGAACTTCATCGAGGCGACGCCCGACACGCCCTTCCTGCAGATCGGCGAGCACAAATACGGCAAGCCCATCCTCGATCGCGCCGCGCGCTACGACACCGATCTCTATGACGGCGTCAAGCTCGCGCTCGTCTCGATGGATTCGACCCTGCGCAGCAATCTGACCGTGGGCCTCCCGGTCGATCTGCTGGTCTATCGCCGCGACGCGCTCGCTGTCGAACTCAGGCGCCGGATCACCGAGGACGATGATTATTTCAGCATGATCCGAGACGCCTGGTCGCAGGCGCTGCGCGATGCCTATCGCGCCATTCCGCGCCCCAATTGGGGGACGTGATCTTCCGCGCGTATTGATGTCGCCGCCGCCGGTCGGTAGCCTCGGGCCGAAGAGCCGGGAGGGGCGGATGCTGAAGATCTGGGGGCGGACGAACTCGTCCAATGTGCAGAAGGTGCTGTGGACCTGCGCCGAGGTCGGCGTCGCGTTCGAGCGCGTCGATTGGGGCGGTCCCTTCGGCGGCAACCAGGATCCGGCCTATGTCGCGATGAATCCCAACGGCCTGGTGCCGACGGTCCAGGACGGCGATCTTGTCATCTGGGAATCGAACACCATCATGCGCTGGCTGTGCGCGACGCGCGGCGGCGAGCGGCTGCACCCGCAGGATGCGGCGCAGCGCACCCATGTCGAACGCTGGATGGACTGGAACCTGTCGGCGCTTACGCCGCCGATGAGCGCCTTGCTGCTGGGCTATTACCGCACCCCGCCCGAGAAGCGCGATACGACGGCGCTCGACGCCGCGCGCCGCCGCGCCGGGGAGCTGTGGGCCATGGTCGAGCGCCGGCTCGACGGCCGCAATTACCTCGCCGGCGACGCCTTCACCCTGGCCGATATCGGTCTCGGCATCTGGACGCATCGCTGGCACATCTATCCGATCGAGCGGCCCGAGTTGCCGCGGCTCAAGACGTGGTACGGTCGCCTCGGCGAGCGGCCGGGATTCCGCGACCATGTCGCCGGGCCGGTGAGCTGAGCCCGCCGCGATCGCTCTTTCACGGAATCGTGAAGCATGGGATAAGGGCTCGTCCGTATCATCACGCGGATCGCGCGAGACGCTGATGCGGCGCGAATATTTCAGGGCGGAGAGAAGACGATGCGACATCTTGCAAGGCTTGGCTTCGTGGCCGCGACAGCGGCGGCGATCAGCTTCGGCGCGGTCAGCGGCATGGCCGAGGACAAGGAGGCCGTGATCAAGGAGCGCCGTGACACGATGAAGCGCCAGGGCGAGGATTTCAAGGCGGTGCAGGATTATGTGAAGGGCGCGGGCGACCAGGCGACCGCGCTGGCCAGGATCAACGATCTGCTGACGATCAACGCAAGGATCATCGATCTCTTCCAGCCCGGCACGAGCATGGCGGACTTCCCCGGCAAGACCGGCGCCAAGCCCGAGATCTGGACCGAGTGGGACAAGTTCCAGAAGGTTCCGCCGGTGCTCAAGAGCGAGGAAGAGAAGCTCGCGCAAGCGGTCAAGAGCGGCGACAAGCAAGCGGTCGCCGCTCAGCTCGCCGCTACCGGCAAGAACGGTTGTGGCGCGTGCCACACGGCCTATCGCGAGAAGCTGACGTAACCCGCCGATCTCGCTTCGTGCGCCGCGCCCTCGCCCCGATCCTCTCCCCGCTTAGGAGAGGAAGGGACCTGGCCACAGGCGAGGAGGGTGAGGGGGCGGCGACGCCCATTGACGAGAGCTTGTGGCGCCGATGAGCAAGGCACTGGGTCTCGCCGCGGGTTTCTTGCTGATCGCCGCACTGCCGGCCGGGGCTGCCGACGAGGCGTCGCTCAAGCGCGGCGAGGTGCTGTTCAACGCGGCCGACTGCGCCGGCTGCCATACCGATGTGAAGGGCGGCGGTCAGCCGCTCGCCGGCGGGCGGCCGCTGGCGACGCCCTTCGGCACGTTCTATGGGCCCAACATCACGCCGGACAAGGAGCACGGCATCGGCGGCTGGAGCGAGGCGCAGTTCCACGACGCGCTGCGCAAAGGCATCGACGACGACGGGCATTATCTCTTTCCCGTCTTTCCGTTCCCTTCCTTCACCGGCATGTCGGATGCGGACATCGCCGACCTCTACGCCTATCTGCAATCGCGGCCGGCAGTGGCGCAGCCGAGCAAGCCGCATGAGGTGAAGCCGCCCTTCGGCTGGCGCTTCCTGCAGGTGTTCTGGCGGGCGCTGTTCTTCACGCCAGGCCCGCTCGCGCCGGTCGAGGGCCAGAGCGCCGAGTGGAACCGCGGCCGCTATCTCGCCGAGGCCATCGTGCATTGCGAGGAATGCCACACGCCGCGAAATTTCATGGGCGCGCTCAAACGCGGCCAGGCCTTCGCCGGCAATCCGCAAGGGCCGGACGGGCAGAAGGCGCCCAACATCACCGCCGATCCGGAGACGGGGACCGGCAAGTGGAGCGTCGAGGACATCACCACGCTGCTGAAGACGGGGCAGACGCCGGAGTTCGACTTCGTCGGCTCGGGCATGGCGGAGGTGGTGAAGGGCACGGCGGCGCTCAGCGACGAGGACCGCCGCGCCATCGCCGTCTACGTCAAATCGCTCCCGCCGGTCCGCACGGAACGCAAAGCAAAAAGTTAACCGGGTGTGGCATCCGCGACTAATCGCCGGGCGTGCCGTCAATATTACATCTCTTTAATACCAACGGCCTGCGAAGGCAGCCTAGACTGTTGCGCAAGCTGACCTTGAGCAGCGCGCGCTGCGCCCGTCGATCCCGTGGGGACGAATGAGCCTCTTTCAGCGACTTCTGCTGGTCGTCACGCTGGCGGTCCTGCCGGCCATCGTGATCCAAGTGTCCAACGAGATCGCGCTCCGCCGCGAGCGGATCGCCGACGCCAAGAACGTTGCCCTGCGCCTGGCATATCAACTCGATGACGAGATAGGACAAAACGTCGCCGGCGCGCGTCAACTTCTCGCCAGCGTCGTGCGCATGCCATCGGTTGTACAGGAGGATAGCGCGCAATGCGCTGTCGCCCTGCAGGCTTTGCGGGATGCTCATCCGGCTTATGCAAGATTTGCGGTCGCCGCACCGGACGGGCGGATCTTCTGCAGCTCCGCGCCGGCCAGCGCCGGCGGCACGGTGCTCGGGCAAGGCTATCTCCAGGCCGCGCTGCAGCGCGGGCAATTCACCGTCGATGGGTACGCTCGCGACGAGGCCTCCGACTTGCCGGTGATCCATTTTTCCATGCCGTTCCTCGCGGCCCGGGGAGGAGGGCGCGGCGTTGCCGTCGCGGTGCTGGCGCTCGATCGGCTGAAATCGTTGCTGCCTGCGCTCGCCTTGCCGCACGGCGCCTCGTTCGTGGTGGCCGATCGCGCGGGCGCCATTGTCGCCAGCAACGCGGACGATGCCTGGATCGGCAAGGCGCTTCCCGACGCCATGATGCAGCGGCTGCACGGCGACGGACCGCGGGTCGAGGAGCTGAGCGGGCTCGATGGCGTGCCGCACTTCTTCGGCTTCATTCCGATCGGCGCGTCGCCGCGTCACTTCTTCGTCGGTGCCGGAATCGCGACAGAGACGGCGATGGCGCCGATCGCCCGCGCAACCGAGCTTGGCGCGGCGTTGATCGTGGCCGGGTTGCTGCTGGCGCTTTTGGTCACATGGATCACGGGCAAGGTCTATATCGACCGGCCCGTTTCCGCCATTCTCGCGGCTCTCGACCGCTGGCAACACGGCGACTATGCTGCGCGCGCGCAGGTCCGTCACCCCGTGCGCGAGATGGCGCGCGTCGTCGACGGCTTCCATCGTCTCGCCGACCGGCTGCAGCGCCGCGAGCAGCAGATCGCAGAGCGCGATGCGGCGCTGCGCCGCGCGTACAAGGCGAAGGATCTCCTGCTCGCCGCCGTTGGCCACGACCTCCGCCAGCCGCTGCAGACCATCGCTATAGCCCTTGAGTTGGTAGCGAGATACGGCGCTCAGGCGCGTGACCAGGCGGCGGTCACGCGTGCCGACCGTGCCGTCGACCGCATCTCGGCCGCGCTCGACCAGCTCATCGACGTCGCGCGCCTCGAAATGGGCGCGGTCGCGGTCGAGACCGGCAGGTTCGAGATTGGCGCGATCCTCGACGAGGTTGCCGATGCGTGGTCCGAGCCCGCGGCGCGAAAGGGTCTGCGCCTGCGCGTCGTGCGCTCCGGCGCGGTCGTGCACAGCGATCGCGGCGCTCTCGCCACCATCCTGAATAACCTCGTCGGCAATGCCGTGCGCTATACCGAGACGGGAGGCGTGCTCGTCGGCTGTCGCCGGCGGGGCGGCCGGCTGGTCATCGAGGTGCACGACACCGGTATCGGTATCCCTGCGGAGGCGCTCCCCGCGGTGTTCCAGGAGTTCACCCAGCTAGACCCCGCCGCCAGCGAGGGGTTTGGCCTCGGCCTCTCCATCGTCAAGGGGTTGGCCGAGCGGCTGGAGCACCCGATCGCCGTCCGCTCGCGCCCCGGCGCCGGGAGTTATTTCGCTATCTCGGTGCCGCTCGTTGCCCGCGAGGCACTCGCCGCGTGACGGCGGACTCCGGCCTGGACGCGTCGCGGCTGCCGCTTATGATGGCGCGCAAAGCCACCGAGCGGGGAGGATAGAATGGATCTCGGCATCGCCGGCAAGAAGGCGCTGGTTTGCGCCGCAAGCAAAGGACTCGGCAAGGGCTGCGCCCTGGCGCTGGCGCGGGACGGGGTGGAGCTCACCATCCTCGCCCGCGGCAAGGAGGCGCTCGAGGCGACAGCGGCGGAGATCCGTGCCGCCACCGGCGTCAAGCTCACGACGGTCGCTTGCGACATCACCACGCCCGAGGGCCGCAAGGCCGCACTGGCTGCCTGTCCCGAGCCCGACATCCTCGTCAACAATGCCGGCGGGCCGCCGCCCGGCGATTTCCGCGAATGGGACCGCGACACCTGGATCAAGGCGCTCGACGCCAACATGCTGACGCCGATCGAGCTGATCCGCGCCACCATTGACAAGATGATCGCCCGCCGCTTCGGCCGCATCGTCAACATCACCTCGAGCGCGGTAAAGGCGCCGATCGACATCCTCGGCCTCTCCAACGGGGCGCGCTCGGGCCTGACCGGCTTCGTCGCGGGCCTCGCGCGCAAGACGGTAAGGCACAACGTCACCATCAACAACCTGCTGCCGGGGGCGATGGACACCGACCGGCTGCGCTCGAACCTCGAGGTAGTGGCAAAGACGCGGAAGATCCCGGTCGAGCAGATGCGCGCCGAGCGCATGGCTGCGATCCCCGCCGGCCGCTTCGGCACCAGCGACGAGTTCGGCGCCGCCTGCGCGTGGCTGTGCAGCCAACAGGCGGGTTACATCACCGGGCAGAACTGGCTCATCGATGGCGGCGCCTATCCCGGCACGTTCTGACACGGCGGGTTGCAGCAGCGAAGCAAAAACGCTAAACAGCGCCCGTCTTTTCGCCGCCGGCAAATCGCGTGCGGCATTTTTCCAGTATACGAGAGGCCTCGCTTTGCGGTTTCATTATCGGTCGGCGGCTCCCATCGCGCGGGGAGCGCCAGGCGGGTGGTGGCGATGAGCATGTGGCGGCGGCGGCACGGTCCGGACGACAATTACGGCATTACGATCGGGCAGCGCTTCAGTACCGCGGGTCGGGCACAGGCCGTGTGGGAAGTGATGACCGTCGCGCATTACCCCGGCGACCTCGGCCCCCACGTGCGGCTGTCCCGTGTCGGCTCCCATCACGACGGCAAGACCGTGTCGCTCCAGGTTCTGCGCGACCGCCGCTTCTACCAGCCGGCGCAGTAGCACGAGGAACAAACGTTCGTACAGACTCGGGCATCGGCACGTATAATATTCATTAACCACTCCCTCCCGATACTCTAGACATGACAAGCAGCATTCTCGGAGGCTGAGGATGCCGACGCCGTTCTTACGCGTCGCGCGTCGCGGCCTGAAGGGCGCGATCGCCGTCGCCAGCCGGCAAGGCGATCTGGGCACCGATTTCCGAGCGGCGATCTGCCGCTTCGAGGACGATCTCTTCGCCGCTTTCCCTGCGGGCCATCGCCTTATCGATTACGATGCCGCAGCGAGGATGCTGCGTGACATCTTCACCGCCTGCGATCGTGCGCCGCCGAAGCTCGCCCTTGTCGCCGGCTTCGACGACCCCCGGGTCGGCGGCTTTGCCGATGTAGCCAACCATCGCATCGCCATCGAGAAGGGCTATCTCTATCGCTTCCTGGTGCTGCACGAATCGGCCCATCTGATCGTGCCCGACGACCGCCGCCACGGCCCGGCCTTCACCTATATCCTGCAGCTCCTGTACCGCAGTTTTGTCGGCATCCCCGAGGAGGCGGTGCGGAGCTTTCTCACCCGCCACGGCCTTCCGGCCTATACCGGCACCGCAGCCCCGGCGACGGTGTGAGGGCAATGCGACTCGCCGCAGGTCAAGGTCACCGATGGGACCATTGACCCGCCATTCCCGTCCTTTAGGGCAAGATTATCGGCTGACCGCACCCGCCGACTCGGTGGGCCGACCTGCGGCCGCGTCCGGGCTTGACCCTGAAGAAGGGGGCCGTTATGCAATATATGTGAAATATTGCCCGCCTTAGTAGAGTCACGAGCGAAAAACACCCTGAACCGTACGCCCATCATCCAGGAGCTGCACCCTTTCCTAACCCTTTTCTTGCAATGTTCCTCGTGCAATCTGCGGAACCCTTGTGCACGCGGCGCGCGTTGGCGTTCATGCCTGAAACCATGAGGATCGGCGACAATGCTCTATGAAGCCTATCAAGCGCATAGCGATGTCGTCGCCCCAATGCGGTGGTTCGCCCATGCTTTCCAGGGGCTGCTCAACCAGCCCTGGCCGGTCCTTGCCCATCATCCGGTGATCCGTGGCGCGGCTGCCGCGTGCGAGATGGTGGCCCGCGCGGGCATGTGGCATGAGCGGCCGGATTTCGGCATCCGCGGCACCATGGTGGGCAACCAGGCGGTCGCGGTCAGCGAAGTGCCGGTGCTGCGCCATCCCTTCTGCACGCTGCTTCATTTCCGCAAGGACACCGACATCGAGCAGCCGCGCGTCCTGCTGGTGGCGCCGATGTCCGGCCATTTTGCGACCCTGCTGCGCGGTACGGTCGAGACGCTGCTGCCGGACCACGACGTCTACGTCACCGACTGGATCAATGCGCGCAACGTGCCACTGCTCTACGGCCGCTTCGATCTCGACGACCATATCGACCTGGTGGCCTCGTTCCTGCGCGAGCTCGGGCGCGAGACGCACGTCATCGCCGTGTGCCAGCCTTCCGTGCCCGTGCTGGCGGCGGTGGCGCTGTTGGCCGCCGACAACGACCCGGCGCAGCCGCGCTCGATGACACTGATGGGCGGGCCAATCGACACGCGGCGCAACCCCACCGTCGTCAACCAGCTGGCCACCTCGCGGCCGATCTCCTGGTTCGAGCGCAACGTCATCGCTACCGTGCCGGCACGCTATTCCGGTGCCTTCCGCCGCGTCTATCCGGGATTCCTGCAGCTCGCGGGGTTCATGACCATGAACCTCGACCGCCACGTCATGGCGCATATCGATCTCTTCAAGCACCTCGTGCGCGGCGACGGCGAGAGCGCCGAGGCGACGCGCAAATTCTACGACGAATACATGTCGGTGATGGATCTGCCGGCGGATTTCTATCTGCAGACCGTGGCGCGCGTTTTCCAGGAGCACGGGCTGCCGCTCGGCCGCTTCACCTCGCGCGGGCGCCCGGTCGAGCCGCACGCCATCAGCAAGACCGCGCTCCTCTGCGTCGAGGGCGAGAACGACGACATCTGCGCCGTCGGCCAGACCGCCGCCGCGCTCGATCTCTGCACTGGCTTGCACATTGGCAAGAAGGCCCACCACCTCCAGCCCAAGGTGGGGCATTACGGCGTCTTCAACGGCAAGCGCTGGCGCACCGAGATCTATCCCAAGGTCCGCGCCTTCATCCACGCCAACGGATAACGGGCGAGCGCCCTCCGAGGCGCTGCAAGCCCGGCCGTTGACGGCGGCCGGCTCCTCCCGCCAAATAGCGCTGCGATAAAAGAAAAGCGCGCCGAGGAGGAAGCCATGGCCCGTTCCGGGAAGGTCATCATCACCTGTGCCGTCACGGGGTCGATCCATACCCCGACGATGAGCCCCTACCTGCCGCTCACCCCGGACGAGGTGGCGAGTCAGGCGATCGGCGCGGCGGAGGCCGGCGCCGCCATCCTCCACCTCCATGCGCGCGACCCCAAGGACGGCCGGCCGACGCCCGATCCGAAGGTCTTCATGCAATTTCTTCCGCGCATCAAGCAAGCCACTGATGCTGTAGTAAATATCACGTCAGGCGGCGGCCACGGCATGACGCTCGAGGAACGGCTGGCGGCGCCGCTGCAGGCGTCACCGGAGATGTGCTCCCTCAACATGGGGTCGATGAATTTCGGCCTCTTCCCGATGCTGCAGCGCTACAAGGACTTCAAGCACGACTGGGAGCGCCAGCATCTTGAGAACTCGCGCGATTTTATCTTCCGCAACACCTTCAAGGATATCGAATACATCCTCAAGAACCTCGGCGAGGCGCATGGCACGCGTTTCGAGTTCGAGTGCTACGATGTCGGCCATCTCTATACGCTCGCTCATTTTCTCGATCGCAAGCTGGTCAAGCCGCCGCTCTTGGTGCAGAGCATCTTCGGCATCCTCGGCGGCATCGGCGCCGATCCCGAGAACCTGACCCATGTGAAGCACATCGCCGACAAGCTCTTCGGCGACGCCTATCACTGGTCGATCCTCGCCGCCGGCCGGCACCAGCTGCCGCTGGTCACCATGGGCGCGGTCATGGGCGGCAATGTCCGCGTCGGGCTCGAGGATTCGCTCTTCATCGGCAAGGGGCAGCTGGCGAAGACCAATGCCGATCAGGTGACGCGCATCCGCACCATCCTCGAGAACCTGTCTCTGGAGATCGCGACGCCCAAGGAGGCGCGCGACATGCTCGCGCTCAAGGGCGGCGACGCGGTGGCATTCTGAGCGGAGCAGCGTCGCCATGACCGACATCATCGACTACCAGCGGCCGCGGCCGGGAGAGCAGCCGCCCTATCTCCATCCCGGCTACGGCAGCACGGCGAAGCGCGCGCCAAAGCACGAACCGGTGCGCATCGACCACACGCTCTCGGAGGTCACGGGGCCGACCTTCAGCAGCGGCTGGGCCGGCCCTGATAACGCCGATCTCACGCGCCAGCACAAGAACGGGCCGATCGGCTCGCGCATGATCGTCGCTGGCCGCGTGCTTGACGAGCAGGGCCGTGCGATCGCTGGAACGCTGGTCGAGCTGTGGCAAGCCAATGCCGCCGGCCGCTACGTGCACGAGATGGACCAGCATGACGCGCCGCTCGATCCCAATTTCACCGGCGCCGGCCAGATCGTCACCAATGACCTGGGCGAATTCCGCTTCGTCACGGTCGTTCCCGGCGCCTACCCGTGGCGCAACAGCCCGAACGCGTGGCGCGCTCAGCACCTGCATTTCTCGGTGTTCGGGCCGGCCTTCGCCACGCGGCTCATCACCCAGATGTTCTTTCCCGGCGATCCGCTTCTCGACTACGACCCGATCTTCCACAGCATCGCCGACGCGGCGGCGCGCCAGCGCCTCGTCGCCGGCTATGAGCCGAGCCTCAGCGTCGCCGAATGGGCGCTCGGCTACCGCTTCGACATCGTGCTGCGCGGCCGCGCGGCGACGCCCACGGGCGTCTGAGATGCGGCTCATCCCGACAGCGTCGCAGACCGCGGGCCCGTTCTTCCGCTTCGGCCTCGATCATCCCGAATGGGGCGATCTCACCGCGGGTGGCCAGGCGCAGGGTGAGAAGATCCGCATCGAGGGCCGCATCCTCGACGGCGACAAGGCGCCGCTGCCGGATGCGCTGGTCGAGATCTGGCAGGCCAATGCCGCCGGGCGCTATGCCCATCCCGAGGACAAGCAGGGAAAAGCGGCCGACCCGCACTTCCGCGGCTTCGGCCGCTGCGCTACCGATAAGGAGGGCCGGTTTCGCTTCATCACCGTCAAGCCGGGGCCGGTGCCCGGTCGCGGCAACGCGCTCCAGGCACCGCACATCAGTCTGTGCATCTTTGCGCGCGGGCTCCTGAAGCAGGTGACGACGCGCCTCTATTTCCCCGACGAGGCCCTCAACAAGGCCGATCCGATCCTCGGCCTCGTCGAGGACCCGGCGCGCCGCAAGACGCTGATGGCGCAGCCGGCGGGGCAGGACGGCGCCGCCAAGCTCTACCGTTTCGACATCGTCCTCCAGGGCGAGGGCGAAACCGTGTTCTTCGACGTGTAAGCCGCCATGAGCGTCAACCCCGCCGACTCCCAGGTCTTCGGCACGCTGTTCGGTACCGACGAGATGCGCGGCATCTTTGGTGATCGACAGTTCGTGCAGAGAATGCTTGATGTCGAGGCGGCGCTCGCCCGGGCGCAGGCGCGGCTCGGCATCATTCCGAAGGGCGCAGCGGACGCGATCACCGCCGCCGCCTCGGTCGACCGCGTCGACCTCGCCGAGCTCGGCGCCAGCACGCGCAACGTGGGATATCCCGTCATCGGCGTGACCACGGCGCTCGGCCGCGCCGCGGGCAAGGACGCCGCGGGCTATGTCCATTGGGGCGCCACCACCCAGGACATCATGGACACGGCCCTCGTCCTGCAGATGCGCGATGGCCTGGCCGCGATCGAGCGCGACATTGCCGCCACGGCGCGTGCGCTCGCGGAAAAGGCGCAAGCCCATCGCGGCACGGTGATGGCCGGGCGCACGCATCTGCAGCACGCGCTGCCCGTGACCTTCGGCTACAAATGCGCGGTCTGGCTCGCGCCGCTGCTCGATCACTTGACGCGTATCGAGGAACTGCGCGCGCGTGTGCTGACGGTGCAGTTCGCGGGCGCCGCCGGCACGCTCGCCTCGCTCGGCGACAAAGGCCGCGCCGTGACCGAGGGCTTGGCCAAGGAGCTAGGTCTGGCGGCGCCGGTGTCGCCGTGGCACGTCAATCGCGAGCGCATCGCCGAGACCGGCGCGTTCCTCGGCCTTGTCTGCGGCAGCCTCGCCAAGATCGCCACCGACGTCATCCTGCTGATGCAGAGCGAGATCGCCGAGGTCAACGAACCGCATCAGGCCGGGCGCGGCGGCTCCAGCACCATGCCGCAGAAGCGCAACCCGATCGCCAGCGAATACGTGATCGCCGCCGCGCGCGGCGTGCATGCGCTGCTGCCGCTGCTCTTCTCGGCAATGGTGGATGACCACGAGCGCGGCACCGGCCCGTGGCAGAGCGAGCCGCTGGCGCTGCCGCAGATCTTCGTGCTCGCCGCCGGCGCGTTGGCGCATGCTGCCGCGCTGGCGCAAGGGCTCACCGTCGACGCCGAGCGGATGCGGCGCAATCTCGATGCGACGCACGGCCTCATCATGGCCGAAGCGTATATGATGCGGCTGGCCGAGAAGATCGGCCGCGACACGGCCCATCACGCGGTGCAGGCCGCCTGCGGCAAGGCCCTCGCCGAGAAGCGCATGCTGGTCGATGTGCTCGCCGAGGATCCCGCGATCAGCCGGCATCTCGACAAGCCGACGCTGGCGCGCCTCGACGATCCCGCCCAATATCTCGGCGAGGCGCTGGCGGTGGTTGACCGCACGCTGGCGCTGGCGCGCAAGCGGCTGGGCAAAGGGGAGGCGCGGACATGATCGACAAGCGCGTCAGGAGCCTCGCCGAGGCGGTGGCGGGGGTGAAGGACGGCGCCACCGTGCTGTGCTCGGGCTTCGGCGCGGTCGGCGAACCGGTCGAGCTGCTGAACGCCTTGCGCGACAGCGGCGTGCGCGATCTCGTCTGCGTCGCCAACAATGCCGGCACGGGGGATGAAGGGCTCGCCGGCCTCATCGCCGCGGGGCGCGTGCGCAAGATCATCTGCTCCTTCCCGCGCACCACCGACCCGCATTGCTTCGAGGCCGCCTACAAGGCCGGCAAGATAGAGCTCGAGCTGGTGCCGCAGGGCACGCTGTCGGAGCGTATGCGCGCCGCCGCCGCGGGCGTCGGCGGCTTCTTCGTGAAGACCAGCGCCGGCACCAAGCTCGGCGCCGGCAAGGAGATGCGCGAGATCGGCGGCGCGCTCTATGTGCTGGAGCAGCCGATCAGTGGCGACATCGCGCTCTGCCGCGCCGACCGCGCCGACCGCTGGGGCAATCTCACCTATCGCAAATCAGCGCGGAACTTCAACCCGGTGATGGCGATGGCGGGAGCGATCACCGCGGTGCAGGTGCGCGAGATCGTCGATCTCGGCGCGCTCGATCCCGAATGCGTGGCGACGCCCGGCATCTTCGTCGACCGCGTCGTCGTCGTCTGAGAGAGGAGGGACCATGAAGCCGTTGACCCGTCGCCAGATGGCGTGGCGCGCCGCGCAGGACATCGAAGACGGCGCCTGCGTCAATCTCGGCATCGGCCTCCCGACCATGGTGTCCGATTTCATCCCGAGCGACCGGGAGATCGTCTTCCACAGCGAGAACGGCATCCTCGGCATGGGGCCGGCGCCTAAGCCCGATGAAGAGGACAAGGACCTCATCAACGCCGGCAAAGGCCTGACCACGCTGGTGCCCGGCGGCTCGTTCTTCCACCACAACGACGCGTTCTTGATGATCCGCGGCGGCCACCTCGATCTGGCGCTGCTGGGCGCGTTCGAAGTGGCGGAGAACGGCGATCTTGCCAATTGGACCACCGAGGATCCGAATTTCGCGCCGGGCGTCGGCGGCGCCATGGATCTCGCGGTCGGCGCCAAGGAGGTGCGCGTCCTCGTCGAGCACACCACCAAGGACGGCAAGCCGCGCATCCGCCGGAAATGCGGCTATCCCCTGACCGCGCCGCGCTGCGTCAAGCGCGTCTACACCAACCTCGCGGTGCTCGATGTGACGCGCGAGGGCATCGTCGTGCGCGAGATGGTCGACGGGCTCGACCTCGCGAAGCTGCAGGCGCTGACCGAGGCGAAGCTCACCCTCGCCAATGACTGGAAGAAGATCGAGGCGCCGGACGTGTGAGGCGTCGCGTCAGGCGGCCAGCGACGGATTGGCGACGCGGCATTTGCGCTCGAACTTGGGCGAGACGAAATCGGGCCGCTTGTGGAGGCCCTTGAGCCAGCAGGCGAGCATGCACAGCTCGCGCAGGTTCATGATCTCGTCATGGGTGCCGATCGGGAAGCGGATCGCGAAGCTCTCGGCGATCGTCGCCATCACCGTCTCGATCTGCTCTTGCGAGAGGCCGAGATCACGGTCGAGCGTGACGGTGCCGCGCAGCCGCGTCTCGTCGATCCGGTAATCGTCGCGGATCAGCTTCACGATCCACCGGGACATGTGCATCCAGTTCTTGACGTCCGCGGTTGGGCGCGACATGAGGGCGGTCTGTGGCGACGACATGGGCCCGAGTATACTTAAAATGCCTTACGGAATCGCTAAACGCCGCGATCCGTAAGTAGTTGAAATTGCGCCAACAACATGAAATCTCCGGTTTGACGCGGTGGCCTCGCGCGGGTGCCAAGGGCGCATCGCGCGAGGCCGCGCCGCGCCGGCGCTTAATCGCCGCCGAAGATCGCCTCGGGCAGCAGCGCCGAGACGACGTAGTTGGGGACATCGACCACGTTAGAGATGCGCAGGTCGACGGCCACGCTGCAGATGACATAGGCCTGCTGGCGGCTGAATCCCCGCTCCTGCAGCAGCTCGATCATGTTGAGCACGGCGTTGCGGCAGGCGAGCGTCAGGTTCTCGGACTCGATCTCGCCCGCGGCATTGATCGGCATGCCCATGACGCCGAGCAAGCGCTCGGGCGCCGCGAATTTCGGGTCGGTGAAATAGCTCTGCCGCGTGAAGATCGGGGCCATGAATTTGCGCTGCGCGGCGGCGCCCTTGTGCAGCTTGAACTTGACCGCGGCGGTCGCGCCCATCTCGACGGCAGTGACGCAGACCTCGCCGTCGCCTTGCGCGAAATGCCCGTCGCCGGTCGAGAACAAGGCGCCCTCCTGGAAAACCGGGAGGAACAGCTTCGCCCCCTTGCTCAGCTGCTTCACGTCGAAATTGCCGCCGTTCTCGCGCGGCGGCAGCGTGCGCAAACCGGTGAGAGCGCAGGCGCCCGCCGGCACGGCGCCCGCGGGATCGGGCGGCAGCGCCATGCCGCCTTTCTCGATGACGCGCTGTTCGCGCGCCGTCCAGTCCTTGAGCTTCTGCGCCGAGGGCGCCACCGCCGAGACGCCCATGAAGGGCGCGCCGGGGATGCGCACGCGCGGGATCTGCTCGGAGGTCGCCCAGCCGTCCCGGATCTTCCAATGCGCCAGGAACGGCTCGGTCATCACGTCGCGCAGGAAGCCCAAGCCGGGCACGATGGCGCTGAACGCGGTCGGCTGCGCCGCGATGTCGATGAATTCGATCTCCAGCATGTCGCCGGGCTTGGCGCCCTTGACGAAAACCGGCCCGGTGAGCGGATGCACCGCGCCGACATTGAGGCTGGCGAAATCGGCGACGGTGGAGCGCGGCGTGATCTGGCCGTCGAGCGCGTCGCGCGTCTCCATCACCACCTCTTCGCCCTCGCCGACCTCGACGACCGGCGCGATCTCCGGATGGTAGCGATTGTGGCCACAGCCCGGCTCATCGGCGAGCGGCTTGCTCCGATCGATGCGGATCGCATGCATGAGAGTCCTCCCTGTCGCTTATCCCTGCCGGCGGACGCTTGCGCGCCGCTGGCATCAGCGAGTGTGGTCCAGGCTGGACCGCCACGCAACGTCAGGGAGACAAGGGGGAAACGCCGAGCCTATCGGCGTCGGGCGGGGCTCGCCGGGGGGCTTACGTCACGAGCCAGGGATTGGCGGCGCGGCATTTCGCCTCGAAGCGGGCGCAGACGAAATCGGGACGTTTGTAAAGACCCGAAAGCCAGCTCGCGAGCATGCACAGCTCCTCGAGCCGCTCGACCTCGCACGGTGCGCAGAGTGGGAAGTAGATGCTGAAGCTCTCGGCGATCGTCGCGAGGACCCGTCCGATCTGCTCCGGCGAGAGGCCGAGATCGTGGTCGAGCGTGGCGGCGCGCGTCAGCCGCACCTCCTCGACTTGGTACTCGTCCCGGATGAGCTTGACGATCCACCGGAACATGTTCATCCAATTTTTGACGTCGTCAACCGAGTGCTGCATGAGGTCTGTCAGCCGGGGGCACGAATCGGCCAAGTATACCTAACGGGGGCTTACGAAATTGCTAATTGGCGCCGGCCTCGCCGCTCAAGGCGCCAGCCGGGCCCCGAGCCATTGGCGCAGCTGGGGCGTCAGCGGCTTCGCCTTGTGCGTCTGCGGGTCCAGCAGCACCATGACGCATTCGGCGGTGGCGGCGCAGCGCTCGCCGGCGAAGATGCCCTGGCCCAAGCGGAAGGAGCTGCGGCCGACGGCGAGGACGCGTGTGCCGATATCGATGGTGCCGGGATAATAGAGCTCGGCGCGGAAATCGAGCTCGAGGCGGACGATGGCGAACTCGGCGTCCGCCCCGCGCAGATTGAGTTTCTCGTCATAGAGAAAGCTGACGCGGCCACTTTCACAGAAGGTGGCGAAGACGGCATTGTTGACATGCCCCTGCCGGTCGGTGTCGCCGTAACGCAGCGTGTCCGACGCCCAGATGGCGTAAGTCGCGCGTAGCGTCGCCGGAGGCAGGGTAGGGGAAGTGGTCTTGTCGTCGTCCGGCACGGTAGCGCCTTTTGCAGCTAGGGGCGTTCCGTTTTCTGACACGTCGCCGCCGACCGGACAAGGGCGAGCCGGTGAGGTAGAAGCAGCCGCCGCGCGAGGCGGCTCCGGTCAGTCTTGCGCCGCCTTCTGCATCGCCTCTGCGACGATGCCGGATTTGATGAGGCGGTCGATCTCGGCATCGCTGAATCCCGCTTCCTTCAGCACGGCGCGGTTCGCCTCGCCGAAGCGCGGCGGCAGGCGATGCAGGCCGGCGGGCGTGCGCGAGAGCTTCACCGGGTTGCCGACGGCGCGATAGGCGCCTTGCTCGTAGACCATGCCGCGGTGGAGCGTGTGCGGATGGGTCAGAACATCCGGCAGATCCTGCACCACGCCGCAGGGCACGCCGCGATCGAGCAGCCGCATGGTGAGCGCCTCGCCGTCGATCGCGGCGAGCGCCGCCTCGATCTCACGGCGCAGCGCCGGCCGGTTCGTGGTGCGGTCCTTGTTGTCGCGGAAACGCGTGTCCTGGGCCAGCTCGGGCTGGCCGATCTCGACGCAGAAGCGCGCGAATTGCCGGTTGTTGCCGACGGCGAGGAAAATGCGCTTGGTCTTGGTCTGGAACTGGTCGTAGGGCGCGACGTTGGGATGCGCGTTGCCGGTGCGGCGCGGTGGCTTCTGCGCCAGGAACCAGTTCGCGGCGTAAGGATGGAGCAGCGCGATCGCGCTGTCGTAAAGCGTCGCCTCGACGAATTGGCCGATCCCGGAGCGCGCGCGCTCCTGCAGCGCCAACAAAATGCCGAGCGCGGCGCTGAGGCCCGTGGCCATGTCGACGACGGGCACGCCGACGCGCAAGGGATCGCCGTCGGCCTCGCCGTTGAGGCTCATCAGCCCCGACATGGCCTGCACCGCCGCGTCGTAGCCGGGATATCCGCCGAGCGGCCCGTCGGCGCCGAAGCCGGAGACGCGGCAGTGGACGAGGCGCGGGAATTTGTGCTTGAGAACCTCGTCGTAGCCCATGCCCCAACGCTCGAGCGTGCCGGTCTTGAAATTCTCCAGCAGCACGTCCGCGGTCTCGAGCAGGCGGAACAGCACCGCGCGGCCGTCGGGCTTCGCGAGATCGACGGCGATGCCGCGCTTGTTGCGGTTGACGCCGATGAAATAGGAGGCAGTGTCCTCGAGGAAGGGCGGGCCCCAGCCGCGCGTCTCGTCGCCCTGCGGCGGCTCGACCTTGACGATCTCGGCGCCGTGATCGCCTAGGAATTGCGAGCAGAACGGCCCGCCCAGCACGCGGCTCAGATCAATCACGCGGGTTCCGGCGAGCGCGCCGGCCGATTTTGCTTGAATCATACTTTGTCACCTGCCTGGCGCTGCGCGATGCCGAAGACTTCGGCGGCGAATTTGGGATAGATCGCCGCGAGCTGCGGCGCGACGGTGCCGCGCAGCAGCGATAGCATGTTCTGCGAAGGCAGCGGCGTCACCGGCACTGTCGCCGGCCGATCGAAGGCGAAGCCGGTATTGTCGAGCACCTCCTCCACCGTGTGACCGGGATGCACGCTCGCGAGACGGAAGCGGGCCTTGGCCTTGTCGAAGGCGAAATGGCAGAGCGGCGTCACCAGCGCGATCGGCCCGCCGCGGCGGAAGACATTGGGTGGGCTCGTGCCGGGCGCGCTGACGAAATCGACTTGCTCGACCAGCGTGCGCCGCGAATGCTCGAGACGGAAGAGGATGATGCGCGGCACCATGAAATAGAGATAGGCCGAGCCATAGGCGCCGGCGAAGCGCGCCTTGGGGTGCGCATAGTCGCCGATGACGTTGAGATTGATGTTGCCGCCGCCGTCGATCTGCGCGCCCGAAAAGAAGAACACATCGATGCGGCCCTGGCCGGCGCTGTCGAAGAGCTCGCGCCCGCCATCGGTCCAGAGATTGTGCTCCGGGCTCTGCTGTAGCGACACGTTGGGCGCGTCGGGCGCGAGATGCTGCGCCAGGAATGCAGCCGCGGCGGGGATCGGCGAATTGGCGCCGACGGCGATCTGCCGCGCGCCCGTGATCAGCCGCAGCACGACGTCGATCAGCACCTCTTCCGGGCGTATTTCCGTCGCCGTCACGGGCGGCTCACGCGGCGCGGCGACGGAACACGTGTTCGTCGAGATAGCGGCGGAAGCCCGCTTCGGTCGCCGCCGCGCGCAGGTAGTCAAGGAGGTGCGCGGTGTCCTCGGCATAGAGATCGCTGAATTTGAGCGGCCAGGCGCCGCGCGGCGCCACGGCGACGGCCTCGATGTAAAAGGCCGGGATGGTCGCGGCGGCCATGACCTCGTCGGCGAGCAGGTCGCCGTCATGCAGCTTCTCCACCGTGGCGACGCTGCGCTTCGAGGCGTGGGCGAGGGTGAAGAGATCGCGCCGGCGGCCGACCCAGATATTGCCGTGGCGGTCGGCCAGGGGCGCATGAAACAGCGCCACGTCCGGGCGGATCGCCGGTAGCAGCACGATCGGGTCGTCTACGCCGAAGGGATTGTCGATCATCTTCCAGTCGGCGCGGTACTTCAGGAGGTCAGAGCCGATGATGCCGCGCAACGGCGCGAAAGGATTGCCCATCTCGGCCGCCCTCAGCGCGGCATGGATGGCGGGGCAGGTGGCATCCTTGAGATTGATCGCGCCGCTCATGACGGCGGCAGTGAAACGCGGCGCAGCGCCGAGCTCGCCGAATCCGACCGCCGAAGTCTCGAGCGTCGCGACGCAGCCCGCGCCGACCAACAGCTCGGCCTGCAGCGATGAGGCCGGGAGCGTGACGAGATGAAGCCGCTTGACGCCGCGCCGGATCAGCGCGCGCGTGGCTTCCATCGCGACGCCGGCATAGTCGGCGGGGATGGCGAGCATCGCCCCATCCTCGATCACCGCAAGCGCGGCATCAAGCTCGCGCAGGACCTTGCTCATAACCGATCCTCCACACTCCCGCGAGAGCAAAGCATGAAGGACCTGTCGGAGCAAGCCGCCGCGGGCGTCACCCGGGATTGCTGACGGCGCCCGGGCGAGGCACGGAGGTGTGGTCCGTCAAACCTCGGTGCCGTTCCCCTTTTCGTAGCCGCCGGCGTCGACCACCAAGCGGATCTGCGGTCGGCGCGGTCCGTTTGCCGCGGTGCGGCTCTTTCCCTTGAGCTCCTCGTTGACGCTCACGGTCGCGGCAGCCAGCAGCTGCTCGAGTTGGCGCAGACCCAGCTCGCGCACTTCGGCGACCGCATATTCGAGCAAGTGGTGGATGGCGCGCAGCCGTGCTCTCTTGCTCATGATTTCACCCATGTTAGGCGGTTTCTCTCAGCATCAGCGGCTCGCTGAGAATCGGAGTCTGCAGCCCGCCCATCGCGCAGAGACGGTCGAGCAGCTGCGCCGACACTTCGGTGAACCCGGCGACCGCCATCGCGTTGCCGATACGCTGCGGCTGGTGAACGCGGCGCCAGGGCACGCCGACGCGCCGCAGTATCCGCTCCATGCGGTGGTCGGTCACTGCGACGATTTCGTTCAAGCCTCGCGACAGTCCAAACTCGATCAGCGCAGCAAAAAGCTCGAGCGTCGCCAACGACGATCCGGCCCGCGTGCGACTTAGGTCTGGTTGAACATCGATGCAGAGGCGGCTGGCCTCCCATATCCGGACGCTCTCGGGCAGCGTGCTCGCGCCGAGCAACGCCGGGAAGCTGTTGCGCAGCATGTTGGCGCCGGTCGTGGGCAACAACCGGGCGCACCCCTCGACCCGACCTTCCGCGCTGCAATGGAGCAGGTAAGTCGGGTTGAGCGCGTCGTATTCATCGATCTCCATGTCGCCGCTGACGGTGACATCCCAGTCTAGGCGCTGTTTGAAAACGCGATAGCGGAGTTGGTGCATTCCAATGAGTTCGCGTGCGAACTCTCCGAACCGATTGCTTTCGACGAGATACATCATTGAGAGCCCCCTCCCAGCCCGGCACGATGTCAGGCCTCGGTTTTTCACGGGAGCTATTTGAGGAGGAGTGCCAATCGAAGGCAGCCTGTACTTTGTTACAGGCCACACTCTAAAAGAGGGTGTTTGGTACTAGAACTCGATCAATCGGTTCTGGAGGGCAACCGATACGGCCTGGGGCAAGGTAACCGAATTGAGCTTGCGCTTGGCGTTCTCGAGGTGGAACACCACTGTCCGCCGCGAGATTGTGAGGATCTCGCTGATGTCCCAGGTGCTCTTGCCGCGGACGACCCATTGCAGGCAGGCGATCTCGCGTGGGCTGAGATGGGGGCGGTCGGGAACGATGACCCGTTCGAGCTTCTGGCGGGCGTGAACGTGGAAATAGATCGAGGCGAGATGAAGTGTGTCGCGATGCTCCTGGATGGTCTTGCGCAGGGCTTGCGGCTTTTGGTCAGTCACGAAGGAAACCACCGCAACGCCGCCCTGGGTGTCGTGGATTGGCACGGCGAATCCGCCGCCAATGCCGAATTCGCCGGCTTCGCCAAACAAGCGGCGCTGCTCGTCCGACGCATGGGCGCCGGGATTGGTGCCGTCCCAAATGAACGGCAACAAGCCGGCATGGGCGCGAACGACGACCGGGTCGATATCCTGGTAGCGGCGGCTCGCATAGTGATTTACCCACTCGGTCGGGTAATTGGTGACATAGATAGGCTGGTGCGGGGCGGGTCGCGGCAAGCCCAAATACCCGAATTTGGTGAAACCGAAGGTATCGGCGATGCCTGTCATGGCGCGCCCGAAAGCGTCCGGCTCCGACGCTTTTTGAAGGCGGTCCATGAAGGTCTGCAGCATGAGTGACATTAGCTTAGCGCGCCTCTCTCGCCTGCTTCACTCGATCCGTCGGTCACGCGCCTACAATGTGGCGTTGCCCAGCTTACGCTCGGCTGTCGCGAGATGCCATGCGACGATGAGCCGGGAGCCGCCAACCAGGCCTTGTGGCGTCGTGGTAGCCCGCCCGTGGGCACCCAAGCACGCTATCTATCTGCGCAATTTACTTTATAGGGCATTCAATCCCTTGTCACGGCGGCGATGTCGCGTCGAAGGCGGAGCGGGGCCTGCGCGCCCGCTCAGCGGTATTGCCCTCCGGGCGCCAACCGTGTGCGCCAGACGCCGTCGTCGCTCTCGGTCCGGGCGAGGCGGCCCAGTTCCACCACATCGTCTCGACGTCCTCGATCCGTCCTTCATCGGCGAGCACGTCAGGGCGGAGCCGAACCGGCTCCGCGTCGCTCAGGCCCTGCCGACCCGCTCGAACACCGCGGCGATACCCTGGCCGACGCCGATGCACATGGTGACGAGCGCGTAGCGCCCACCGCTTCGATGCAGCTGCCGGATCGCCGTCAGCGCCAGCCGCGCGCCCGAGGCGCCCAGCGGATGGCCGATAGCGATGGCGCCGCCATTGGGGTTGACGCGCGCATCCTCGAAACCGACGCCCATGAGTTTGAGGCAGCCGAGCACTTGGCTGGCGAAGGCCTCGTTGAGCTCGATGACATCGACATCCCCAAGCGCGAGCCCGGCGCGCTCCAGGGCTTTCCTCGACGCCGGCACCGGCCCCAGCCCCATGACGCGCGGCTCGACGCCGGCGATGGCGGCCGAGACGATGCGCGCGATCGGCGCCTTGCCCGCCTTCTCGCCGGCCTCTTTCGTGCCGATGACGAGCGCGGCGGCGCCGTCATTGATGCCGGACGCGTTGCCGGCGGTGACGACGCCGTTGGGGAACAGCGGCTTCAGCTCGGTAAGCCGCTCCATGGTCGTGTTCGGGCGCGGATGCTCGTCCTGCGCGATCACCGTCTCGCTGCCCTTCTTCGGCCCGGGCACGCTGACCGGCAGCAGCTCCTTGTCGTAGAAGCCGGCGGCCTTGGCGCGCGCGTATTTCTCTTGCGAGGCAAGCGCGAAGCGATCGCTGTCGCCGCGGGCGATCTCGTGATCTCGCGCGACGTTGTCGGCGGTCTCCGGCATGGTGTCCTGGCCGAAGCCCTTGGCGATGCGCGGATTTGGGAAACGCGCGCCGATGGTCGAATCGAACATCCTGAAGTCGCGGCTGAAGGCGCTCTCGCTCTTAGCCATGACGAAGGGCGCGCGGCTCATGCTCTCGACGCCGCCGGCGATGAAGAGCGCGCCCTGGCCGGTGCTCGCCGCGCGCGCCGCATCGACCACCGCGGCGAGCCCGCTGCCGCAGAGGCGGTTCACCGTGAGCCCGCCGATATCGGTGGGCAGCCCCGCCAGCAGCGCGGCATGCCGCGCCACATTGCGCGCATCCTCGCCGGCTTGGTTGGTGCAGCCGACGATCGCATCCTCGTAATCGCCGGGCTTGAACGGGTTGCGCCCGACCAGCTCCTTGATGACGCCGCCGAGGAGGTCGTCCGGCCGCACCGGCGCGAGCCCGCCGGCATGGCGGCCGATCGGTGTGCGCAGCCCGTCATAGACATAAGCGTCCTGCATGGCTCATCCCCTTGCCGGCAAGGCGGCGCCAGCGACATGGCGTCTGGTCGGAGTCGACTAAGCGTAGGAAAAGCTCGCGCCACGGACAAGCCCGTTTCCCAGTATGGCCGCGTTGCTTCCGGGCTGCCTCCGCCGGCGGTCACGAGCCCTTGCCCTGGCGCCCCGCGGATGTCATGGATGAGCCTTCGGTCAATCCTGCAGCCAAGCTCCGATCCGACAGGGGTGTTGAGGAAACGCATGCGTGATTTTCATCAGCCGGGCCGCTCGGCAGCGGTCGGCAGCGAGGGCATGGCCGCCACCTCGCACCCGCTCGCGACGCTGACGGCGCTCGATGTCCTGCGCGCCGGCGGCAACGCCGTCGATGCGGCGCTCGCCGCCTCGGCGGTGCAATGCGTGGCCGAGCCGGAATCGACCGGGATCGGCGGCGACTGTTTCGTCCTCTATTCACCCAAGGCGGCGGGCAAGCCGCTGGCGCTCAACGGCTCGGGCCGCGCGCCGATGAAGGCGACGGTCGAGTGGTACGTCGAGCGCGGCCTCAAGGAGATCCCCGTCGAGAGCGCGCATGCGGCGACGGTGCCGGGCGCGGTCGACGCCTGGTTCACGCTGCTCGAGGCGCATGGCACCAAGGACATGGCCGAGCTGCTGGCGCCGGCGATCCGCCTCGCGGAGGAGGGCGTGCCGCTGACGCCGCGCGTGGCGTTCGACTTCCAGCAGGCCGCCGCCAAGCTGGCGAAGGACCCGCTGGTCGCGCACATCTACATGCCCGGCGGCCGGCCGCCGGCGATCGGCGACCGCATCCGGCAGCCGGCGCTGGCGGCGACGCTGAAGCGCATCGCCCGCGAGGGCCGGCGCGCCTTCTACGAGGGCGCGGTCGCCGCCGACATGGTGCGGCGGCTCAACGGCGCGGGGGGCCTGCACACGCTCGAGGATTTCGCCGAGCAGCGCTCGGAATGGGTCGAGCCGATCTCGGCCGGCTACCGCGACCACCAGGTCTTCGAATGCCCGCCCAACGGGCAGGGGCTGGCGGCGCTGATGATCCTGCGCACTATCGAGGGCTTCGACCTCTCGGACCGCTGCACTGAGGCCGATCGCATCCACCTGATCGCCGAGGCGACCAAGGCCGCCTACCGCGCGCGCGACGCCTTCTTCGGCGATCCGCGCCAGGTGCGCGTGCCCGTCGAGAAATTCCTCTCCGACGCCTATACCCAGAGCGTACGCCGCGGCATCGACCCGCGCCGCGCCTCCGATCCCGTGCACTGGGACGAGGGCGAGCACAAGGACACGATCTACCTCACCGTGGTCGACCGCGACCGCAACGCGATTTCCTTCATCAACTCGCTGTTCCACAATTTCGGCTGCGGCATCATGGCGCCCGAGAGCGGCGTCATGCTGCACAGCCGCGGCTCGATGTTCCGCACCATCCCCGGCCACCCCAACGCGATCGCGCCGGGCAAGCGTCCGGTGCACACGATCATCCCGGGCATGCTGGCGAAGGACGGGCGCGCGGTGATGCCGTTCGGCGTCATGGGCGGCCAGTACCAGGCCTGCGGCCATGCCTCGTTCCTGTCGCGGCTCCTCGACCAGGGCCTCGACCCGCAGCAGGCGGCGGAGGCGCCGCGCAGCTTCGCGCATCAGGGCGTGCTGCAGCTCGAGACCACCCTGGGCGCGGAGATTGCCGCCGATCTCGCCGCCCGCGGCCACGTCATCGACCGGCCGGTGAGGCCGCTGGGCGGCGCCCAGGCGATCCGGATCGACCACCAGCGCGGCGTGCTGATCGGCGGCTCGGAGCCGCGCAAGGACGGGCTGGCGCTCGGCTACTGAGCGGCGCCGCGGCGGCCGAGACCAAGTGATACACATTTGACCAGCGGCGGGGCGCGCGCCACGGCGCCTGCCGCCGCGAGCGCGCGCGGCAATCCCGCGCAAATCCGCCTGGCGCCGCGGCCGGCACGCATTCCGCATCCAAATGTATCACGTGAAACCTAGAGATGCGCTTCCGCGTGGACCATTCCGGCGCCCCAGTGCATCACCGGCGCACACCGAGTGGACGCGTTCGGCGCCACGACAGCACCATGCGATCACCAGCAGCGATCCCGCGGCGACGCCGAGGCGGGGCCGCCGTCCCACCATGCCGACCAGGATCGCAGAATTGAGGGGTGTGTGTTATCATTTTTCCCCAAAGCTGCCTGCGAAACCGCGCCTGCCACGATCCAGGAGGCAAGCCATGGCGCAGTGGCCACGCTCCATCGCCGACCTCCCTACCTTGGTTCTGCGTCGCGGCGTCGCAGTTCTGATTGTCGCAATCGCACCTGGTTGGCGCTTCTAGATCGGCCCTAACACTCAATGTCTGATAGGTGACATATGGTAACCAATGACCGCTCCGTGCAGTTTGCCGGGGGCATGCTCGGCCGCCACCGTCACATTTGCGCTTTCTTCAACGGCATCGACGAGGAGCACAGGGTGCTTCGCTCGTTCGTCAAAGACGGCTTCGAGCGGGGGGATAAGGCTTTCCATCTCGTTAACCCCGAGCTACGGGAAGACCATCTCAAGCGGCTCGCCGAAGCAGGCATCAATGTGCAAGAGGGGATGGACACCGGCCAATTGGAGGTGCGCCCATGGCAAGACGCTCCGCTTCGCGGAGGCCGGTTTGACCAGGACGCCTGGCTGGTGTCGTTCGAGCAAGTGCTCCAGTCGGGGCCGGCGGCAGGGTACGCGCAGACAAGGTTCCTGGCGCAGATGGAATGGGCGCTCGTCGACTTACCAGGCGTCGAAGACCTGATCGAGTTCGAGACGCGGGTCAACTACGTGGTTCCCAAGTACGACGATATAGTGATCTGCGCGTATGATCTGTCGAAATTTGGCGCGAGAGTCGTGATGGACGCCTTGCGGACGCATCCCGCTGTGATAATCGGCGGCTTGCTGCAGGAGAACCCGTTCTTCGTTCCACCGGACCGGTTCCTCCTCGAGCTACGGGAGCGACGGTCGGTTGGCGCGAGCGCAAGGATGGCGGGCTGATAAATGCTCATAGATCCGGATCCTGACACCGTCCGGCTCCGAACAGCGATCAGGGATCTCGTGGCACTGTCCGCCGTCCCGGCGGCGTGGGTAGGGAGAGAACCGCCTGCCATCGCCGCCGGGCTTGCCGATGTGCTGATCGGGTCGTTGCACCTGGATTTCGCCTTCGTGCGTTTGTGCGATCCCAAAGGGGGCGCGGCAGTCGAAGTGACGCGCGGGAACGCATGGAAATCATTTCCGGAATGGCTCCGACGTTACCTCGCCGTCATCGGGCAGTTTTCCCATAGGGAAGTCGTTCCCGACGTTGGCGGGCGCGCGGAGTCATGCCGCGGTATTGTCATTCCCATCGGTGTCGGTGCCGAGGGCGGTCTGGTTGCTGCCGCGAGCGGTCGCACCAACTTTCCCGACGAGATCGACCAGTTGCTGCTGTCCGTGGCGGCAAATCACGCCGCAACAGCATTTCAGAGCGCCCGCCTCCTTCATGAGCGCCGCAGCGCAGAAGAAGCGTTGCGCGAGAGCGAGCACCGCTGGCGGAGCCTGACCGAGGCGCTGCCGCAGCTGGTCTGGGGCGCTACGCCGGACGGCCGGTGCGACTACTTCAGCACCCAATGGACGGAGTACACCGGCATCCCGGAGAACGAGTTGCTCGGCTGGGGGTGGATGGAGGTGCTGCACCCGGACGACCGGGAACCCACACGGCAATTCTGGACGGATTCGGTGGCGGGGCGCCGCCCCTATGATGTGGAATACCGCGTTCGCCGGCGGGATGGGGTGTACGGCTGGTTCAAGACGCGCGGGGTGCCGATCCGAGACAGCGGAGGCAACATCGTCAAATGGTTCGGGAGCTGCACCGACATCAGCGACCTGAAACGCCTTGAATCGGAACGCCACAGGTTCGTTTCTCTCGTCGAGAACAGCACCGAGTTCGTCGGCATGTGCGATTTGTCGATGAAGCCGCTTTTTGTGAACGACGCAGGACGGCGGCTGGTGGGACTGGACAGTCCGCAACAAGCGCTGGAGACCGAGGTCAAAGACTACCTGTTTCCCGAAGATCGGGCGTTCGTCTTTGAGCAGTTTCTCCCCCAAGCCCTCCGCGAAGGTCGTGGCGAAGTCGAGATCCGGTTCCGCCATTTTAAGACCGGCGCACCCATCTGGATGCTTTACAACATATGCCCGCTTACGGATCCGGACGGCAGGCATGTTGGCTTTGCAACTGTCAGCCGCGACATCAGCGAGCGCAAGCGGGCGGAAGAAGAACTTCGCCAGGCGCGCAATGAACTTGAGGCGAAGGTCGCGGAACGGACTGCCGAATTGCGTCGGACCACCGCCGAAGCCGTGGCTGCGCAGCAGCGCTTCCGGGACCTGGTCAATACGCTCGAGGGGATTGTGTGGGAAGCGGACGCTCAGACGTTCGCATTCTCGTTCGTCAGCGATCAGGCGGAGCACATCCTGGGATACCCGGTGGAACGCTGGTCGGAACCGACATTCTGGCGGGATCGCCTCCACCCCGAAGATCGCGACTGGGCGGTGGAGTTCTGCGTAACGGCCACATCGGAGAACCGCAACCACGATTTTGAATACCGCATGATCGCGGCCGACGGGCGTGTCGTGTGGCTGCGAGATCTGGTGACGGTGGTCGTGGAAGGAGATCGCGCCATCCGGCTGCGTGGCGTCATGGTCGACATCACGGAGCGGAAACGGGCCGAAGAGGCCTTGCGCCAGGCGCAGGCGGATCTCGCGCACGTAAGCCGGGTGACCACCATGGGGGAGCTGACGGCTTCGCTGGCGCACGAGATCAGGCAGCCGATTGCCGCCGCAGCCACAAATGCCGGCACCTGCTTGCGATGGCTCGCGCGCAATCGCCCCGATGTGAAAGAAGCGCGCGAGGCCGCGTCAAGACTGATCAAAGACACAAAGCGTGCGAGCGAAATCATCGACCGGGTCCGCCTGCTGTTCCAGAAGGGGGCGCCGCAACGCGAGTTGATTGATGTAAATGAAGTTATTCGAGAGATGAGCGTCCTGCTGCAACACGAGGCAACCCGGTACTCGATTTCGATCCGTGCTGAGCTTGATGCAGATCTTCCCCAGGTCCTGGCAGACCGCGTGCAATTGCAGCAGGTTTTGATGAACCTCATGCTCAACGGCATCGAGGCCATGAAGGACATGAATCCGGCGGGTGAGCTTACGATCAAATCGCAGCAAGAGAACAATCACCTCGCGATCTCGGTCAGCGATACCGGCGTGGGACTAGCCCCCGAGCAGGCGGATCAGATCTTCAAGGCATTCTTTACCACCAAGCCCCAGGGCACGGGCATGGGGCTGCCAATCAGCCGGTCCATTATCGAGTCCCATGGCGGCCGCTTGTGGCCCACCGCCAACGCCGGGCGCGGCGCAACCTTTCACCTCACCCTGCCCGGCGAGGTCGAGATGAAGCAGCCGGGCCAGAGCGACGCAACCGCTGCTCGCACCGCCACTCAAGCAAAATCGCTCTCCGGATAGACCCGAAGCGCAGCTCCCACGCCGCTTGCGACCGCCTCGGCGAGGGTGCGCGCCTCTCCCTCGGCCTCGTAGCCGTTCATCCCGTCGCCCCGAAAGCACGCAAGTTCCAAATTGAGGTGATCGGCCGCTGCATGCAGCGCCACCGGGCATCAGGAATTCATCCGCTTCTTTAGTGGCTTTGGGCGCCATTCCCACTTATGTGGGGCGGAGCGGGGCCTGCGGCCGTGGGCGGCGCCGCATCGGAAAGGGATGCTAGACTGCGTGCCGACGGCGAGCGGCAGGGCACCGCGAGGGCGGGAGGGAGCAAGCCATGATCACCGCGGATCTCGGCGGCAAGGCGGCGCTGGTGACGGGCGGCGCGTCGGGCATCGGGCTTGCCACGGTCGAGCTGCTTCTTGCGTGCGGCGCGACGGTGGCGGTGAACCACCTGCCGGACGACGCGCGGGCGCGGAGCGAGCTCGAGCGCCTGCGCGCG
>Ga0073928_10002346_pt1 | contig 32887 bp, 40 predicted proteins | sample PaiPotPPA55metaG_FD_76969 | JGI IMG/M metagenome (GOLD analysis project Ga0073928, IMG submission 76969) | Iron sulfur acid spring bacterial and archeal communities from Banff, Canada, to study Microbial Dark Matter (Phase II) - Paint Pots PPA... ...
ATCCTTCAGATCAATACCGACGTCACTAAACACAAACAAGCAGAAGAGGCTTTGCAAAAAGCACAGACTGAACTTGCTCATGCCGCTCGATTAACAATGATGGGGGAACTCGCTGCCTCCATTGCCCATGAAGTCAACCAGCCTCTAACTGCGGTAGTCACGCATGGTGAGGCTTGTCTCCGTTGGCTAGCCTCAGAGGCTCCCAACCTGGACGAGGTGGGGAGGACGCTGACCAAGATCGTCCGCGAGGGGGACCGCGCAGGCGAAGTGATTCGAAGGATTCGTTCCCTTTTGAAGAAGACGCCGTCGCAGATTGCCCCGCTTGACATCAACGAACTGATCCGAGGCGTGCTGACATTGACGCACGTCGAGCTCGTTAGAAATGCTGTATCTGTAGAGACCGACCTACCATCCGACCTTCCTACAGTCCTAGGTGACCATATCCAGTTGCAACAGGTGATCCTCAATCTGATCGTGAACGCCATCGAAGCCACCAGTGGGATGAGCGAGGGGCTTCGTCAACTGGTCGTTGCTTCACAAAGGCACGGAGCGGATCAGGTTGTTGTCGCCGTGCGGGACTCCGGTGTCGGGATCGATCCCGATGACCTGGGCCACCTTTTCGATGCCTTCTTCACTACCAAGTCAGCCGGCATGGGTATGGGGCTGTCGATCAGCCGATCGATCATCGAAGCTCATGGTGGACGGTTGTGGGCCACTCCCAACAAGGGTCGTGGTGCGATTTTTCAGTTTAGCCTGCCGATCGGCAGCCAGAGTTGAGATGACGAACGCAGATCCGCTGGTCTTCGTCGTGGATGACGACGCCTCAATACGTGAAGCCCTGGACAACCTAATCCGGTCAGTCGGCTTCCGGGTCCAGGTGTTCGCGTCTGCGCAGGAATTCTTAAACAGCAAACTTCCGGAGGGGCCCAGATGCCTGGTGCTAGATGTCCGATTGCCAGGCTTGAGCGGCCTCGACTTGCAGCGTGAACTGGCCGCGGCGAATGTCCAGATTCCGATCATTTTCATCACAGGGCACGGCGACATCCCCATGTCGGTCCGAGCCATGAAGGCAGGCGCGGTTGAATTTCTCACCAAGCCCTTCCGTGCCCAGGATCTGTTGGACGCGATCCAGCAGGCGATCGAGCGCGACCGCGTTTCCCAACTTGAAAGGACGGAACTGGCCGAGTTGCGCGGTCGTTTTGATTCGCTGACACCGCGTGAGCGCGAAGTCATGCAACTCGTCGTCGCCGGCCTGTTGAATAAAGAGATCGCGGCTCAGCTCGGTACCAGCGAGGTGACCGTCAAGTTTCAACGCCGTCAGGCCATGCACAAGATGGGGGCGGAATCCTTGGCACAATTGGTCAAAATGGCGCAGAAACTCGGAGCACCCACGGCCTCGTAGAAAGCTGGAAAGGTTCGCTCGCCAACGCGCGATTACATTGTCCTTCAGTCTCGAGCGACAAGCTACAACGCTGTCCGGGAACTTCTGAAGCGCCGCCTTAACGCTCGCCCGGGTGAGAGCTGGTTGTCTGTTCACTTCCAGAATGGTCCTTTGACTGAATGTTTGCTTCGTTTCCTCATGCTCCTGGGAGAAGTTGGTGAGTAATTCAGGCCGGTCTGCCTATTTCCAAATTGCAATCTTGTCGAACCGAGACGCTGCCGTGACAGAAGGTCCTCGGGCAATCGATTCATTCCCCTTTAAGTAATATTCCGTTCACTCGCCCGTTGAGTGCTCCCATTCTGAATAAGGGTGCTTTACCAGATTGAAATTGAAGTAGCGGGGATCATCGGTAACTTCCTGGCCCAGCCAATCGGGCTTCACGACCAGCTCCTGGTCGCCTTCCATTTCCACTTCAGCGATGATGAGCCCGCGATTCTCTCCCGCGAACTCGTCGATCTCCCATTTGAGCTTCCCGTCCTGAACGACGATGTACCGGATCTTTTCAATGAGCGGTTTAATACAGATCTTCGCCAGCATACGGTCGGCGTCCTCCATTGGAATTCGATATTCGAACTCCTCCCGAATCGAATTCTCGGATTTGCCCTTGATCGTCAGAGACGCCTCGGCGCCCGCCACTCGCACTCGGACATTCCGTTCGGGGTCGACGGAGATGTATCCCTGAAGGTACGGCGTTCCAGGCCCCGCGCCCTGGCGCCAGCGTTCATTTCTTACGAGGTATTTTCGCTCAATTTCCCGGCCCATAGGCAATACGACCTCCTGTTTCTCCCAGGTGATCAGCACCGCTTCGAGTCGGATGGCGTACCCGTCGTAAAGCTACGTTTTCAACCAGACCGAGTATTTGGACATTCCGAGATTGTCTAGTTGTAGATGGCACGCTGTCCAATGGTTGACACCCGCGCTGACTTCTAAAAACGTGCATACCCGCTTCCTCACTCATAAGAAGCAAAAAGCCGGTGCCGGCGACAACCCGCTTAGTTGGTCTAGGAACTGCTCTGCCATTGAGTAGGCCATCGAGAGTGGCTTAGCGCGCGTCGGACTTGGCGCCGTGTGGACGTTGGAGGTTCGCGATGGAACTCATTTCAGTAGGAAACGTCATATTGAATCTCGATCGGATTTCAGCGCTGGATATTGACCAAAAGGAGGACGGCGTCTGCATCCTCCGCGTCCTCACGGATTCGCCTGACCCCATCATTAAAGTAAATCTGGCTCCCGAAGTTCCCGATCTGCTGTTGAGCTTGGTGCCTCAAAAAATGCGTTTCGTTGGCATGGAGGCACTTCAGACCTGATGCTGCATATTTCCTAGCTTCCACGCAGTCGATGGCTGTGCAGAAGCTGCGATGACCACTATGGGCCGCAAGCGTTTTACTGGGATGCCTGATCGGCCTGGACCTTCATTTTCTAAACCGGATTTGCACTCCCCACTTGCGCGTGGCATTCCTGAGCCGGAGGTCCTACGCCTTTCCCGAAACGGGTGGGTGCCCAACAATGAACGGCTTCCGGTCTTGCTTTATCGCACCATCATCCTAGTGGTGGGTAGCGATCCCGCAGCACAATTCGAGTCAATGTTTCTGCGCAATGGCTGGCCTCCACAATGGCGCGACAGCGTGTACGATTTCCATCATTACCACTCCACTGCACACGAGGTGCTTGGTTTTGTTCAGGGCCGCGGCACATTAATACTCGGCGGAGAGAATGGGCGTGAAATTGTTGTTGGCTCTGGTGATGTTGCAGTTTTACCCGTTGGTACGGGCCACTGCAGGTCGGACGCGAGCCTAGATTTCCTGGTTGTAGGCGCCTATCCGCCAGGACAGACTTGGGACATCTGCCGCAGCGCTCCCTCCCCAGAAGCAATCCGCCGCATGGAGCGATTACCGTTTCCGAATTCCGACCCAGTAATGGGACCTGACGGACCGCTCACGCATATATGGCATTAGCGCGGGAGAACTGGTCTTTCGGCTGAGGAGGCCGACCTCCGTAGATGGGCATCATTTTATCTGGGTCGGCAACGGGAGTCGTGACTACAAGCATTCAGCTTTGTGGCCAAATACATAGGCCGTTATGCAATCTCATGAGTATGACGGACCTCTTCCTCTGCCTGTAACCAGTCATCAAGTTCTGATCCGCCTTCTCCGCCTCGCTCCACCCAAATTTCGTGCGCCCGAAGCCGGACCTGTTCCTCGATGGTCAGGGTCTCCGTATCCAATTGCGACTTTTGCTGCGCTGTACGGCCTTTGGCCATAATGCCACCTCTTTCTGTATCGCCTATTCAGCCGACGCTTAGGCCAAGCTACTCCCAGCCCGATTACACCTTTCGTGCCACGTGCGTGGCTCCTGATCGCACAGGCCAGGCTGATCTATTACGGATTCGCGCACCAGCACAATAGCGCCTGGTGGGCAATCATCAGGCCCTCCTCGGACGGTATGACAAACGCGTGCAGGCTAGAGTCATCTCGGCTGATCAGTCCCTCACGGTCAATAATCGCGGCATTTCGGTCTGGGTCGAATTGGAGCCCAAACCACTCCAGTCCTTCGCAGACGCGCTGCCGCACATATGGCGTGTTTTCACCAATGCCACCACCAAAAACCACGGCGGTCGCTTTTCCGAGGGCGGCCAGATAAGCTCCCACGTATTTCCTGACGCGATACGCGAAAATGTCGAGTGCGAGCCTGGCGCGCTCATCAGACGCGACGTGTTCAACAAGCACACGCGTGTCCTGCGAGCGGCCCGAAATGCCGAGCAGCCCCGATTTCTTGTTCAGCCAGCCCTCGACAGTGTCCACCGATACACCCTCCCTCCGGGCAAGAAACGCCACGATCGCTGGATCAAGATCCCCGCATCGTGTCCCCATAACTAAACCTTCAAGCGGAGTGAATCCCATCGAAGTATCGATCGACCTGCCGCCAGCCACAGCAGTTGCTGATGAGCCACCCTCCAGATGAAGGGTAATGATGTTGGTTCGCTCGGGCGGCGTTCCGGTCAGCTCTGCATATCGCAGGAGCAGGTAGTTGTGCGAAATCCCGTGGAAACCATACCTACGGATCTCGTGCCGCAGTGTGAGCTCCCAAGGGATTGCATAGAACCGCGCCCGGTCGGGAATCGTACGATGGAAGCCGGTATCAAAAACCGCTATCGACGGAATGGCCGTCCCGAGCTTCCTGCGCCCGGCCCGAATCACGGAGACCGATCCGGCATCGTGGAGCGGCGCAAGGTCCTCCAGGCTTTCAATAGCGGCGAGGACTTCATCATCGATGCGCACAGGATCGGAATAGCACTTGCCCCCGTGGACGACGCGAAACGCCACGACGTCGAGAGTTTTAGTGCTTCCAATTCCATGAGAGCTCATCCTGCCCGAGTCCATCCAGGAAAGGACCAGCTCGGCGGCATGTCCGTGTTCCGGCGCTGACACGTCTTCCTGCGGCATAGCCTTCCGGTTGTGGAAGAAGTACAGTTTCGCCGGTCCACCGATTGGCTCAATAACGCCGCTCACAAGCTTCCGGCCTCGCACAAAGTGGGGGCTGGGTGGGTCAGCCGCGATTACCTCGAACTTTAGTGAGGAACTTCCGGGATTGAATACCAGGACCTTCACGATGACGGACTTTCGTCGCCCTTGGGCTGTGGCGGCATCAAGTAGCGCACGAACCAATCGCGAGCGAATCGTGCCACTTCATCCAGCGTCCCGGGTTCTTCGAAGAGATGCGTCGCTCCGGGAACGATCACGAGCTGTTTTTCGCAGCGGAGCTGCTCGAACGCGGCCCTGTTCAGTTCAATCACCTCGAAGTCAAGCCCGCCAACGATCAGCAGCGTTGGTGCCCGGACACGCGCCAGGACCGGCCCGGCCAGATCCGGACGTCCACCCCGCGACACGACAGCATCTACTACGTCAGGCCGCGCGGCTGCCGCTACCAGGGCCGCGGCGGCACCGGTACTGGCGCCGAAGTACCCAACGCGAAGGTGTAGCGTATCCGGATACTGAGTAAGCCAGTCTGTTGCGGCGATGAGACGTTCAGCAAGCAGGCCGATGTCGAAGCGCAGGTGGGCCGTGCGTGCATCCACCGCCTCCTCTTCCCGCGTGAGGAGGTCGATCAGCAGAGTCGCTAGATTCGCTTCGTTGAGAATACTCGCCACATGTCGATTGCGGGGGCTGTGCCGGCTGCTCCCGCTGCCATGCGCGAACAATACTACGCCGCTGGCCTGTTCGGGAAGGTTCAGGTTGCCTTCAAGCGCCACCCGGCCCACGGGAACCCGGACCAGACGCTTTTCGATTTTTGCTCGCACCGTTCCATCCATGGCTACACCGCGAAGGGGAACGTTTCCGGCACTTCGCCTTTCTCCCATTCCGGGGTACGCTCCAGCGGTTCGACTGCGCGAGTCTCATCGAAGTGGAGGACGGCATCAAACTGACCTGGTAGCAGGGTCCTGAAGTAGTGACTGAGGCGTTCGGTTTCAGGGCGGTAGATAACGCCAATCGCCCGCTCCAGCCGTGCCTCCCGCAAGCCCTCGGTCGCCGTGTCACCGCTACGCCAGTTGAGCAGAAAACGAGCGACGTCGGTGGTATGAAAGAGCGCCTCGTAGCTGCCGGGAAGTGCCGGCCGAACCCACTTGCGCTCCGCCGGAGCGTCCCAATCGGAGGCTGCGGTCACGGTCCCGTGGTGCGTCGTAAACCCGACCAATACTGCGTCGCGGTTGTATCGCTCTCGAGCCAGCTGCCCGATGTTCAGTTCGCCGCGCTGCCCCATCTCTGTTACGCGGGCGTCTCCTACGTGTGAATTATGGGCCCAGACAACAATCTTTGCTTTTCCGCTCGCCCGATTGAGATGTGCGGTGAGCGCTTCAAGAGTCTCGGCCATGTGCCGATCGCGTAAGTTCCATGAGGAGACCTCTTCCAGAAACATGGAGCGATAATACTCCTCTGCATTCTTTACTACGCGGGCGTTCTGCTCGGCATAAAAAGCTTCTTCTTCCGCAACCCGACCATCGCGTCGCGCATACTTCGTAGCACGCCGCTGGATTTCAACGAGTTCGCTGACGACCTCGTCCTGACACGATTTGGTGACACCCGTGCCTGTCAGAAAACCATAGACTTGCGTATCCTTATCGAATTGATCGAAGCAAGCATAGCGGGCACGGGCCCGCTTCGCGGCTTCGGGATCCACCTTCTCCAGATACCGGAGCACAGCCTGCATCGATGCATGCAGGCTATATAGATCGAGACCGTAGAAACCGGCCTTGGTTGAGCTTGTTGGGAGCGCGTCGTTGTGTTCCCGGAGCCACTCAATGAACTCCACAACGTCGGTGTTGCGCCACATCCATGCCGGGAAGCGACGAAAGTCGGCCAGCGCTTCAACTGCAAAGGCGTCGTCACTCGCGCCGCGCACATAGCGATTGACACGGTAGGCGTCCGGCCAATCCCCCTCCACTGCTACCGCGCTGAAACCTTTTTCCTCAATGAGCCGCTGAGTGATCTGGGCGCGGTTGTGGTAGAAATCGTGGGTGCCGTGGGACGCCTCTCCGAGCAATACGACGCGCGCTTCGCCGATAAGGTTGAGGAGCGGCTCGTAATCTTGGGCCGAGCCGGTTAGCGGATGTGCCGTCGAGCGCAGCGCATCTGTAAGGTTGGACTGCGTAGTGCTTGGCATGGCTTCACTCTCCTAGGGTGCTGTTCTGACGAATTTTCGATCTAACTGGCAGCAACCTCCGAAGCGCTACGCGCCAGCAGGTCTCGGACCTCTTCATCCGTCGTCTGCGAAAAGTCCTCGTACCACAGTCCGACGGAATAGAAAGGTTCCGGCGTGATCGCGCAGACTACATCATCGGCTTGCGTCCTCATCTCCTCACATATATCGGGCGATGCTGTCGGCACGGCTACGACAATCCGGGCGGGCAGTTGCTGTCGCAGGGCCTTGATGGCAGCGAGCATTGTGGCCCCAGTTGCCAAGCCGTCATCCACGAGGATTACGGTACGACCCTGAACGTCCGGTTGCGGGCGGTCGCCGCGGTAGACCCGCTCGCGCCTGGCCAGCTCCTGCTGCTCCCAAGCCGCGACCGCATCGATTACGTAATCCGGAATCCGAAGCGTCCGCACGACCTCATCGTTCAACACCCGCACACCGCCTGTTGCTACCGCACCCATGGCGAGCTCCTCGTAACCAGGGACGCCCAGTTTGCGCACCAGAAAGATATCCAGCGGCGCGCCAAGCGCCTTGGCTACTTCATAGGCGACCGGTACGCCACCGCGAGGCAACGCTAGAACGATTACGTCCGGTCGATTCGCGTGGGTACGGAGCTTCGCAGCCAGTAGCCGGCCCGCTTCGCTTCGATCACGAAAGTATCGTGGCTGCATGTATTCTTTCTCCCTGCGGTCGTGCGCCTCGGCGCGTTTCTTCATCCAAGTCGTCAAGCGAGCCGTCGGCCAAGAACCTCTCCAGCGCGCGGGCGATTAAAGGGGCGATCGAGATGACGCGTAACCTCGGCCAGTCCTTTTCACCCGCGCACACAGTATCGGTTACGAAGATTTCTCGCACAGCCGGGTGATCCAACTTCTCTCGCGCGCCTGAGAGTAATAATCCGTGTGTCGCCGCGACCATGATGTCAGGCCGGGCTCCGGCTCTGAGAAGTGCTCTGATGCTCTCGGCCAGGGTGCCGCCAGTCGCGACTATGTCGTCCACAATGAGACATGATCGGCACGACACATCTCCGACGATGTGGGTCACTTCAGTTTGGGAGCCGCTCTCGCGTCGCTTATGAAGCATGATGACTGGCGCACCCAGGCATTGCGCGTAGTTGGCAGCCATCTGTACCCTTCCAGCATCCGTCGAGACGATGACCAAATCAGGCGACACTCGATTTGCTAGCGCCCGGCAAAGGATAGGTACCGCTGTCAAGCTGTCGACGGGAGCATGAAAGAAGCCTTCGATCTGTGGCGCGTGCAGGTCCACCGTGACCACATGAGAGATCCCGACCACCTGCAAGAGATCGGCAACAACCCGACCCGTGATCGGCTCACGGCGGCCATGCCGTTTGTCCGCCCGGCCATAGCCGAAGTACGGCACGATCGCAGTGATGCTTGCGGCGGCGGCGCGGCGGCAGGCATCGGCCATGGCTAGCAGCTCGACAAGATGGTCGTTGACAGGCGGGGAGGTCGGCTGCACCAGGAAGACCTCTTTGCGGCGAACTGGCTCGCGAAGCTGTACCATCACCTCGCCATCGGGGAACCGGTCGATGACACAGGCACCGACCTTTATGCCCAGCTCACTTGCGATCGCCGCCGCCAACGGCGGATTGGCTGTACCTGCGAGAATCGTGAACCGATTGTTCACGCTTACCTCCACCTACCGCGACCAGGCGGAATTGCGCGTGGTGCAATTGTCCCGCCTATTGCCGTTGCCCCTGCTGGATTGTGGCGGGCCACAAGTCCCTTATTTCTTTCGGCAATACATGTTCAACGTCCTCAATCTCCCCTTCGCTGATCCGGTTCGCCAGTACCTGGAATACCGCCCGGGCGACCCGCTCAGGGTCGGTCTGGCGAGGTCTGAGCTCCTGCTTTATGCGTGCCAGGAATTCCTCTCTATGACGCTCCTTGAGTGGCTTGCCAGTCGGATCCCAACTTTCGTAATAAAAGCCTCGGATCAGCATTGGCAACTGCGCCGCGAGCTGGGCTGCCTCTTCAATCGTGAGCCGGTCCCGCAGCGCATGCAGAGTTGCCCTCAGGGCGAGGTAGGCTTCATGCCTGTCCGGGCAATCCAGCAGCGCCATCAAGTCCTTGAGCCAGATGTTGGTTTTATGTATAGTCCGATCGAAGACTTCGAGACCCGTTGCACTCATCTAGTGAATGACTGCATATTCGGTGCCATCGCCGCGGACTATGGCGCATGCGCCTGACGAATACGCCACGGCAACTTTCCACTTCACCGTTTTTGTCGACTATTGGACGGTAATCGTCTAGGCATTGACAACCGGACGCACTCCGAGCGTTCTCAGCGCTGCGAGTAGCAGTTGTGGGTGGAGCCTTACCGTGTAGTCTGGATTGACATATGCGAACTGAATGCGACCGCTTGTGTCCACAACGTAGACGGAAGGAACAGGCAACTGATGATGTTTCTGGCCCGATGCGGCTTCGAGATCTACGCCGTGGCTCTTCATGTCTGCAAGAGTCTCCTGATCAACTTCATAGGCAATCCGGAATGCCCGCGCGGCCGTCATTTGGCTATCCGACAGAAGATGCGCTTTGAAGTTGTACTTGACCTTGGTTTCCTTCATTCTAGAAACGGTCTCAGGGGCGATTCCGAACCATTGGAAACCCGCCGCTTCAATTTCAGGTTCAATTTCGCGCAGTTGACCCAACTGCTTTTGACAGTATGGTCACCAACTTCCACGGTAGAAAACGAGAACGGCTGGTCTCTGCCGTACAGCCTCGTTTAGATTGAATTCATTACCAGCCTCTGCAGTTAGAGTAACGCGGGGAATTTCCATCCCGGGTAGCAGCGGACAGATTTTCCAAGGTGATTTAGGGACGTCGGTTGCCATCTGATTCTCCTGTGGCCAACGGCTGCACGCTGGATTCCTTCCGAGTTAGCCGCACGACATACGTTGCTTGTTTATGTCTTCGCAATTCGCAGGACAATCTTTCCCCGGCCATGGCCGGAGTCGAGTCTCTGATGAGCTTTTGCGACGTCTTCGAGGGGAAGCACCGCATCTACCAGCGGCCGCACCTTCCCTAGTTCGATTACGGCGCGAAGTTCCTCGAGGCGCTGGCATTCGCGGGTGAGCATGATACCGTGGAGCGTCAGGTTCCTGCCGTACAGCGAAGTTAAATCTCCGCCAGGCGGCAGAATGCATGCGACACGGCCGAAAGATCTCGTGGCACGCAAACTCCTGCCCACCAGATCTTTGCCAACAGTGTCAAAAACTGCATCCACACCCCTCGCATCGGTGAGTTGGAGAGCAATTTCCATCGGATCCTCTTTTTGATAGTCGATCGGATTGTCGACACCGAGATCCTTTAACGTCTGCTGATTGGCGGTGCTGGCCGAAGCGATGACTCGTGCGCCAGCGGTCCTCGCCAACTGCACGGCAAACGAGCCTACGCCTCCGGCGCCACCGTGGATCAACACAGTTTCGCCAAGACGCACTTGAAGCCTGCGCATGATCCCTTCCCAGGCCGTCCCACCTGCAAGCGGAACCGCTGCCGCCGCGTAGTGGTCGAGGTTCTTTGGTTTGCGGGCAACGATCGAGGCTGACACAAGGTTCAGCTCGGCGTAGCTGCCATAAGGATTGCCAAGAATCTCGGGCGTGTAATAGACTTCGTCACCTGTCCTAAAATCGGTCACACAAGGCCCGACCCTCTCGACCACTCCAGAAACCTCATATCCAAGCACGACCGGTGGCTTCAAACCCGCCCATGTGCCGTCCGCCCGTAACTTCGCATCGACTGGGTTCGTGCCGGACGCCACGACGCGGACCAACAACTGCCCAGGGCCGGGATCTGGAATATCAATCTCTTCCAGCTTGAATTCGTTCGGTCCGCCGAAATGATGGGTAACCATCGCACGTGCCTTCACACTAATGTCCTCCGTGCGACGCGTGCAGTTTGGGGACCACGGCCGCCGTGGCGGCTCGGATTCGGATTCGGCAAGCCGTGTGGTGACAAATGTGCTCCGCCTGTACCTATGAAGAAAACTTGTCTGGACATCATGACTAAAGATCCGTTATGCTGCGTGCCGGCAGATAGCGCCCAGCGTGCCGCGCAGTTGATGCGAGATCGGAATGTTGGTGCAATTCTCATATGCGAGAGCCAGGAGACAAAGCGGCTTGTAGGAATCGTCACTGACCGAGACCTGGCACTGAGGGTTGTCGCGGAAGGATGCGATCCCAAGGGTACGTGTGTCGGTGACGTAATGACCCGGGAGCTCTTCACTTGCCGGCCAGAGGATGATGTGCAGAAGGCGCTGGAACTGATGGAACGGCATAAGGTAAGGCGCATACCGGTCGTTGACCAGCAAAATCGCATCGTAGGTATCATCACTCAAGGCGACATAGCAATTCGATTGAAGGATCCACAAAAGATCGCCGAGGTTGTCGTGGAGGTGTCTAAGCCAAGCACGGTGGCCGCATAGAAGCCACGATACGCCATCAACGGCTGCCGACAGTCCGGATCAGATGACGCTCACGTTCCTGGGGACCCGCGGTGAGATTGAAGCGCGGTCGCGCCGCCATCGAATGCACAGTTCTCTCTTGGTTGCCTGCCGGAATCGCGAGGTGATGATCGACTGCGGTCTCGACTGGTCTAGCCGCATCATGAACCTGCAGCCCGATCACGAAGCCGCAGCCTTGGTCAGCATCGGCGCGTTCATCATCCACATCTACATGGGCGTGTTCCTGGTGCCCGATGGATTCCGGGGAATGCTGTTTGGCTACGTTCCGGCGGCCTGGGCCAAGATGCACCACCGGCTCTGGTACGACGAAGTAGTTGGTCAGCGGTCCGGTAACCGTTGAAGGCGCGCTCGATCGGAGAATTGCGCGCGCCAGCGAATTCGCGGCGACGTGGCTGGAAGTACCCGCGACGTGCGGGAGCTGTTGCCGCATTCTCCACGTCTGATTGAATTGCTGACGCGCGGGGGGGGACACTGAGCCACATTTACAGACAAAGTCTTTCTGATTTTGACTGTGAAACCTTTGGACGTTAGGGTCATCCACAAGGTAGTTAGTCGGTCCCAGTAATAGTCATGTGGATCATTCGTACCGCGATCAGTCGTCCCTATACATTCATTGTTTTGGCGATTCTGATCCTGATCATCAGTCCGGTTGTCATTCTGCGAACACCCACCGATATCTTTCCGAACATCAATATCCCGGTGATCGCTGTGGGATGGCAGTACACCGGCCTGAATCCCGAGGAAATGGAAGGACGAATCACCACAGTCTATGAGCGCGCTCTTACAACATTGGTCGATAACATTCAGCACATTGAATCCACGACCGTTCTTGGTCAAGCTATTGTCAAAATCTTTTTACAGCCTTCCGCCAGCCTGGACACCGCCAACGCGCAAGTCACGGCTGTGTCGCAGACAATTCTCCGGCAACTGCCCGCGGGCACCCAACCTCCGCTCATCATCAACTACAGCGCTTCCAGCGTGCCGATCCTGCAATTGGCTCTTTCCGGAAACGGCTTGACCGAGCAACAGTTGAACGACCTCGGGCTGAATTTCCTGCGCACGCAGCTGGTGACTGTCCCCGGAGCGGCCATTCCTTATCCGTTCGGCGGCAAGCAGCGACAGGTGATGGTGAATCTGGATATCAGCCTTTTGCAATCGAAAGGTCTTTCCGCGGCCGACGTCGTGTCGGCTGTTAATATGCAGAACTTGGTTCTGCCCTCGGGAACAGCGAAGATCGATGAGTTCGAGTACGACGTGGATCTGAACGCCAGCCCCAGAACCGTCGCCGAGTTGAATGACCTTCCGATCAAGACTGTCCAGAATGCGACCATCTATCTTCGCGATGTTGCCCAGGCTAGCGATGGATTCGCGCCGCAGACCAACATCGTGCGGCAGGACGGTCGCCGAAGCACGTTGGTGACCGTGCTGAAGGCTGGCAACGCTTCCACGATCGATGTGGTCAATGGCATTCGTAGCTTGCTGCCGCGCGTGGAGCAGACGCTTCCCCCGAATCTGAAGATCCAGCCGCTCGCCGATCAGTCGGTGTTCGTCCGCGCCGCGGTCAACGGTGTGGTCCGTGAAGCGATCATCGCGGCGTGCCTGACGGCGGTTATGATTCTGATCTTCCTAGGCAGCTGGCGCAGCACGCTGATTATTGCCGTCTCGATTCCGCTTTCGATTTTGACCTCCGTCATCGTGCTCGGCTTCCTCCACGAGACCGTCAACATCATGACACTGGGAGGATTGGCGCTCGCAGTGGGCATTCTGGTGGACGACGCTACTGTCACCATGAGAACATGGAGCGGTATCTCGAAGGGGGACTTGCCTTGCGCGCTGCCATAATCCAAGGCGCGGGACAGATCGCCGTTCCAGCACTGGTCTCCACGTTGTGCATTTGCGTCGTATTCTTGCCGATGTTCTTTCTTTCCGGAGTGCCGCGCTATCTTTTCGTGCCCCTGGCGGAAGCCGTGGTCTTTGCGATGCTGGCGTCGTACATCCTTTCGAGGACCCTGGTACCCACGCTCGCACTGTACCTTTTACGGGCACAGAACCATGGTGCTGGGCGCTCCCGCAATCCGCTGGTTTGGTTTCAACAAGCGTTTGAGCGCCGTTTCGAGCAGGTGCGCGCCGCCTACCGGACGGTGCTCACCAGGTTGGTTGCGCGCAGGGCGATTTTCGTGCCCGCGTTTGTTGGGCTCTGTTGCACGGCTTTCTTGTTGATACCGTGGCTTGGCGAGGACTTCTTCCCCAACACCGATAGCGGACAGTTCATTCTGCATCTACGGGCGAAGACGGGCACTCGCATTGAAGAGACCGCACTGCTTTGCGATCTGGTGGAGGACTCCATCCGGCGCGAGATTCCGCGCCAGGAAGTGACCAGCGTAATTGATAACATCGGGCTGCCCTATAGCCAGATCAACTTCATACACAGTACGTCCGGCTTGATCGGAGCCGGGGACGCGGACATTCTGGCCTCGCTGAAGCCCGGCGGCCACTCCACCAACGATTACATTCGCGACTTGCGAAGGATTCTGCCGTCCGAGTTCCCGAGCGTGACTTTCTCGTTTCTTCCGGCCGACATCGTAACGCAGATTCTCAACTTCGGATTGCCGGCTCCGGTGGACATTCAGATTGACGGCGCCGACGTCGAGAGCAACCGCGAAGTGGCCAACAATATTCTCAGCCAGCTTCGCCACGTGCCGGGCATTGTAGACGCGCGCATTCAGCAGAATTTCGACTATCCGAAGTTTCACATTGCGGTGGATCGTACCAAGGCGGCGCAAGGCGGGTACACAGCGCGCGATGTCGCCACCAGCCTGCTGGTCTCTCTCAGCGGGAGCTTTCAGACCACGCCGACGTTCTTTCTAAACTGGCAGAACGGAGTGAACTATAACCTGGTGGAGCAGACGCCGCAGTATGCGATTCAATCGTTGCAGGATCTTCAAAACATCCCGATCACGTCCCTAACCATGCAGCGGCCGGAGATTCTTGCCGACGTAGCCTCCATCACGCGATCCAATGAAATGGCGGTGCTGAATCACTACAACATCCGCCGCGTGGTGGATGTCTACGCCTCGGTGCAGGACCGCGATCTGGGTGGCGCCAGCCGGGACATCACTCGTATCGTGGACCTGAACCGACACCTGCTTCCAAGGGGCAGTTTCCTGAGTATTCGCGGCCAGATCCAGACCATGCACACCGCCTACATCGGCTTGCTGCTGGGCCTGGGGTTCTCTATCCTGCTGGTGTATTTGCTGATCGTGGTCAATTTTCAATCCTGGCTGGATCCGTTCATCATCATCACCGCGCTTCCAGCGGCGCTCGCCGGCATCGTCCTGTTCTTGTTTACTACAGGTACCACGCTGAGCGTTCCCGCCCTGATGGGTTGCATCATGTGCATGGGCGTGGCCACGGCCAACAGTATTCTGGTGGTCGCGTTCGCCAAGGAGAGCCTGGCGGAACACGGCAATGCCCCGGAAGCCGCAATCAACGCGGGTTTCACGCGTTTCCGGCCCGTGCTGATGACCGCCCTCGCCATGATCATCGGAATGATTCCGATGGCGCTCGGCCTCAGCGAAGGCGGTGAACAGAACGCCCCGCTGGGGCGCGCCGTGATCGGCGGATTACTGTGCGCTACTCCCGCTACCTTGATCTTCGTGCCTGCTGTTTTCAGCTTGATGCACGGCGGGCGCACAGCAACGACGCAACCGAGGACGGATGACGAAGATGGGAACTCAACAAACCGAGAGACCTAAGCTGATTCCAGCGCAGATCAATTCGAACGCGGGATGCTTGGGCGTAGGCGCGTGGATCGCGCTGGCCATCGTGTTGCTGGCCATAACTTACGTGGTCTACAACCGCATGCAGGCTCGCGCAACGGCCAGCAATCGACTTGTTCGCGCTGCTGACGAGGCGGCCACTCTGGTTGTCATCGTAGTCCATCCCTCGGTTACGGCGCCCAGGCAAGAGATCGTACTGCCCGGTAACACGCAGGCTTTCATCGATTCGCCTGTTTACGCCCGAACCAGCGGCTATCTGAAACAGTGGCATTTCGATATCGGCGAGCGTGTAAAGAAAGGCGAACTGCTGGCGGAAATCGAAACGCCTGAGATCGATCAGCAACTTCAACAGGCCGGAGCCGACCTCGAGGCCGCGCGGGCCAACCAGCGGCTCGCCGAAACAACCGCGGATCGCTGGCGGTCTTTAGTGAAGTCGAATTCTGTTTCGAAGCAAGAAACCGACCAGGCAGTCAGCAATCTCGTCGCGCAGAAGGCCACTGTCCAGTCCCACGAGGCCGAGGTCCACCGCCTGGAAGAGCTCCAATCTTTCGAGAAAGTCACAGCCCGGTTCGATGGCGTCGTGACCGCGCGCAACACGGACGTCGGCGCATTGATTGACGCTGGCGCAACAGCTCAGTCGAAGGAGTTGTTTCATCTCGCGGCCATCGATCGACTCCGTGTGTTCGTTGCCGTTCCCGAGGTTTTTTCGAACGCCGCTCAACCGGGCGTCACGGCAGCGCTGACACTCGACGAGTTTCCCGGCCGCGTATTTCATGGCACACTGGTGCGCAACTCGAACGCGATTGACACCGCTTCACGGACCCTGACGGTGGAAGTGGATGTCGACAATCCCACGGGCCAGCTTCTTCCGGGAGCGTACGTTTCAGTTCACATCACGTTGCCGCGCAAGATTCGCTCCGTTACGGTTCCCGCTAATACGCTGCTGTTCCGGCGCGAAGGATTGCGTGTGGGCGTGGTGCGCGGCGGACGCGTGGAACTGAGACCGGTCACGATTGGCCGCGACTACGGGAGCGCGGTAGAGATCGTTTCTGGGTTGCAGCCCAGCGACTTGGTCGTTCTGGATCCTCCGGATTCGCTTATGAGCAGTACACCGGTTCGGCTGTCTTCGCACAGCGGTGAGGCGCTGGCGCGATGAAATCCACTTGCCTCGCTCTGGTTGTGTTCGGCGCGGTCCTCGGCGCCCTGTTGCTGGGGGGTTGCACCATGGGGCCCAAGTACGTAAAGCCTGCCGTGCCCATGACTCCTTCTTTCAAGGAATCGCCGCCGGATCAGTTCCGGGAGTCAAAGGACTGGAAACGTGCCGAGCCCAGCCAACCGCTGCCTGCGAAGTGGTGGGAGGCTTTCGGCGATCCGCAGCTCAATGCGCTGGAAGAACAGGTGCTGGCCGGCAACCAGGACCTGAAGGTCGCTGAGGCGCACTTTCGTGAGGCGCGCGCAATGATCCGATTTAATCGCGCGGCACAATTCCCAACCATCACGGTGGGCGCGAGCGCCAATTCGATTCGTTATTCCGATCACCGGCCCTACTTTTCCATGAATATCACGGCCACGGGGGACTTCACGTTGCCCTTTGACTTGTCGTATGAGATCGATCTGTGGGGACGTATCCGGCGCACGGTCGCCGCCGCGCGCGAAGAGACGCAGGCCAGCACGGCCGATCTGGCCACCGCAACCCTTAGCGTTCAAGCCGAGCTAGCGTTCGATTATTTCGAGCTGCGCAGCGCGGATTCGCAAGAGCAGCTCTTGGACGACACGGTGACCGCGTACACGAACGCGCTCCAACTCACCAAGAATCGCTTTGAAGGCGGGGCGTCGCCCAAGTCCGACGTCGCGCAGGCGCAGACGCAATTGGAAACTACGCGCGCTCAAGACACCGATATCGGCGTGCAACGGGCGCAGTTCGAGCACGCCATTGCGATTCTTCTTGGCAAGCCTCCCGCAGCGTTCAGTCTTCCGCCGGCGCCGCTCGACCTGGAACCACCTGTGATTCCCGTGGGAGTCCCTTCACAACTCCTGGAGCGCCGTCCGGACATCGCTGCGGCCGAGCGTCGCGCCGCAGAGGCCAACGAGCAGATTGGAATTGCTCGCGTGGCATTTTTCCCAACCGTGACGCTGGGGGCAGCAGCGGGCCTGGAAGGCACTTCGCTCTTGAATTGGTTCTCCTGGCCGAGCCGTTTCTGGGCCGTGGGACCTTCGTTGGCGCAGACCCTGTTCGACGGTGGTCGCCGGCGCGCCAGTTCGGACATCGCACTCGCTAACTACGATGCGGTGGTCGCGACTTATCGTGAAACTACGCTGACCGCGTTCCAGCAAGTGGAGGACAACCTCGCGGCGCTACGCGTGCTTGAACGGGAGGGTCTCCAGCAGAGGGGTGCCGTCGCCGCCGCGCAGGAATCGCTACAACTTTTCACCAACCGCTATCAAGGAGGCGTCGACAACTACTTGCAGGTAATTACGGCGCAGGCCGCCACACTCAACAATGAACGAACGGCCATCGATATTCTCCGCCGGCGTATGGAAGCCAGCGTTCTCCTGATCAAAGCGCTGGGCGGCGGATGGGATGTTTCGAAGATGCCCCAGCGAGCGAATCTATGACGGCCGGGCATACTATCCCCATTTTGTCTCTCAGAACTCTTCGCGTTCTTCCCCGATGCCTCACCGTTGCCCAGGGTATACAACGCCGTTCCAGCTAGCGGGTCAGAGGATCGATGAAATCACCGGTGAACTCATTGCCGCATACGTCGCGACGCGCAACGCCGTAAAGCTTGAGATATCGAGCATCAATCGGGAACTCCAGGTTCTCCGGCGCATGTTCAATCTCGCCTACGAGTGGAAGGTCGTGGAACGCCCGCTCGATCGCGTACGAATGCTCAAAGGCGAGAACCAACGCGACCGCGTTCTCACGTCCCAGGAGGAGAAGCGTTATCTAGGCCAGGCTGCACCGCTGCTACACGACGTGGCGACTGTCCTAGTCGATTGCTCGCTACGTCCAGAAGAGTGCTTCAGGCTGAAGCCGGTGCATGTACAGCATGGGAACCTCGAGATCCCTTGGGGGGAAGACAGAGAACGCAGTCCGAAAAATCCCGATGACCCCTCGAGTTGATACCATCATCAAGGTTCGTGATCGAAGCCGCGATGGCTCCTTGTGGTTGTTTCCGGCTCCGACCGCTAGCGGGCACATCGAGCCGTCGAGTCTCAAGAAACAGCACGCAAAGGCTTGCAGGCTGGCGAAGATCGAGCCCTTCGACCTTTACACCTTTCGGCACACGTGCCTGACCCGATGGGCGCCCCACATGGATGTCTTCACACTCCAGTATTTGGCCGGCCACAGCGATATCAGGATCACCAGGCGTTATGTTCATCCCCAGCAACAGGACACACTCAAGGCTATGGTGAGGGCGAGAAAAGCTCAACGTGGGCATACTTTTAGGCATACCGCGAAGAAGACGCCCAAAAAGCACGGGGGCCGAAACCCCCGTAAATGATTGAAGTATAACAATTGTTTTGGTGCGCCCGGGCTGACTCGAACAGCCGACCTTCTGGTTCGTAGCCAGACGCTCTATCCAACTGAGCTACGGGCGCGCGATCACTATTATAACAATCGTTCTCGATCACGCCACGATTTTTCCCTCGCGATCCAATCGCAGCCGCCGGCCGCGCCATTCCACCGTATCGCCGAAGAGAGCCACCACCCAAACGGCTACGCCCCAAAGATCGCGCACCGGAATCAGGTAGAAATATTTCCAGACATCGGCGCTGCCCAGCACCAACCATCCGCACGCGAGCGCCATCGCAAAACGAATGGCCATAAGTCCGATCGCGACCGGCCAAAGACCGAACAATGCCGCCAGCAAAGCCCACAATGTCGCGAACGTCACCGGCAAGCCGGCGTACCCTCCGCCGCGCGACAACCGGATGGTGCGTGCCCAACGCAACTGATGCCGCCACGCCGATCTCCACGATTCGGCCGACAGCCTGGTGCTTACCACTACATGAGAAATCACATTGCGCAGTCCAATCGAGTGCAGCCTGCGGCCGAGCTGGTAGTCATCAGCCAGATAATCCGCGATGGCCCGAAAGCCGCCGATTCGTTCCAAATCGGCTTGCCGAAATGCGAGTGTCGAGCCGAGCCCGAACTCGGAGACCCCAAACCATGGTGCGACTAAGGTGCTGGGAGCGAAGTCGGTCGCAACGGCCAGCGCTTCGAAGCGGCTCGGCCAGTCGTACGCTTCGGTGCGATAGAGACAGGTCACCAGTCCGATCGTAGGGTCAGAAAGTGGCGCGGTCACATCCTGGAGATAGCCGGCGGGCACCGTGATATCGCTGTCATTGACGATCAGGAGAGGATAGCGAGCCTCACTCGCGAGATCCGCCAGGATGCCGGCTTTGCGATTGGGGGTCTTCGAAGAACACACGATTAGCCGAACCTGAATGGAAGGAAACTCGGCGATCAAGCGCTGGATGTCGGCTGATGCCGGATCGTCGATGGCGTGCACGCCGAATAGAATTTCGAGCTCAGGATATTGTTGAAGCGCGTGCGAGCGGATGGCTGGGTAGAAGCCCGGGTCGCGGCCGTAAACGGGTTTGAGGATCGAGATGCCTGGAATGGGAAAGTTGGCAGGTCTGGGACCTGCCCCACGGCCTGCGCCACTGGCACGGTGAACCAACGCAGCAATCAGTGCCAAAAGTTGATAGAAAGCCGCGATCGAAACAATGCCAAGAAGTACCCAGGTCACATGGCCAGCAGGGCGACACCGCAGGCCACCAAGCAGGCGCCCGCCCATCGCTTCACGGTTACGGTCTCTTTAAGCACCAGTTTCGCCAGCACGGTCTCGAGCACTACGCTGGCGGCCGTCACCGGTACCGCGAAAGTCAAATCCGCCACAGAAAGCAGCTTCATGAAGGCGAAGAAGGATATCGCCATGAAGAAAACCGCCAATACCAGCGGCCCCCGGCGCGCCAAGCTGGCCAGCATGCGCCCCAGCCTTCCGGGCCGCAGATCCTCCACCGCCACAAAGTGCCGCTTCATTTCGAAACTCTGCAACAGGTCCGCTAAGGCGGTGCAGCCCACTACGGTCGCGACCAGGGCCCACTTCATCGGCTCTGCTCCGAGCCGGTAGTATTTGGCTGCGTCAGTCCAACCAGAACGATACCCGCGACGATCAAACCCGTGCCCGCCCAGCCTTGGAAAGAAATCTCTTCACCAAGAAAATATTTTCCTAAAACTGCCGTGAGGACGTATCCCATCGCCGTGACCGGCAGGACGTAGCTCAGGTCCGCCCAACCAAGCAGCGTCATGCGCGATAGCAGCCACAAGATAAGCAGCATTGTGCCGAGCAGCACCCACGGACTGAAGATGAGCCGGACGTATGCCAACGGAGAAAAACCAAGCTCCGCATTTTGATGCTTCATGCCCCAGGACATCGAGACATTGCCTAGAACGTTGGTGGCAACGACGAAGAGCGTTAGCAGTTTGGTCTTGAGGTCGACCGCGCGGCCTGCCGCCATTTAAGAAACGCTTTCTTCAGCGCCTCGCATGGAGTTGGCAGCCTTTTGCTCCTTGACGAACTGCTTCCGCTTCGCGCTCACGGACAGATATTCCCGTGCCTCTTTGTACAAGCGCGGAAGATCGTTGTTCTGGATGGCTTTTTTCACTACGCGCCAAGCCGTCTTGGGACGAAAGTAGTATTCCGAATAAAAGCGCTCCACCCACTCGACCAGTTCGCCGCGATCAAATCCGGGATAGACCACGTTGGGCAACTGGTGGCCGGTGTCATCCGACATGCCGTTGATGTTGACCAGGCCGTTGGCCTTGGCGTGTTCGAAGAATTCGGTTCCCGGAAAGGCATGGCCAAGCGAGACCTGAATCGTCTCCACGTCCAGTTTCTTGGCGTACTCGATGGTCTTGCGCAACGTCTGGCGGGTTTCGCCCGGCAGGCCGACGATAAAATCGCCGTGGATCACCAGGCCCAGCTTATGGCAGTTCTCGGTGAACCGCATCGCCATGTCGATGGTGGCGCCCTTCTTGATGTTTTTCAGAATCTGTTCGTCGCCCGACTCATACCCCACAATCAGCAGCCGGCATCCGGCATCCTTCATGGCCTTCAGCGTATCGTAATCCGTGGTAACGCGCGACGTGCAGCTCCAGGTGAAGTTTAGCGGCCCGAGCTTGTTCGAAAGCTCAATGGCGCGCGCTTTTCGGTAGTTGAAAGTGTCGTCGTCGAAGAAGATCTCTTTGAGGCCGTGGAAATTCTCCAGAGCGTAGCGGCACTCGTTGACGACGTCGTCCGACGATCGCAGCCTCCAGCGATGGCCGGAATGCGTTTGCGGCCACAGGCAGAAGGTACACATCGCAGGGCAGCCGCGCGTGGTGTAAAAAGAAACAAACGGATTCAACAGGAAGGGAACATTGTAGCGGCGAAAATCGAGGTCCCGGTGGTAGACCTTGGTCACCCATGGAAGCTCGTCCAGGTTCTCGATCACACCGCCTTCCGGATTATTAACAATCGATCCGTCCTTGCGATAACTCACGCCGGGGAGTTCGGAAAGCGGAGTTCCCTTGGCGAAGTTGACGATTTGATAGTCGAATTCGCGCCGCACCACGAAATCGATGGCCTTGGAAGCATTCAGCGATTTTTCCGGCTCGATGGTGACCGGCGGACCGACAAACGCCACCTTCACCTTAGGATTGACGTCCTTCATCATCTCGCTGATCTTGACGTCCACGTGGAAGCCGGGGCTGGAAGTGAACAGCACCATCAGCTCGTAGTCTTTGGCCATCGCCACCGTCTGCTCGATGCCGATCCTGTGGGCCGGCGCATCCACAAGTTTGGCGTCTGCCAGCATTCCGGCCGGATAGGCCAGCCATACCGGATACCAGTACGATTCGATTTCGCGCGAAGCCGGCCAGCGCGAACCAGCGCCCCCGTCAAAGCCTTCGAACGACGGCGGATTGAGGAATAGCGTTCTCATGGACCCTCTATGATTCAACGCCCCTGTCCTTGCAAAGAAAGGCCAGGGAACGAGACAACTGTCAGTTTATCAGGTGGACACCCGGTAACGCACTTGCCGCCACCCAAGGCGATCATTGCCGGGATCACTTAGTCAGCGTGCTCGCGGCTGCTTCAGTGTCAATATCTTTGGAGAACTTCTGGTAGTTGATATCCAACTCGACCGGGCCAAAAAAACGGGCGTCAATCTTGCTCTCAGTATGCTGCGGCACTGAGACGCCGTTCTGCAACATATAATGCCGCACGAACTGAACTTTCTTCAAGAAGATCGAAGGTGTCTTTACGAACGATCCGGACTCCCGAACCGGCATGAAGGTCTCGGCGTCCAGCCACAGCTCGCCTTTGAACAGCCCGACCCTTTTCTCTCTCGGTGTGACGCGCAAAACATAGGCCTCGCGGCCTTCCAGATCCTGCGTGCCTTTGTACTTGAATTTATAATTAGCCGGCGTTATGGAAAAATTCGTATCGCCCTGATGGTCGCCCTGATTGGCCTGCACTTCGGCGGTGAGATAGCGCGCGATCACTTCCGTCTTCACGGTGTTGTCGCCACTGAAACCCAACATGTGATAAGTGATCCGGCCCAGCTTGGAGATGTTGCGAAGCGCGTGCAGCGTGCCGTGCATCTTCCGCTTTGGAAGACGCGCGTCGATGTCCACCTCCATAGAGCCGCCCCGCAAGACATTCTGTTGTTCTTGCGTCGCATCCAGGTAGCGGCTAACGATCTCGTCCTCCGGGACCGGCGGCTTGGCATAAGGCTCGGCAAAAGTTACGCCAATGCCCACCAACCCGACGAGCACCGCTGATAAAAATGATCTCAAGACTCTCCTCACCCCCCTGCCCGGGGATACACCAACACTGCCTCTGATACTAATGGTCTTCCATACAATGTACCAGCCGTACTATCAAAACGCAATCCCCAAATCCTACTAAAGTACTCCACCTACCTACTCGCTTAGATACGAGTCGGGGGGATTAGGATACGACAAAACGAAGCCAAAACCGTTAATATGAGCTGTAAACCGCCCTCCGCTGTAAGTTATTCAATCTCTTCGAGCTTTTGCCTGAACTCGAGAGGCGAACTTGGCAACTTGAATGATCGCCCGCTCATGGCTGCCCTCGCTGATCTTCTCCTTTTCATCGAACGCTTCCACTCGAAAAAACAGCCGGCGGTCTTCGATTCCGGTCAGTTCGCTACGAAACGTGACGCGCATCCCTAACGGAGTGGCAGCGAGGTGACGAACGTCCACTCGGGCACCGACTGTGTCAAAGCCCTCCTCCAAGAAGGGTTTGACCAAATCGCGCGAAGTCATTTCGAGGTGAAAGATCAAGAACGGAGTTCCAAGCACGCGCGCTCCTTCGACACCCAGGAAGCTGACCGCGGTCTCGGGAGTAACGACGATGGAGGATTCGCCTTTGGTTCCGATCGGGATGTTGGCCACCGAATTATTATAGGGGGCCAGGGCAGTCAATAAGGTTGGTGCTGTCATTAAGAGCGATAGCGTGGACACGTAACTCCCCATTTCCCCAGACGCAGTGGCGGCCGACGCCGGTCCATTGGGCGGCCTGGAGAATCGGAAGGAACTCGCTCAAGTCACCTTCGTACTCGGCCAAGCCGACCAAGCCACCGATGCCGTGGGACTGGCCCGTCCGGCTGCTACGGCGTCGGGTCGCCAGGTGGCGCACCTGGCAGCGTGTCATTCGCACCGCTGAGGCCCGTTCACCCAGCCCTTCAAAATCGATTTCCAGTGGTCCGGCGCCGTAAAGAGATCGCAGTGTGCTAACCCGGTCTCGTGCACGCGCAAATAAAATTCCGAATTCCGGCTTGGCTGCAGGCTCGGCATTAATCTTCAGTTCAGTCGGGGTACGAAAAACGACTCGGATCCGGCGCGTCTCTGGCAGGTTAGCCTCCAGCGGAATGGAGATGGGCTCAAGCTGCTCGACCGAGAGCAGATCCGCCCGCCCGCGCCCCGGGCCTAATCCCAGTGCCGCCAACTCTCGAAAGGCCCGCTCAAAATACTCGACTACTGGATATCGAGTTTCGAAGACGTTTACGTCGAACCAGAAATCCTGGCCTGGCGCAACGGCTCGGCGATCCAGATGAGCCGCACGCAGGACGAACGGCCGCGGCCAGTCTGCCAGGCCGCTCGGTCCAGGATGTCCTATTAAAGCCGCCGGCTCGAATATCCGGGCATAGGCGCAGTCTATCCGTCGATCGCATTCGCGCACGTCCCGGCCGGCGTGCCCAGGGCATTCCGGCACACAGGCGATCCTGCGCAGCACGCTTCCCAAAGCCCCGCGCAGAATGTTTCCGGGAACTCCCGCCGGAAAGCAGATGGTATCGCGCGCCGAGAACGTAAACCGGAAAGAGTAAAGATCGAAGGTCACAATCCGCGCGCTCGTTCTACGGCGTCTGGGGAAACAGCTCGCGGATCTTGCGTGCCAGTTCTTCGGTGGTGAAGGGCTTTTGCAGGAAGCCGGTGGTGGTCTCGGACTCGATGGGGCCGCCGTAGCCTGAGACGTAGAGCACCTTGGTTTCGGGCCGTTGTGCGATCAAGCTCTCGGCCATGGTTCGGCCGCTCATCCCCGGCATCACGATATCGGTGATGAGCAGATGGATAGGGCCGGCATAGCGCTCGGCCAGCGCCATGGCATCTCCACACGAAGGGGAGGAAAGCACGTTGTAGCCGTGTCGCGTAAGCATGGTCTCGACCACGCGCCGGACGCCATCCTCATCCTCCACCAGCAAGATGGTTTCGGCTCCGCCAGGCACGATGCTTTCCCGAGGCGCTTCCAGCGGCTCGGCCGGCTCTTCGGCCGCCGGCAAATAGATTCGAAAAGTGGTGCCCTGTCCGGGTTTCGAGTCCACCCAGATGTCGCCGCCGCTTTGCTTGATGATTCCGTAGCTGGTGGAAAGCCCCAGGCCGGTGCCGTTCTCTTTGGTCGTAAAAAAAGGCTCGAACAATCGCGAGAGCACTCCCGCATCCATGCCGAAGCCCGTGTCCCGCATCAAGAGCATGGCGTAATGGCCCATTTTTTGGGCCGGATGTGCGCGCGCGAGGTCGTCGGTGACCTGCAGGTTGGCCGTTTCCAGGGTTAATTTGCCACCATTAGGCATCGCGTCACGAGCGTTTACCGCAATGTTCAGAACCACCTGCTCGAGCTGGCCGGGATCGGCGCGCACGGTTTTCAGGTCGGGGGCAAAATTCGTATTCAACTCGATGTCCTCTCCGATCACCCGGCGCAGCATGCGATCCATGTCATGCACCAGCATATTCATGTTAAGGATCACTGGGCGCACCACTTGGCGGCGGCTGAAAGCGAGCAACTGCCGCGTCAGATCGGTAGCACGTTCCGCGGCTTTCACTACCTGCTCCAGATCGGCGCGCGCGGCTTCGCCGGGATGCATTCCATCCAGCAGCATCTGCGAATATCCGGTGATGATCATAAGCAGGTTGTTGAAGTCGTGGGCTACGCCTCCGGCCAGCCGGCCCACCGCCTCCAGCCGCTGGGAATGGTGAAGCTGTTCTTCCAGTCGTTTGCGGTCAGTTACGTCACGCGAGTTGACCACCAGGCCGGAGACGCCCGGCACGTGCGACAAATTGCGCCCGAAGGACTCCAGCATGCGCCAGGAACCATCTTTGTGGCGGAAACGGCATTCCAGCGAGGCCGCCCCGTCCTGCCGCGCGAAGGACTCCTTCAAGCCGGCGACATCGTCCGGATGAATGAATCCGAAGACATTCTGGCCCACCAGGTTGTCCGACGGGTATCCGAGAACCCGTTCGTGCGAGGGGCTCACGTAGCGGATAGTGCCGTCGACGTTGAGAATACTGATGAGATCGAGCGAATGCTCGATCAGCGAGCGATAGTGTTCTTCGCGCCGCTCCAGTGCTTCGACAGCGCGCCAGCGTTCGGTGGCATAGCGCATGGAACGGACCAGCAGGTCGCCATCGACGCGGCCTTTCACCAGATAATCCTGCGCGCCGGCGCGGACCGCTCTTACAGCCACGGCTTCGTCGTCGAGTCCGGTCAGGATGACTATGGGGACTTTGGGAGCGTGAGCATGGGTGCGCGTCAGGGTAGTGAGCCCCTGTTCGTCGGGGAGCGAGAGGTCCAGCAGTACTACATCGAAATGCTCGTCGCTGAGCCGCGCCAGCGCCTTATCCAGCCGGTCGACATGCTCGAGTTTCAGATATCCTGCGCCGGTTTCGCGGACCAGCTCGAGGAATAGGCGTGCATCGCCAGGATTGTCCTCGACGAGCAAGGCGCGGATGCCTTCCAGGTTCATTGGTTAATCAGAACCCTCATGCCGGTCAGTCAACCTGAGATTCTATCACTGTGGTCGGCCCTACTTTAGAAAGTCTTGACAGTTCGGTCTAATTCGAGCTAACGTATCTCACATGAGACACGTTAGTACAGTGAGAAAAGTTAAAATGAAAGAGATTGCTTTGACATCAGTGCTGTCAGGGGCTACCCGGGGACAGCAAACCCTAGCAAAGTTGCTTCCGGAAGCAGCCTCGGAACCGTCGTTGCCGGAACCGATCTTTTTGGATTTTGAAGGTGTTGAAGTTGCCACCGCCAGCTTTCTTCGAGAGAGTGTCCTGGCTTTTCGCAATATGGTCCGGGGACGGCGTTCGAAGTTGTATCCCGTCATTGCCAATATGACTGAAATGGTGCGGGAGGACCTCAGTGAACTGGTCAAATCCCGCGGAGAAGTCTTCATGACATGCCGTCTCAATGAGGAAGGCACTGTCTCTGACTCGGCATTAATTGGGGATCTTGAGCCGAAGCAGCGGCTGACATTTGATCTCGTAAGCGAGCGAGGGGAGACCGATGCGGCCGCGCTAATGCGCGACTTCGGAGAGAGCGAAGGCGTGCGCCATGCCACGGCCTGGAACAATCGCCTGTCATCGCTCGCCGCTCTTGGTCTTATCGTCGAGATGAGTAATGGACGAGCGAAACGCTATCGGCCTCTTTTCGTGGAGGCGCACTGACATGGGTGTCGATTTCATTCGTAGAGCCGCAAAAACGTTGAAGAAATCCTGGGACAAGAGCCGCGTCGAGCTCGGAACTGCGGATCTATTCACGCGTGAACCGAGTCCATTGGCGCGCACGGCGCCTTTCGAGGTCGCCCAGAACACGACGGTGTGCGCCGGTGACTTGGTAACTGTCGAGACTGAAGGCACAGCGCTGGTCGCGCGCCAATCACTCACTGAAGTTGCTCGGACCAAAGATCCGCCTAGCGAGCTTTATCGTGCCGTGAAAGATTCATGTGGCCTCGCCAAAGGGGAGATTAGGCAGGTTCACAATCTTGCAGGCGTCGCGGAGATCGCGTTGTGTTGAACCAATACCACCTACAAGAAACACCGCCGCCGCGTAGCCTAAGCCGCGAGCGACGATTATGGCAAGTGACGGATCAGCTCATCTCCCCTTTGGGTTGCGGTTCCTGTCCCGAGCAGTCGATTTGTGGGGCGCTTCGGATCAAGACGCCCGTATTTGATTGCTTAGACTTCTGTTGCCGGAATCCCAAGAATTGCGATAACGTCTGCCGGAGCCACCCGGACTATGTAGATCGTGTACGTGAGGTCGGAGGTTTCTCGCTTGAGACAGTTCCGCGCGGGCCAGCGATCGCCGGCCCTCTCCTTCCGCGCATCGTCCCGATGATTTTTCATGGAAGTCGGCGAGATTTGACGTTCGCGCCTCCGGCGGTAGCGCTGTCGCTCTATCAGATGTTCGACCGACGCGACGGCAGGCTGCGTTTCGCATCACGGGAAGCGCTATGCGCGAGTTATCGAATCGCAGGACCTACAGAAGTCATACTGTCAGGCACCGATTGTGACGCCTCAGTTGAGCGTTGGTGGGGTCTGGAAGAACGGCAGCGACGCCGCATGATTCAAGGGCTCCACAGAATTGGTGTAGCGCTTGTCACAACGCCGAATTACAGCATGTTTACGGATGTCCCGCGTTGGAACGATTTGCATGCCATTAAACGCATCGCCCTTGTCCATCACGAATTAATTTGTGAAGGTGTCGCAGCGGCGCTGCATATAAATGGCAGAACAGAAACGGATTTCCGACGTTGGGCGGACTTCGTGAACATTCGCCCCGAAGTAACGCACCTTGCGTACGAATTTACGACGGGAACCCGCTGGGCAGGACGACGGGAGCAGCACGTTGCATGGCTCTGCGAATTGGCCAACGCGATCAAAAGGCCGCTTCATTTAATAGTTCGGGGAGGGGCAGAAATCGTTCCGGAATTGGCTCGCGCCTTCTCTGTAATAACGGTTCTTGAGACTGTGTCGTTTATCAAAACCATGATGCGCCACCGAGCCGAATCCAACGGAAACTCACATCTCCGCTGGATTTCAGAGCCGACATCTCTCGGTGCGCCACTCGATGTGCTGTTTGCACATAATATCGCTGTAGTTCGCGCCAGGTTAGAGCAGCTAACGGCAGGTCAATCGCTTGCGATGTCGGAGGGAGCGTGATGCATGAACACACTGCGCCCTCTCACGTTCAGCTTATTGGATGATCTTGCATTCGCGGCAGAACGAGGCCGCCTCACAAGCCGACCCGCTGGCTTTGACATTGTTGCTGAGCAGCTAGGTCCCTTTCTTGAATACACACTCCTGTCTCGAACTGGTTTACTACCTCAGCCAGATCAGACAGCATGGCTCGCTCTAAATGGGGTCACGCCGATGTATTCAGCCCTAACGCACCGACGACATCACTGGGTATGCCCCAGTACGCGACGAGTCGGGATTTATCGCTTGTACGCTCGGCCTCCTGCTGATGATGCGACTTGGGTCGAGTTCTGCGTTGCAGCGCAGCACGCGGCTGCTGAGGAGGGCTTTCCGAAAACTATCGCGGCCCAACTCGCCGGCGCGATGGGGGAGATGGAAAGTAATATATACGAACATTCACAAGCCCCTCAGACAGGTATCGCCGCTTTCAAGGCGATTCCAGGTACGTTTGAATTCGTAGTTGCCGATTCCGGCATCGGCGTCTTGAAGAGTTTGCAAACCTGCTCCGAATATGCCAATCTCACCGATCACGGCGAGGCGCTTCGTCTAGCACAGAGCGACGGTGTATCGCGCCACGGCAGTGGTAGCGGACATGGAAACGGATTCAGGCCGTTGTTTACCGGCTTGGCGAATCTGAACGGTGCTCTTCGCTTCCGTTCGGGTGACCATGCATTGACGATTGAGGGCCAGAACCCATGTGCGCTGCCGGTCACGGTAGGAAAGAAAGCAAGCATTAAAGGCTTCTTAGTCTCGGTTCTATGCCGGGTGTAGACCATGATGAACGGCGACCCATCCCTACGATGCTATAAGCTGCTCGGCCGAGACGACCTATTACGGCTTTTGCGGCTAGCGCAGAGAGATCGTCTTGATTTTTTTGATAGGTACCCGACCTGGGGTCGGCTGTATAGAAATAGAGTACTTTGCACAGCCCTCTGCCAAGGGGCAGCGCTACACTACATGGATCCTACGGTGGGGATCAATGACTTCGATATTTACAGCTTCTATTCGGACCATCCTGACCGGCAATGGTACGCTAAACGGCTTCAACCCGTAGATTACGGCGACCCGAAATTCGGGGTCTCCGAAATCTCACCGAAGCATTACATCGGTCGACGTGTGGATCTGATGAGTCGCGCACTCGACGCATCGCCGGGTACTGACCCGTTCAATGCAATCACCGCATATTTGAGGTCCGGTCGGACAAGAACCGCTCGCGAACTGGCGGCTAACGCGGTCGTTCTCCTGGAGCCCGTCGAGAAGTTGGGCAAAGTCGTATGGCCTACTAACGTTGCTATACCGCAATGCGGTATACTCTGAGTAGTGAATGACGGGCCCGATATAACGGTCCTGCAGTTGTCGAAATTCAAGGCCGAGGCGACCAAGTTGATTGGACCGGAAGGCATCGAAGCTGTGGCGAAATATCTAGTCGACCGTCCCGATGCTGGAATTGTGATACCGGGCGCCGGCGGAGCGAGGAAGTTACGATGGGCGGCGAAGGGCAAGGGGAAGCGCGGTGGCGCGCGGATTATCTACCTGTACGTCGTGATTGCCACGCGCGTTTACCTGCTGCGCTGCTATACGAAGAATGTCAAAACGGATCTGGCCGAGGATGAGAAGAAGGAGTTGCGGCAAGTCGCGGCTTATTTGAAAGGAGTGCACTAGTATGCCGAAGAAAGCAGGCACAAAAAAGACAACCTTTGGCGCGGACTTGATTGAGGGGATGAAGCAGGTCCTGGCGCACCAGCGCGGCAAAATTGAACTCGAGCAGGTTTGGCCGAAACCGATCGATGTAAAGGCCATTCGTAAGCGGGTGAAGATGTCGCAGGCTGAATTCGCGAGGACTTATGGCATCAGTAAACGCGCCTTGCAGGAGTGGGAGCAGGGCGGGCGCCAGCCGGATTCAGCCGCGCGGGCGTATCTAACCGTCATAGCGAAAGAGCCAGCTGTGGTGCGCCGAGCGCTCGCTAGCGAATGACCACAGCCCCATAGCCCTTCGCATTTGCCTCGGCGCTCCCAACTGTCGTATCATGAAGCTTTACGGCTCTAGCTGGTTACGGCAGTTTTGCTCTGATCCGTCTGATTAGCCCACAATTCAAGTTCAACGAAGGATAGTTATGTACGCAGTGATAGAAACCGGCGGCAAGCAGTATCGTGTCGCCCCCGGAGATGTGATTGAAGTGGAAACGCTCGCTGGCGACGTCGGCGCCGAAATCGAATTCGGCCGCGTGCTCACCGTGGTGAACGATTCCAACGAAGTTCTAACCGGGGACAAGCTCGGCGAGGCGCGCGTCAAAGGCACCATCGCCGCCCATGGACGGGGCGACAAGATCCTGGTGTTCAAGTTTAAGCGCAAGAAGCAGTATAAGCGCACCATCGGTCACCGGCAGAATTACACGCAGGTGAAGGTGAACGAGATTCTGGCATAGGTCCGGAGATTCTGGCATAGGTCGATATGGCACACAAAAAAGGTCTGGGAAGTTCTAAGAACGGGCGCGACTCCAACGCGCAGCGCCTAGGCGTCAAAGCTTTCGGCGGGGAATTGGTGACCGGCGGCTCGATTCTGGTGCGCCAGCGCGGGACATCGTTTAAGCCCGGCGAGAACGTCGGATTGGGCAAGGACGATACGCTGTTCGCCAAAGTCTCTGGGATCGTCGTGTTTCGCGACCGCGGCCGTTCCGGCAAGTTCATCAGCGTAGAACCGATAAGTTAGCCAGTTTCTAGTTTCCAGTTTCTGGTATTGCGCGCGGCGGGATTGTGGTCCAATCGCCTGCCTCCCACTACCCACCAGCATGTTTATCGATGAAGTCAAAATCCGCGTAAAAGCCGGGGATGGCGGCAACGGGTGTCTAGCCTTCCGTCGCGAGAAGTACGTGCCCCGAGGAGGGCCGAGCGGCGGCGATGGCGGGCGTGGCGGCGACATCACGATGGTGGCCAGTACACACTACAACACCCTGCTTCACTTCCGGTTTAATCCCGAGCACACCGCCCAGCGAGGCCGCCACGGCGAGGGTAGCAATCGGAGCGGGCGGGAAGGTGAGTCGATCGAACTGCCAGTGCCCGTTGGAACCGTCGTCTACGATGCCGAAACAGGTGAGGTGTTGCACGATTTCACGCAAGCTGGCGATCGATTCCTGGTAGCGCGCGGAGGCCGGGGAGGGCGAGGCAACCAGCACTTTGCCACTTCCACTCACCAGGCTCCCACCGAACACGAGCCGGGAAAGCCGGGCGACGAGAAGCACCTCCGATTAGAGCTGAAGCTGCTGGCCGACGTCGGGTTGGTCGGGTTCCCCAACGCGGGTAAGTCGACGCTCATCTCCCGCATCTCAGCCGCGCATCCCAAAATCGCCGACTATCCATTCACCACCTTGGAGCCTAATCTCGGCGTCGTGAGCGTGGATGATCGGACGTTCGTGGTGGCCGATATCCCGGGGCTGATCGAAGGCGCTCATCTGGGCCACGGCCTGGGCACTCAATTCCTGCGCCACATCGAACGCACCCGGTTGCTGGTTCATCTGGTGGATGTTTCGGAATCAAGCGGGCGCGATCCGGTGGAGGATTTCGGAGTGGTGATGGAGGAGCTGGCCAGCTTCCGCGAAGACCTGATCAGGAAGCCGATGCTGGTGGTGGCTTCGAAAATCGATGTGGCGCAGGATCCGGATAGGATCGCGCGGCTAAGGGCGCTGGCTGCGGATAAGGGCTTGCCTTTCTATGAGATATCCAGCGTGACCGGGCAGGGGATCGAGGCTCTTAAGTATGAAATGGCTCAAATTCTCTTCAAACCGGTCGAAGAGGATACTAAGCAAGAAATCAAGCAAGCTGACTCCTGCTTATCCGGTTGTCTCAGCAAGCCCCAATAGGTTGTGGAATGCGCCCGGTAGGGTTTCAGGGTCTCGGAATGTCGGCTCCCCCACGGATTTGCTTGTAGGGAGTCGGCTGTCGGGC
>Ga0073928_10002347_pt1 | contig 32880 bp, 23 predicted proteins | sample PaiPotPPA55metaG_FD_76969 | JGI IMG/M metagenome (GOLD analysis project Ga0073928, IMG submission 76969) | Iron sulfur acid spring bacterial and archeal communities from Banff, Canada, to study Microbial Dark Matter (Phase II) - Paint Pots PPA... ...
CATGAAAGAGCCGGATGCGCCCTATCCCGCATGGGAAGTCTCGGCGCGGGTCCACGGTAGTCCAACCCTGTTTCGGTGGTGGGCTGGCGAGAAGCCAGGAGCTTAAGGGCGCTCCCGGACCATATCAGCCGCTTTGCGCTGCCACTCGTCCAGAGTGAAGGCTTTTGCCGCCATGAGTCTCGGCCGCCTTCTGATCCGGCGCTCGGATACGCGAACGCAACTTGGACATGGCCAGCTAAGTAGAGGGGCGGGGGGCAGGAGTCGAGTCCGTGCGGTACTGCTACGGGCCGTCAAAGATTTCGGGTGCGCTCAAACCTTGCCTTGCGAGCGCTGATTTCCTTAACACAGCCACGGCCCGCAGCCGAGTACGTGAAGCCCGGAAGCTCATGGGGAAGATCTATTTGCATGCCCAGGAGCACAGTCTGAACCCATTCCGGAACTGGATCGTCGTACGCGGTCACTTGTTCGCAAATCGTCGAGATCAAGTGAGAGTTAAGCTGATAGGAGACCTGAGGCTCTTTGCCGCCCAGAGTCCAACCACGAAGCTCCGCGACGGCGTTATGAAATGCTTCGGCTAGTTCGCGCGGGATTGGTGGTTTTTCCGGATCAGCCATTTTTCTCGAACCTGTTGCAATCTTCCCACAGGCTTCCCGACCGCCATTTATGGGAAGATCTGCCGCTTGAAATTCTCCATAAGCCTTTGTTTTAACTGGCGACCCCGGCTGGATTCGAACCAGCGACCTTCAGCTTAGAAGGCTGTTGCTCTATCCCCTGAGCTACGGGGCCGAATTGCGGGTCCATGCCCAGCTATGAGTCGGACTGAGCGCGGCTGATTCATCCGCAGTATGTAGTCCCAATCCCATCGCCCGACGAGTCTCGTCTCATCAAGTCTTCCCATCGGGTTCGGCCTCGATGATGTGGCGGTGTGCCTGCATTTGCTGCAGACTTTCGCGCATGGTCTCCAGCAAGGTGCGCACCGTCTCGCTTGCGTGCCCGTCGCGCTCGAGTTCGGCAATAAGGGAAGTTGGCGTGCAATCAGCGACTCGGCGGCAGCGATGTGCTGGTCGGCTTCCGCCAGCCTAGCCTGCTTGCGCCCTTTCGCCGAAATCTCTGCCATGGCCTCATTATGGCGCGAGCGAAAATTCCGGTCCATTATGCTGGCGCAACCTGCCAAGTGGTTTTCGGGCTTGCAGGCCTTTCCAGCACCTCCCGGGTCCTCTGGTCCCTGACCATGGCGGCGCAGGAAGCAATCGAGACGGCCCAAAAGTCAATGGAGGAGACCCGACGTGTCCTCGATCGCTTACCGGGGAAGCCGCTCAATCAAGCCTGAGACTGGAGGGTCGGCGATCTAGTGGAACGAGCAGATGATGGGTATGACGGAGCTACGATCTGAAGTGTCGGACAGTGCACAGGAACTGCTCATCCGGAAGCTGGGAAGCATCGGCGAGCTTTCCGACAGGCAGCGTGACGCGCTCCACCGGCTCGAAGCGGCCCGCGTGTCGGTCAATGCACATACCGACATCGTTCGGGAGGGAGACCGTCCGAGCTCGATTACGGTGCTGCTGGCTGGCCTTTGCTGCCGCTACAAACTGGTAACCGACGGAAGACGTCAAATCACCTCGTTCCATATTCCGGGCGATGTGCCGGACTTGCCGTCACTCTTCCTCTCCGTTGCCGACTACAATGTGTGCAGCCTTGCACCCTCGCAGCTCGCCGCCATTCCACATACCGCCATGCTTGCCCTCTTCCATGAGCAGCCGGATCTGGCGCATCTGTTCTGGCGCGGCACTCTGATCGAAGCGGCCATCTTTCGCGAGTGGATGGTCGGCATTGGACGGCGCTCCGCCTTTACCCGGATTGCGCATCTCTTCTGCGAGCTGATCGTGCGCATGCAAGCCGTGGGGCTTGCGTCCGGGTACACGATCGAGCTTCCTTTGACGCAGACCGATATAGCCGACGCGCTCGGGCTTTCGACCGTGCACGTGAACCGCACTCTGCAGGAGATCCGCGCAGCCGCGCTGATCGAGCTCGGCCGAGGAAAGCTGGTTGCCCGCGACTGGGAAGGGCTCTGCGATGCAGGTGAATTCGACCAGACCTACCTGCACAGCCAGCGCATCTCATGTCGGTAATGGACCGCACGCGAGGTGGGGGAGCCGCCTATGATTGAGGTGCGCAGGCTAGGGCACGCCACGCTGACGACGCCCGATCTCGGTCGCCAAGTTGCCTATTATACGGAGATTGTCGGGCTTTCCCTTGTGGATCGGAGCGCGGAGCGCGCGCTGCTGGCAAGCAAGCAGGGGCTGGAGGCCATCGCCCTGGAGCCTGGACCGGCCAATGCGCTTTCGCGGCTCGCATTCCAGGTCGCCCCGGGGAGCGATCTCGCCGCGCTTGCGCGCGCTCTTTCGGTGCGCGACATCTCGACCGAGCGGCGCGGCGGCATTACGCCGGGCATTGATGAGGCTATCGTCTTCAAGGACCCGAAAGGCACCTTGATCGAGATTTTTTCCGAATATCGCTTCGTCAAGGAGGACAGAACCCCGTCGGGCATAGCGCCGATCAAGCTCGGCCACGTCGCCTATCGTGTGCGCGACGTGCAGGAGGTGGTCAAATTCTACACCGACGTGCTCGGATTCCGGATCTCCGACTGGCGCGACGACACCTTTGCCTTTCTGCGCTGCGGGCCTGATCACCACTCCGTCAACTTCGTCTACGACGAGGTGCCGCAACTCCATCACATTGCATTCGAGGTGAAGGACTGGGCGGAGATTCAGCGCGCCTGCGAGTGGCTCGCCGGAAACGATATTCACCTCGTCTGGGGACCGGGACGGCACATCATCGGGCACAACATCGCGATCTATCACCGCAATCCGGACAAGGTGCGGGTCGAGCTCTTCTGCGAGATGGATCAGATGAAAGATGAGGCGCTCGGCTATTTCGATCCGCGCCCATGGCATCAGGACCGTCCCCAGCGGCCGAAAGTCTGGGGCCCTGACACGCTACGCAATTACTGGGGCTTCGGCTCGGAGCGTATCATCCGCGGCTACCAGACGATCGAGTAGAGAACTCTAATGGAGCTTGACTCGTGGAGGAGCAGGCACATATCAAGATATACGTTCAGGTTCAGGTGTATCTTGAAGGATTGGTCATGCAGGTCGCAAAATGGGGAAACAGCCTTGCTGTCCGGCTGCCGAGATCAGTGGTGGATGCGCTGGGACTGAAAGAGGGCGACAACATCGAGATCCATGTGGCTGGGCGACGCGCATTCGAAATAGAGCGCGCTCCGGCGCCAAGAGCTGTTGCGGCGGCTGCGCAAATTGCGCGGTCACCTTCCTGCTAGCTTCCGTTTCGATCGGCTCGAAGCGAATGAGCGCTCCTGAGATTTTCTTCGACAGCAACGTCCTGCTGTACCTGATTTCGGGAGACCAGATGAAGGCAGATCGAGCCGAGACATTGATGGCAACGGAGGAGCGATCAGTGTTCAGGTGCTCAATGAATTCGCATCTGTCGCATCACGGAAGGGGTCACTCGGGTGGCGAGAGATACGCGAGATCTTAGCCGCAGTCCGAGCAGCGTGCTCGGTCGAGCCGGTGACGCTTCAAACTCATGATCTTGCGCTCGACCTGGTCGAAACCGTCCGCCTGTCGTTTTATGATGCCTTGATCGTTGCGGTAGCTGTATTGGCCAAAAGTCGCGTCCTGTATTCGGAGGACATGCAGGATGGCCAAAGGATTGACGGGTTAACCATCCGAAATCCTTTCGCCGGCTTGCGAAGTCAATAATTTCATAGTTGGGGTGCGGTCTGGTTGGGTCCTGTCGCGAGCCGGCCCGGCAAATTGGCGGCGGGCTGACGCGCCTTTAGCCGCAGATTCGGCCACGACCTCGACACGTTTTACCCTTCATCTTTGGCGCACTCGCCGGAGAATCCCCCAGGCCGGCGGGAATGAGGAGGTTGCCCCCATGGTCGCGTTCGCCCGCGCCGCCCTTGCGGCCGCGTTCGTGCTGCTGTTGTCCATCCCCAGCTTTGCCGCCGACAAGGCCTTCAGGCGCGACGATCTCGCCGATGCGGCGATCAAGCTCGAAGCCCAGATCAAGGCCGAAGCCGGCCAGGTGACCAAGCCCGCCGCTGCGCTGCGCAGAGAGGCCGATGCCGCGTTCCAGCGCAACGATTTCCGCGCAGGCATGCAGACGTTGGGGCAGATCGTTGTGGTTGCCCCGGAGGACAGCGCAAACTGGCTGCATCTCGCCCGGGCTGTGCTGCAGATCCGGCCGGGGAACGACCGCGAGCGCACGCTGCTGCTCGAACGTGCCGCGACTGCCGCCTACATTGCCTATCAGCGCTCGAGCGATGCGGGGGAGGAGGCGCAGAGCCTCGTAGTGCTCGCACGCACCTACGTGGATCGTTCCATCTGGCGTCCCGCGCTTGACGCATTGCGCGTATCCCTCGATCTGCGGGAAGTCGCGGAAGTTCGGCAGGAATATGAGCGCATCCGCGAGGATCATGGCTTCCGGCTGCTCGACTATAGCGTCGATGCCGATGCAGCATCGCCCCGGGTCTGCTTTCAGTTCTCTGAGGATCTTCCGGTCAAGGGCACTGATTTTTCGCCGTTCGTCGCAGTTGCCGGCCAGGATAAGCCCGCAGTGTCGGCGCAAGACCGCCAGCTCTGTGTCGAGGGGCTCAAGCACGGCGACCGTTACGCCATTACGCTGCGGGCGGGCATTCCTTCCGTGGTCAAGGAGACACTGGCGCGATCGGCCGCGTTCAACGTCTATGTGCGTGACCGCAAGCCGTTGGTACGCTTCAGCGGCAAGGCCTATGTCCTGCCGCGCGCCGGCCAGCGCGGGATCCCGGTGGTCAGCGTCAATACCACCAGCGTGGCGCTTGAAATCTACCGCATCGGCGACCGCAATCTGCTCGACACGGTGCTCGGTTACGACTTTCAGCGCTCGCTCGACCGCTATGACATCAATCAGCTGACGGCGCGGCAGGGCTCGCAGGTCTGGAAAGGCGAGATGAGCGTCGAGCAGACGCTCAATACCGATGTGACCACCGCGTTTCCTGTTGCCAAGACTGTGGGCACGCTCTCCCCGGGCATCTACGTCATGGTTGCGCAGCCCTCAGGCGCGATCATGGATGAATTCGACGCGCTGGCAACGCAATGGTTCATCGTTTCCGATCTGGGCCTCACCTCGTTCTCCGGTAACGACGGCGTGCACGCCTTCGTGCATTCGCTGGAGACGGCGCAGCCGAAGAACGGGGTCGAGCTGCGGCTCCTTTCGCGCAGCAACGAGGTGCTTGCAAGCAAGCGCACGGACGATGCGGGGCACGTGCAATTCGAGGCCAACCTCACGCGCGGCGAGGGTGCGCTCGCGCCTGCCATGCTGATCGCCTCGGATGCGACGGGGGACTACGCATTCCTCAGCCTCAAGGCGCCCGCGTTCGATCTGACGGATCGCGGCGTGTCCGGACGCGCGGTGCCGGCCGGACTGGATGCCTTCGTATTCACCGAGCGCGGGGTCTATCGCTCGGGCGAGACGGTGCAGGTGACGGCGCTGTTGCGCGACGGGCAGGGACGTGCCGCGCTCGACGTGCCGCTCACGCTCGTGGTCGAGCGGCCGGACGGGGTCGAATATCGCCGTGCCGCTGTTGCGGATGCAGGCGTGGGCGGTCACGCTCTCGCGGTCGGGTTGGTACCGTCGGCGGCGACGGGCACGTGGCGCGTGCGCGCCTACACCGATCCCAAGCGTCCCGCCGTCGGTGAGGCCACGTTCCTGGTCGAGGACTATGTGCCCGACCGGCTGGAATTCGATCTGGCCTCCAAGGCAAAGGCGATCTCCAGGACCAGCCCCGCCGAGGTCACCGTGGAGGGGCGATATCTCTACGGCGCGCCGGCGGCAAAGCTCGAGCTGGAAGGCGAGGTGATCGTGGCCGCGGCAAACGAACGGCCGGGCTTTGCCGGCTATCAGTTCGGCCTTGCAGATGAGGAGGTCGAGTCGACCCGGCAGACGCTCGAAGCACTGCCGGAGACGGATGCCGCCGGCAAATCCAACTTTACTGTTGCGGTCGAGAAGCAACCCGCGACCACGCGCCCGCTCGAGGCGCAGGTCACATTGCGCATGGCCGAGCCTGGCGGGCGCGCGGTGGAGCGCAAGCTCACGCTCCCGGTGCTTCCGGCCGGGCCCATGATCGGGGTGAAGCCGCTGTTCTCCGGCCGCTCCCTGCGTGACGGCGAGAACGCGTCATTCGACGTGGTCGTTGCCGCTCCCGACGGTACGCCGCTCGCGAGCACTGCGCTGCGCTATGAGCTCCTGAAGGTGGAGACCAGGTATCAATGGTATCGCCGCGAAGGCACCTGGGAGTTCGAGCCGGTGAAGACCACGAAGCGCGTTGCCGACGGACGCTCCGATACGGCCGCAGGCAAGCCCGCGCGCATCTCCGTGCCGGTACAGTGGGGCCGTTATCGCCTCGAAGTTTCGAGCAGTGACCGCAACGGCCCTGTCACCTCGATTGCCTTTGATGCGGGCTGGTACACGGAAGCGACTGCGGACACTCCCGACATGCTGGAGATCGCGCTCGACAAGCCGGAATATGTGCCCGGCGAGAACATGACGGTGGCGGTCACGGCACGAACCGCCGGCAAGGTCACGCTCGATGTCATCGGCGATCGCCTTGTCTCCCGTGTAAGCCAGGACGTAGCGGCGGGCACGGCGCGGCTGCGCGTGCCCATCGGCAGCGACTGGGGCAGCGGAGCCTATGTGGTCGCCACGCTGCGGCGTCCGCTCGACACGCGCGCCGAGCGCATGCCGGGGCGTGCCATCGGGGTGCGCTGGTTCTCGATCAATCGCAAAGCACGCACGCTTGCACTCGATATGCAATTGCCGGGGCTGCTGCGCCCGAACAGTACGCTGCGCGTTCCGGTAAAAGTGGGCGGGCTCGCCCCGGGCGAGGACGCGCGCATTGTCATTGCAGCGGTCGATGTCGGCATCCTCAATCTGACCGGTTACAAGCCGCCGGCGCCGGACGAATACTACCTCGGTCAGCGCCGGCTTACGGCCGACATCCGCGACCTTTACGGTCAACTGATCGACGGCATGCAGGGTGCGCGCGGGCAGATCAAGACCGGCGGCGACGCGGGAGCCGTAGAGCTGCAGGGCTCGCCGCCGATACAAAAGCCGTTGGCGCTCTACTCCGGCATCGTTTCGATCAAGCCCGACGGCACCGCCGAGGTGGCATTCGACATCCCCGATTTCGCCGGTACCGCACGGGTGATGGCAGTGGCCTGGTCGAAGGACAAGGTTGGGAGAGCGACCGGCGACGTCACAATTCGCGATCCGCTGGTGCTCACTGCGACGCTGCCGCGTTTTCTTCTCAACGGCGACCGTGGAACCATGCACCTTGACCTCGACAACGTCGAGGGTCCAGCCGGCGATTACCGGGTTGAGGTCAGGAGCGAAGGTCTCGACGTGATCGGGGCCGCCGCTCCGCAGCCGGTCAAGCTCGCGGCCAAGCAGCGCAGCAGCGTGACCGTTCCGCTGGCGGCGAGTGCCGCCGGAACCGCTGACGTTGTGGTGCGCATCGCAGGTCCGGCGGGATTGGCAATCGAGCGCAGATACGCGCTCAACGTGCGACCGGCGACGCACATCCTTGCGCGCCGCACCGTCAAGCCGCTCGCCAAGGGCGAGAGCCTCACGCTCTCCAACGATCTGTTTGCCGATCTGGTGCCGGGCAGCACGAGCGTTGCACTTTCGGTTGGCGTCTCGACGGCGCTCGATGCGGCAGCCCTGCTCGCAGCATTGGACCGCTATCCGTTTGGATGCTCGGAGCAGATCACGAGCCGCGCGTTGCCGCTCCTCTATGTCAACGATCTTGCCGGCGCGGCACATCTTGCGCTGGATACCGCCGTCGATCAGCGCATCCGCGATTCGATCGACCGGCTGCTCGCGCGCCAGGGCTCGAACGGCTCGTTCGGGCTGTGGTCGGCGGGTGGCGATGACGTCTGGCTCGACTCCTATGTCGGCGACTTCCTCACCCGCGCGCGGGAGCGGGGCTATGCGGTGCCCGATGCCGGTTTCAAGCTCGCGCTCGATCGGCTGCGCAATTTCGTGACCAACGCTCAGGATCCTGCCAAGGACGGAGGACGCAATCTCGCTTATGCCCTTTACGTGCTGGCCCGCAACGGTGCGGCGCCAATCGGAGATCTGCGTTACTATGCCGACACCAAGCTCGACGCGATTGCAACCCCGATCGCCAAGGCACAGATCGCCGCCGCGCTTGCCATGCTCGGCGATCGCATGCGCGCCGAGCGGGTCTATGCGGCAGCCCTGGCCGCAATCGCGCCGCAGCCCGCGCTGGAATATGGTCGCACCGATTATGGGTCGGTGCTGCGCGATGCGGCCGCCTTGGTGACCCTTGCGTCCGAAGGTGGTGCGCCGCGGCCGACCATTACCGGTGCGGTCGAGCGGGTCGAGGCATCGCGCAATATCACGTCCTATACCTCCACGCAGGAAAAGGCATGGATGGTGCTCGCCGCGCGCGCTCTGGCCAAGGATGCGCAGAGCGTCTCGCTTGACGTCGATGGCGAAAAGGTGCAGGGCGCCCTCAATCGGCGCTTCCTGCCCGCTGCGCTCCAGGCGCCGGTGAAGCTGACCAATGCCGGAGAGGGGAACGTGCAAGCGGTGGTGACGGTATCGGGCGCGCCGCTGGTGCCCGAGCCCGCCGCCGAGAAGGGCTTCAAGATCGAGCGCAAGTACTACACGCTCGCTGGCCAGCCCGCCGATCCGAGCAAAGCGAAACAGAACGACCGCTTTGCCGTCGTGCTGAAAATCACCGAACCGCAGCCGCAGCTCGCACGCATCATCGTTGCCGACTATCTTCCTGCGGGCTTCGAGATCGACAATCCGCGCCTCGTATCTTCCGGAGATACGGGCACGCTTTCGTGGATCGAGGATGCGCAAGAGCCGGTCAGCTCGGAGTTCCGCGACGACCGTTTCAGCGCCGCTTTCGACCGCAAGCAGAACGATCAATCCGTCTTCACGGTGGCTTACGTGGTGCGGGCCGTGTCCCCCGGTCGTTACGTCCATCCGCAGGCCTATGTGGAAGACATGTACCGGCCCGATCGCTTCGGCCGCACTGCCTCGGGCTCTGTTGAAGTCACGGCCGCGAAGTGAAAGCAGACTCCGATATGCCTCCTCCTGAAACTGCAGGAGGAGGTATGGCGCGCACCGCGGCCACGCAGCGATGGATACGCGCCAGCCTCGTATTCCTCGCGCTCGGCATCGGCGCGACGCTATGGGCAGCTACATCTTGGATCGTCTCGCTCGGCCCGGCGCCGTTAGGGCAGGGGCTCGCATTCTCGACGCTGGTCGTGGACCGCGACGGCGATCTGCTGCGGCCTTATACGACACCTGAAGGTCGATGGCGGATTGCGGCCACGCGCGAGCACGTCGATCCTCGTTTTCTGGATCTGCTGCTCGCTTATGAGGACAAGCGCTTTGCTTCTCATCGCGGCGTCGATCCGCTCGCGCTCGCCCGTGCGCTGGTCCAGCTGCTCACGCATGGCCACATTGTTTCCGGCGGCTCGACTATCACGATGCAGGTGGCGCGACTGCTGGAGCCTCGAGCAGAGCGCTCACTTTCCGCCAAGCTGCGCCAGATGGTGCGAGCCATCGAGCTGGAACGCGCGCTGTCCAAGGACGCCATTCTTTCCCTTTATCTCAGTCTCGCACCCTATGGCGGGAACCTGGAAGGCATCCGTGCCGCTTCGCTCGCCTATTTCGGCAAGGAGCCGCGCCGCTTGACCCTCGGCGAGGCGGCTCTGCTGGTGGCCTTGCCGCAATCGCCCGAGCAGCGCCGTCCCGACCGCTCGAGCCAAGCGGCGCGGCACGCACGTGATCGCGTGCTCGACCGCCTGGCTGCCGCGGGCGTTGTCAGGAGGGACGAGATTGCACGCGCAAAGGGCGAGCCGGTGCCGCAGGGGCGCATTCCCATGCCGATGCTTGCTCCGCATACGGCCGACATGGTTGTCGCGGCGGCGCCAGAGCGCAGCATGCATCGTCTTACCATCGAGGCGTTGTTGCAGAAGAACCTCCAGGAGCTTTCACGCGAGCGCGCGCAGGCACTCGGACCCGATATCTCCATTGCCATTCTCGCCGTCGATCACAGCACCGGCGAGGTGCTCGCCCGGGTCGGTTCCGCCGATTACTTCGACGCACGTCGCGCCGGGCAGGTCGATATGACCGCGGCACTGCGCTCGCCCGGTTCGACGCTCAAGCCGTTCATCTATGGTCTCGCCTTCGAGGACGGCCTCGTTCATCCCGAGACGCTGATCGAGGACCGTCCGGTTCGCTTCGGCGGCTATGCGCCGGAGAATTTCGATCAGACCTTCCAGGGCACGGTGACGGTGCGCCGTGCGCTGCAGCTCTCGTTGAATGTTCCTGCGGTGGCGGTGCTCGACAGGATCGGGGCAAGCCGTTTTGCCACGCGAGTGCAGCAGGCGGGAGCATCCCTGGTGCTGCCGCAAGGCGAGGTGCCCGGGCTTGCGATGGGGCTGGGCGGCGTCGGGATCAGGCTGGCGGATCTGGTGGCGCTCTATGCTGGGCTCGCACGCCTGGGAACGACGATGCCCTTATTGGAGCAGCCGAGAGCCAATGCGGAAGACGCAGCCGCGCCGCGCCGCCTGCTCGATCCGGCCGCTGCATGGTATGTCAGCAACATTCTGCTCGGCACGCCGCCTCCGGAGAACGCAGCAGGCGGGCGCATCGCATTCAAGACCGGCACCTCTTACGGATATCGGGACGCATGGGCCATTGGGTTCGACGGCAGGCTCACGATAGGCGTATGGGTCGGCAGGGCCGATGGTGCGCCGGTAGCGGGTCTCACGGGACGGGTGGCGGCGGCGCCGGTTCTGTTCGATGCATTTGCCCGAACGGGAAAATTAGCTGCACCCCTGCCCAGGAGTCCGCCTGGCGCGCTCGTGGCTGCGACCGGGAAGCTGCCGCCACCGCTGCAACGATTCCGTCCCGCGGGATCCCTCTCTGACGCCGGCGAGCCGCAACCTCGGATCATGTTCCCACCCAATGGAGCGCGCCTCGAGCTCGCGAACGATGACGCGGGCCGACCCGAGCCGATTGCGGTCAAGGTATCGGGTGGTGCCGCGCCGCTAACCGTGCTGGCAAACGGCCTGCCGCTTGCGGATGCGTCCGCGCGGCGCACGCTCTTCTTCCAGCCGGACGGTCCAGGCTTCGTGCGCCTGACCGTGATGGATGCGCACGGGGCAAGCGACAGCGTCATGGTCCGCTTGCAGTAATGCCGATACACCGTCCCTTCCGATTATAGTCGCTTTGCGTGGCACAGGATCTTCATACGATTTCGTTGACGCGCCGGGGCGCTGCCGGAGGCAGCCTCACGGCGGTGGTCGACTTTGCGGTCGTGTCCCATGCTCGCGCGGTTGCGGTGCTTCTCGTTGTCTCGCTCCTCGCATTCCTTCCCGGATTTTTCAGCGTCCCGCCCATCGATCGCGACGAGGCAAGATTTGCGCAAGCGACCAAGCAGATGCTGGAAACGGGCGACTACGTCGACATCCGCTTCCAGGATGAGGTCCGTTACAAGAAGCCCGTCGGCATCTATTGGCTGCAGGCGGCAGTCGTCAAAACCGCGAATGCTTTCGGATTCCAACACGCGCTCACCACCATCTGGCTATACCGAATTCCTTCCCTCGTCGGCGCGGTCGGCGCGGTTCTGCTGACCTATTGGACTGCGCTTGCCTTCGTCTCCCGGCGCGCGGCGGTGCTCGCCGGCTTGATGATGGCAAGCTGCGTGCTCCTCGGTATCGAGCGGCTCATCGCCAAGACCGATGCCATGTTGCTGATGACGGTCGTTGCTGCCATGGGCGCTCTGGCGCGCGCGTACAACCCCGGGGCCGAGCAACTCAAGGATCAGACCCGTCGCTGGGCCATGCCGGCCGTGTTCTGGACTGCACTGGCCGCAGGGGTGCTTCTGAAAGGACCCCTGATCATCATGGTGGTCGGGCTTGCGGCGCTCACGCTCGCTATCGTCGATCGGTCCGCGCAATGGCTGCTCCGGCTCAAGCCGCTGGTCGGGATTGTCTGGCTCGCGATCCTGGTTGTGCCCTGGTTTGTCGCCATATTCGCACGCACGCATGGGGAATTCTTTGCCGAGTCGATAGGGGAGGACCTCTTCAGCAAGATATTCGCGGCGCAAGAGACCCACGGCGCACCGCCCGGCTATTATTTCGTGCTTTTCTGGCTCACCTTCTGGCCGGGCGCGATGCTCGCGGCATTGGCTGCCCCGCACGTCTGGGAGAACCGGCACGAGCCGGCGACCAGGTTTCTCCTGGCATGGCTGGTGCCTTCCTGGCTCCTGTTGGAGGCGGTGGTGACGAAGCTGCCCCATTACGTCCTGCCGCTCTATCCGGCGGTTGCGATTCTCACGGCAAAGGCAGTCGACGCGCACATGCTGTCGCGTAGACGGTGGCTGATGCTGGGAACGATGTGGTGGTTCGTAATTCCTGCGCTCGCAGGCATTGGCGGCCTCGCCGCGCTGGTCGTGATCGGTCATCAGTTCGGATTGCTCGCGTGGCTGCTCTTCGGCGGCTCGGTAATCATGGGCCTGCTGGCGTGGCGGCTCTATGCGGTGGACGGCGCGGAGCACGGGCTGTTGCGCGCTGTCGCTGCTTCCGTCCTCATGGCCATTGCGATTTTCGGTTTTGTCATTCCCGCGCTTGGCTACCTCTTTCCAAGCTTCGCGCTCGTGCGCGCCATGCGCGCGAGCAGTTGCACGCAGCCCCTCGCCGCGGCGGTGGGCTATCAGGAGCCGAGCCTGGTATTCCTCGCGGGGACGGACACCCGTCTGACCGACGGCATTGGGGCTGCCGAGTTCCTGCGCGGCGGCGCATGTCGGTTCGCGTTCATCGAAGCGCGCGACGAGAAGAGCTTTGCGCAGCGCGCCGAAGCGATTGGATTGCGCTATACCGCGGGACCGCGCATCGAGGCGATGAACCTAAGCACCGGACAAACCTTGACGATTGCCGTCTATCGCTCACGCGAGGGCTCATGAGCGCAAGCGGCGGCATCGAGCCCGGTGCGGCCCATGGGTTGCCTGTCGCCTATCTTCGCGACAATGCTGCGACCTATCTTGCGATACTGACCCGCAAGCCGAGGGCTGTTCTCTGGAGTCGCGGCGAGTTGGTGTCCGGGATCGCGGTGACCGCCGGTGCTATTGCGTTCATCGTGCTCACGATGTTCGGGCTTGACGCGTGGTCTGTAGTCCTGGCGGAAGGTCTCCCAAGAGGGTTGATCGCCATCTTCGACGACATTACCGACTACGGCAGATCCGGGTGGTTTCTGGTGCCGATTGGGCTGATGCTTTTGCTTGTTGCCGCCCTGTGCAGGCCGTCGCTTTCCGCCATGTCGCAACGCGTTTTCGCTGCGCTGGCGGTTCGGCTGGGCTTTCTGTTCGCAGCAATCCTGCTGCCGGGGCTCACATTCACCATCGTGAAACGATTGATCGGACGCGCGCGTCCGCTCGTTGGCGGCACCCTGGATCCGTTCCTGTATCGGCCGCTGCATTGGGACGTTGAATACGCAAGTCTGCCATCGGGTCACGCGGTCAATGCCTTTGCGGCAGCAACCGCGCTTGGCCTGCTGTGGCCGAGGATGCGACCTGTGCTGTGGATTTACGCGGTCGCCATCGGCATAAGCAGGGTGGTGCTCACCGCGCATTATCCGAGCGACGTGCTCGCCGGTGCGATGATCGGAATCGCTGGCACACTTCTGATACGGAACTGGTTTGCGGCACGCAGGCTGGGTTTCGTGCCGGCCAGTGATGGCGGCGTAAGGCCGATGCGTGGCCCCTCATTGGCGCGCCTGCGGAGGGTTGCCCGAGAGCTCATCGCCCCATAAAGGTCGCCGGTTCGGGAGAGCGGGTCGCCAAAGGGGCGGATGATGAGCGATATGCCGATCGGCAGCGCGTTGCCGGAGGTTTCCATCGTCGTACCGGTGCGGAACGAGGGCGGCAACATAGCTCCCCTCATCTCTGAAATCGTCGAGAGTTGCGATAAGGGCGCGAGGTTCGAGATCATCTATGTCAACGACGGCTCCACCGACAACACCGAATCCGAATTGACCCAGCTGATGGCGAGCCGGCCCTGGCTGCGGCAGATCAGGCACGAGGTTTCATGCGGTCAATCGGCGGCCGTGCACACGGGCGTGCGCCACGCGCGTGCGCCGATCGTGCTGACGCTCGACGGTGACGGTCAGAACGATCCCGCATTCATTCCGGCTTTGCTCCACGCGCTGGCCTCGGGCACTCCCCGCATCGGACTGGTGGCGGGCCAGCGCGTCGGTCGCCGAGCGAGCGCTTTCAAAAAATTGCAATCGCGCATCGCCAACGGCGTGCGCAGCGCCGTTCTGCACGACGGCACCAGCGACACCGGCTGCGGGCTCAAGGCATTCCGTCGCGATATTTTTCTCAGCTTGCCGTATTTCGACGGGCTGCATCGCTTCCTTCCGGCGTTGGTGCGCCGCGAAGGTTACGACATCGGCTATGTCGACGTGGTCGATCGACCACGCCATTCCGGACGATCCAATTACGGGATGTGGGACCGGCTCTGGATCGGCATCCTAGATCTGCTCGGCGTGTGGTGGCTCATCCGCCGGCGGCGCCAGGTGCCGCGGGCTGTGGAGGTAAAGCGGAATGCTGATTGATCTTTCTCAGGCGGTCGGCAGCTACCTGTACGAAGTGTTCATTGCCAAGTTCCAATGGTGGGTCATGCTGGGCTACGTGGCGCAGGTCATGTTCACCATGCGGTTCCTGGTGCAATGGATAGCATCCGAGCGTGCAGGCAAGATGGTGATGCCGATCGCGTTCTGGTTCTTCTCTATCGGCGGCGGAATCCTGCTTTTGCTCTATGCGCTCTACATCCGCGACCCCGTCTTCATCCTCGGTCAGGCGTTCGGAGTGTTTGTCTATGCACGCAATCTCTATTTCGAGCTGCGCGACCGGCATGCGGCGTCGGCAGGAGCCGTGTGATCGTGCTGCGATGATGCCGATTTGAGCGCGGCAAGTCCGCGCTCGAGATCCCGGATGAGATCGTCCACATCCTCAAGCCCGATGTGCAGGCGCACCGTAGGGCCTTCGGGCGCCCACTTTGTTGCGGTTCGTATGCTCGCGCAGTCGAACGGAATGGCCAGGCTCTCGAACCCGCCCCAGGAGGCGCCGATCCCGAATAACCTGAGCTCGTCCAGAAACGCATTCACCGCTGCCGCCGCAACCGGTCTGAACACGATGCTGAACAGGCCGCTCGCGCCGGAAAAGTCGCGCTGCCAGATGGAGTGACCGGGACAACTTTCCAGCGCCGGGTGAAGCACGCGCGCAATCTCCGGCCGCGCCCCAAGCCAGCGCGCCACCTGCAACCCGGATCGGTGATGCTGCGCCAGGCGGACCCCCAAGGTGCGTAAGCCGCGCAGGCCGAGATACATGTCGTCCGGGCCGACACAGAGCCCCAACAGATGCACCGTCTGCTTGACGCGCTCCCATGACCGCGCGCTGGCTGAGATCGTACCGAGCATCACATCGGAATGTCCGCCGATATACTTGGTGCCTGCCTGGATCGAGAGGTCGACGCCCCTCTCCAATCCGCGGAAATAAAGCGGGCTCGCCCAGGTGTTATCCATGAGGACCAGGGCGCCCGCGGCATGGGCCGCAGCTGCGATGGCTGGAACGTCCTGGACCTCGAACGAGAGCGAGCCCGGGGCCTCGACGAATACGGCGCGCGTATTGGGTTTCAGCAGCCCCGCGATCTCGGAGCCAAGCATCGGATCGTAATACGTCGTCTCGATCCGGTAACGCTTGAGCACGTCATCGCAGAACTTGCGGGTGGGAAGGTAGGCGCTGTCGGTAACAAGCACATGGTCACCGGCTTCGAGCACGGACAATAGCGCGGTGGAGATCGCTGCCAGACCGGAAGGCAACAGCGCAACCCCGGCGCAATCGGGCCCTTCAAGCTCGCGCAGCGCCGTTTCAAGTGCCTCGGACGTCGGGGTACCGCGCCGGCCATACTGATAGCGCGACCTGCGAGCCAGAAAATCCTCTGCCGTCCGGTAGAGCACGGTCGAGGCATGGTGGACCGGCGGATTGACAAAGCCATGATTTGCGAACGGGTCGCGCCCTCCGATCACGAGCCGCGTTGCCGGATGAAACGACGAAGCATCGGCTTCGGTGGTCTTGCTCATGGCCCTTTTCCCTTTGTCGTCGCCGGGAGTGCTGCCGCAATTCGGCGCGAGACTTGGAACGATTCTGCGGAACGCCGGTCATGGCGTTCGACGTATCGAGCGTCAAGGCCTTGACCGCGGTTGGCGATCGTTCTGAGATGCTGCCGACGAGGTGAGAGGGGCGGCTGCCAGAGTTGTGATGAAGGGCTGTTCATGAGGCGTGCACTATTTGTATTTTTCGCAGCGAGCGTGCTCGGTCTCGCCGCGACCCAGTCGCATGCGCAGACGCTCAAAGCAGTGAAGGATCGGGGCTCGCTCATCTGTGGTGTAAGCCAGGGCCTGCCGGGATTTTCAAATCCCGACGACAAAGGAAACTGGACCGGCTTCGACGTCGACTTTTGCCGCGCGGTGGCCGCCGCTGTCCTCAACGATGCGACCAAGGTCAAATTCACCCCGCTTTCGGCCAAGGATCGGTTCGAGCCGCTCAAGAGCGGCGACATCGACCTTCTCTCGCGCAATACCACATGGACGCTTTCGCGGGACGTCGCCTACGGCAATTTTGCCGGGGTGACGTACTATGACGGCCAGGGCTTCATGGTGCGCAAGGCACTCAAGGTCAACTCGGCGCTCGAGCTCAACGGTGCCTCGGTCTGCACTCAGACCGGCACCACCACCGAGCTCAATCTCGCCGACTATTTCCGCGCCAACGGCATGAAATACGAGGTGATTGCATTTGGCACCGCCGATGAGACGGTGAAGGCCTACGAATCGGGCCGCTGCGACGTGTTCACGACCGACATGTCGCAGCTTTACGCGGAGAAGCTCAAGCTTGCCAACCCCAACGATCACGTGATCCTGCCGGAAATCATTTCTAAGGAGCCGCTCGGACCGCTGGTGCGTCACGGCGACGATCAGTGGTTCGACGTGGTGAAATGGACGCTTTTCGCTATGCTCAATGCCGAGGAGCTGGGCATCTCCTCCAACACGATCGACGATGCAATGAGATCCAATCAGCCCGAGATCAGGCGGTTGCTGGGACTCGAAGGCAATTTCGGCGAGCAGCTCGGGTTGAGCAAGGACTGGGTGGTGCGGATCATCAGGCAGGTCGGAAACTACGGCGAGGTGTTCGAGCGCAACGTCGGAACCGGTTCAAGGCTCGGAATCAGCCGCGGTCTCAATCGATTGTGGACCAAGGGCGGCATTCAATACGGTCCACCGGTGCGGTGAGAAAAGAAGGGGGCGGCGATCTTGAGAGTGCCGGCCGTATGGTGTCCGGCCCGCCGCCGGTACCCTGGCATCATGACCCGAAGTTTCGTGCGCTGTTCCATCAGGTCGTTCTCGTAGCGCTGCTGTTGTGGCTCGGTTACCAGTTTGCGCTTAACGCCAGAGCCAATCTGGCAGCGCAGGGGATTACCAGCGGTTTTGGCTTTCTCGACAATACTGCCGGATTTGGCGTCAATCAGTCGCTCATTCCCTATAGCGAATCCGATACATACGGCCGCGTGTTTTTCGTCGGGCTGCTCAATACGCTGCTTGTGGCCGCCCTCGGTATCGCGCTTGCAACCCTGCTTGGGTTTGTAATCGGGATCGCAAGACTTTCTCCCAACTGGCTGTTTGCGCGACTGGCGGGCGGGTACGTGGAGCTCGTCCGCAACTTGCCGCTCCTGTTCCAGATCCTGTTCTGGTATCTCGCCGTGCTCGGTACTCTGCCGGGACCGCGCCAAAGCATCTCGATCTGGGGAGCAATCTTTCTGAACAACCGCGGGCTCATCGTGCCCGCCCCGGTCGTCAAAACGGGAGCAGGCTACGTCCTTGCTGCGCTTGTGGTTGGCGCTCTCGCCGCGGTTGCGCTCGGATGGCGGTCAAAGCGCCGGCAGGAGCGCAGCGGACAGCAATTGCCGGTCCTATGGAGCGGCCTGGCGCTGATCATCGGCTTGCCGCTCATTGCGGCGTGGGCTGCCGGCTGGCCGATCGGTTTTGCGCGGCCCGAGCTGCGCGGCTTCAATTTCGTGGGCGGCATTCGCCTCATCCCGGAGCTCGTGGCGCTTCTGCTTGCGCTATCGCTCTATACCGCAGCGTTCATTGCCGAGATCGTGCGCGCCGGCATCGCTGCGATCCCGCGCGGACAGATGGAGGCAGCGCTGGCGCTAGGGCTCCCCCGCAGCTTGACATTGCGCCTTGTTGTTGTGCCGCAGGCGTTGCGGGTCATCGTTCCGCCGCTCACCAACCAGTATCTCAATCTGACCAAGAACTCGTCGCTTGCCATCGCAATAGGCTATCCCGATCTGTTCGCGGTTTTTGCGGGCACCACGCTCAATCAGACCGGCCAAGCGATCGAGATCATCGGGATCACAATGGCTGTCTACCTTTCCATGTCGCTTCTCACCAGCGTTCTCATGAACTGGTACAACGCCCATATCGCCGTGGCGGAACGTTGATGCCGGCGAGCTATCCCTCCTATGTGCGGCGCTCGCTTACCGAGCCCAAGCCGCCGCCGGTTGCGACGCAAGGTGGGTTGACCTTCATCCGCGCGCGCCTGTTCGACACTCCCTTGAACGGAGCGCTCACGATCCTGACCGGGGCGATGGTCGCGTTGCTGGTCTGGCCGGCTGTGAAATTTCTGCTCATTGATGCGGTGTGGGAGGGAGGGAGCCGCATCGATTGCCTGCCGCAAACGATTGGACGCGAGGTCGGCGCTTGCTGGCCCTTTATCAAGGCCAAGCTCCCGCAGCTGATGTATGGATTTTATCCCGAGGCAGAACGGTGGCGCGTCGATCTCACCTACGCGCTTGGCGCGGTCCTCCTGATCCCGCTCCTCATTCCGCGTCTTCCCTACAAGAGCGCAAACGCCGTGCTGTTCTTCGGGTTGTTTCCGTTCGTCGGCTTTTTTCTGCTTGTCGGCGGAACATTCGGGCTTCCCCAAGTCGAAACGCGGAACTGGGGCGGCCTTCTCATCACCCTGGTGATCTCGTTCACCGGGATCATCTGCTCGCTGCCGCTTGGAATAGTGCTGGCGTTGGGGCGGCGCTCCAGCCTGCCGATCATCCGCACGCTGAGCATCGCTTTCATCGAGATATGGCGCGGGGTCCCGCTGATCACGGTCCTGTTCTTTGCCACCTATATGCTGCCCTTCTTCCTGCCGGGGAGCTGGAAGATTGACAGTCTTCTGCGCGTGCTGGTCGGAGTAGCGCTGTTTGCGGCGGCTTACATGGCAGAGGTCGTGCGCGGAGGCTTGCAAGCAATCCCGCGCGGCCAATTCGAGGCCGCGATGGCGCTGGGACTCGGCTACTGGCGCATGACCGCGCTCGTGATCCTCCCGCAGGCATTGCGGCTCGTCATTCCCGGTATCGTCAATTCGTTCATTTCGTTGTTCAAGGACACCAGCCTGGTGTTGATCGTCTCGATCTTCGATCTGCTCGGTCAACTGCGCGCGGCATTTGCCGATCCGACCTGGGCTACGCCGGTAACCCTGTTCACCGGTTTCGCTTTTGCGGGGATGATCTATTTTCTCGGAAGCTTCGGGATGTCTCGCTATGCCCTGTCGATGGAGCGCCGGTTGAACAGGGCCGAGGCGCGCTGAGCACAGCACAATTCAAAGAACGCGCGCATGGGAGGGGACAACCAGATCGGGGATCGGCAGGCGAGCGCCCCCGGCGGTCCGCGCGACCTTGGCACTCGCGAAAACGCGGCGGCGATCGAGATAGCCGGTCTCGACAAATGGTTCGGCAGCTTTCACGTGCTGCGGGATATCAATCTCGAGGTGATGCGGGGGGAGCGCATCGTCATTTGCGGTCCGTCGGGCAGCGGCAAGTCCACGCTCCTTCGCTGCATCAATCGGCTCGAGGATTGGCAGCGCGGCCGCGTCATCGTCGAGGGGGTGGAGCTCAGCGCCGACATCAAGAAGATCCACGACGTGCGGCGCGAGGTGGGAATGGTGTTTCAGCAGTTCAATCTATTCCCGCATCTCACCGTGCTGGACAACTGCACGCTGGCGCCGATCTGGGTCCGCAATATGCCGAAAAGGGAAGCGCAGGCCATTGCGCGCCATCATCTCGAGCGCGTGCGCATCCCGGAGCAGGCGGACAAATATCCGGCCCAGCTTTCGGGCGGCCAGCAACAGCGGGTCGCGATCGCGCGGGCGCTATGCATGCAGCCCAAGATCATGCTGTTCGACGAGCCCACCTCCGCGCTCGATCCGGAGATGGTCAAGGAGGTGCTCGATACCATGGTGGGCCTGGCGCTCGACGGGATGACCATGCTGGTGGTGAGCCACGAGATGGGGTTTGCCCGCCAGGCGGCGAACCGCATGATCCTGATGGATGCCGGCCAGATCATCGAGATGAACGAGCCGCAGGCGTTCTTCGATCACCCCCGGCACGAGCGCACCAAGCTGTTTCTCAGCCAGATATTGCGCTAATGCCCCAGCGGGCCGTCCGCCTTTCTCCACGCGTCGATGCCGCCCGTGATGTGGCAGGCTGAGGCAATGCCGGAATCCTGGGCCGCCTGCACCGCCATGGCCGAGCGTTCCCCGAAGGCGCAGTAGAACACGATGCGCTTGCCGGTGGCGCAGGCAAGCTCGTGCAGCATGCCGCCGGCTGCGACATTTTCGGGGAGATCAGGGTAGGGCGCATGCAGCGAGCCCGGGATGATGCCGTGCTTCTCCCGTTCGCCGCGCTCGCGCAGATCGATGAAAGCCACGTCCGAGCGGCCAATGAGGGCCGCTGCCTCGCATGCGGTCAGTGACCAGCCGCGTCGTGCAATCTCGTCCTGGGCGAGACCGACGCGCATGTTGGCAGGAACCGCAACATCCATCATCTTCGGATTAGGCAGGTGGAGGTTATTCATCACCTCGACGTATTCGTCGATGGACCTGACCTGCAGTCGCGGGTTGAACCGCTTTTCCTCGCCGATGGTCGAGACCGTCTCGCCTTTGTAGTCGTGCGCGGGAAAGACCATTGTCTCGTCCGGGAGCCGCAGCAGCTTGTTGAATATGGAGTCATACTGTGCGCGAGCATCGCCGTTCTGGAAATCGGTGCGGCCGGTGCCGCGGATGAGCAGCGTGTCGCCGGTGAATACGCGATCGTTGAGCAGGAAGCTGTAGGAGTCATCCGTGTGGCCCGGGGTATAGAGCACGTCCAGCGCGACCCCCTCGATGGTGAGCCTGTCACCCTCGGAAAGGCGCATGGACACCACATCGACCTTGCTGCGTTCGCCCATCACGGTCACGCAATGGGTGCGGTCGCGCAGCGCGCCCAGCCCGGTGATGTGATCGGCATGGAGGTGGGTGTCGACAGCCTTGACCAGCCGCAGATCGAGCTCGCGGACCAGCTGGACATAGCGGTCGACCTTCTCCAGGACGGGATCGATGATCAGCGCTTCGCCTCCGCGCCGGCTGGCGAGGAGATAGGTGTAGGTGCCGGAAGTGCTGTCGAACAGCTGACGAAAGATCATGGCCGGCCTCCTGCGCGAGGTGTTCTTGTCTGCTTCCATCGATGCCGGGCTATCCGCCGGTATTGCGGGACTCGCGCTACTGCGATGTTACACCGGAGGCGCTGGAAATGCACCTGAACTGTTCGGGTGAGGGGCCGCGCCCTTCAACAGCCTGGCATGTTTCACTCTGCATTGAACCAGTCTGCCACTTGCTACGACAAAAAGTGGGACCCTGGGTCCGGAGCGGAGGTGAATGATGAAGTCGTTGAAGCTCGCCCTAGGCGCGGTGTTACTCGCCCTTGCCGCGGCATCTTCCGCGAATGCTTGGGTGCGCCCCGAATGGGTCGTGATTCGCTGGGCCAATGCTGATTGCAAGATCTGGCACAACGATACCAATGGTCCCATTGGTTATGGCTGGCATCCTGTAGCGTTCGCCGGCACCTGGGGCGGAGCCTATTGGAAGATGGTGCGGCTCTATCACAGGCGCGTCTGCGTGTAACTCACGCCCGACCACGTTGCTTTCGCCCGGCCTACGCCGGGCGAATTTTTGTTAGCGTCGAGTACGGCGGCCCGGATAGTTTTGATAGAATCCATTCTGCGTGCAAAAGCTGGTGCCTCCGGAAACCGACGCCATGCATTGCTGGTAGGAATAGTAGCCGCAATTGGTTGATCCGGTCCCACCTTTATTCAGACACCATGAGCCCTCCGCCTGCGCTGAGCCTGCCATCGTGAGCAGCAGGGACAGCATGGCCATTGCGCCCATGGCGGTTCTGGAGGTTGGCCGCTTGTTGCTTCGATAATGCAACCTCACCCACTCCTTCGAACGCATCGCCAATCGCCTTAGCCGAGCACCCGACGCCTGCGCCGCTGCGGTATAGTTCGCACGGGGTTGCTGCATTGAGGAAGTAGAGAAAATGACGGGAAAGACCATCCAACAGCTCGCGCTCGACGCTATCGACCAGGCCCTAGCCGAGTCGATCCGGCAACAGTTCATATCCATGGCGCTCGCCGATCCAGTCGATGATGGAGGAATACCTCTCGCGCTTAGGAGATTCAAACGCTCGCTTCCAGTGATAGCCGACTTGCATAAGCAGGCGCGGACGATCGTTGCCGGTGTCTTCAAAGAGGAATTCCACAGTTGATGAAACCAAACGCCGCTCTTGCCAAGCAAATCGGATACGAAGATCATGCGATGCCACTGGCCTCTTGTAGTCAGGGAAGCGAACCGAGTCCCAGCAGACCCGTTCTCGCAACGGGCATCATCGTTGTGATCGACGGGCGCGGACCACCGCGCTAGAACGCTATACAATGGAGAAGTCGGATCAGACAACCGACAAGGACGCGCCTCTGCGTTACGACATACGGCTGCTCGGCCGTATCCTCGGCGAAACGGTGCGCGCCCAGGAAGGCGATCAAGTCTTCGGAATCATCGAGCGCATCCGCCAGACCGCGCTGCGGTTCCATCGCGACGCCGAGGCAGCGGCGCGTCAGGAGCTCCAGACGATCATCAGTAGCCTCCCGGACGACCAGGCCATCCGGATCATCCGCGCGTTTGGCTATTTCTCGCATTTGGCCAACATCGCCGAGGACCAGCACCACATCCGGCGGACCCGGGCATACGCGATGGCGAACGCAGCACCGCGCGAGGGGACGATGGCTTATGCGCTGGCCCGCGCCAAGGACGCGCGCCTTTCACGGGCGTCTTTGCATGCATTTTTCGAGTCCGCGCTCTGCAGCCCGGTTTTGACCGCCCATCCAACGGAAATCCGCCGCCAAAGCTCTATCGAGCGCGAAATGGAGATCGCGCAGCTGCTCGACGCGCGCGATCGGGTGCAGTTTACACCGGAGGAGTTGACGGCGAATCGCGACGCCCTGCGCCGGGCGGTTCTCACCCTGTGGCAGACCAGCATTCTGCGCGGGACGCGGCTGCGGATCCTCGACGAGGTGGCGAATGGTCTCGCCTATTATGAGCACACGTTTCTTCGCGAGCTCCCGCGTTTCTATGCCGACCTCGAAGACCAATTGGAGATGATTAATCCGGAGTGGGCAGGTCTGAACGTGCCCTCCTTCCTGCGGATCGGCAGTTGGATCGGAGGCGATCGCGACGGCAACCCGTTCGTGACGGCTGATGTCTTGAGCCAAACCCTGCGCATGCAGAGCGAACGAGCGTTCAGCTTCTATCTCGAGCAAGTCCATCGATTGGGCGGTGAATTGTCACTCGATGGCCGGATGGTGCCTGTCTCGGACGCGGTTCATCGATTGGCCGAGCGGTCGCCTGATCGATCGCCGCAGCGTCAAGATGAGCCGTACCGGCGCGCCATCACTGGAATTTATGCCCGCTTGGCCGCGACCGCCCGGGCGCTTACCGGGAGCGAGACGCCCCGGTCTGCGGTCGGTGCAGCACCCGCGTATGCCGAGGCTACCGAGTTTCTGGAGGATCTGGGCGTTCTCTCCGACTCGCTGACAGCGAACGGCTCGTCGGCTTTGGCACGGGGCCGGCTCCGCCTGTTGCGCCGCGCCGTCGACGTCTTCGCCTTTCATCTTGCGCCCATCGACCTGCGCCAGGACTCGGACGTGCACGAGCGCGTGATCGGCGAACTCTTTGCGGCGGTTCGATTGAGCCCGGACTACCGGGCACTCGGAGAGGACGCCCGCATCTCGGTTCTGCTTTCGGAGATTAGGTCGCCCCGCCCGCTCGTGTCGCACCATCTGTCCTACGCAGACGAGACGGTAGCCGAGCTCGCGATCCTTCGGGCGGCGGCCGACGGGCATCGCCAGTACGGAAAGGCGTGCGTTCCCCATTACATAATTTCCAAGACGAATGGCGCGTCCGACATACTCGAAGTGGCGGTCCTGCTGAAGGAAGTGGGGCTGTTGCGCCCGCACGAAAGCCGGCTGGATGTCGATATCGTGCCGCTATTCGAAACAATCAGCGATCTCCAGAAGTGCGGCGATACGATGGACAAGGTGTTCGCCCATCCGGAGTATCGCCGGCTGCTGGCCTCCCGCGGCAACGTCCAAGAGGTCATGCTCGGGTATTCCGACAGCAACAAGGACGGCGGTTATCTGACTTCGACTTGGGAGCTGTACCGGGCCGAGCTCGCCTTGGTCGAGACGTTTCGGCGTAACAATGTCGCCCTGCGCCTCTTTCATGGTCGCGGTGGCTCGGTGGGCCGCGGCGGCGGGCCGAGCTACCAAGCGATCCTCGCTCAACCGGCGGGTGCGATGCAGGGCGCCATCCGCATCACCGAGCAGGGTGAAGTGATTGCCGCCAAGTATTCCAATGCCGAGGTCGGTCGACGCAATTTGGAGGCCCTTGCCGCGGCGACGCTGGAGGCGACGTTACTGGACTCGCACCGTCCCGGACCACGAGCTGAATACCTGGCGGCAATGGATGAACTCTCGACCCGTGCCTACTGCGAATACCGCGGCTTGGTGTATGAAATGGAAGGTTTCGACCGCTATTTTCGCGAAGCAACCGTCATTGGCGAGATTGCCAATCTCAACATTGGCAGTCGGCCGGCCTCGCGCACGGGCTCTCCGCGAATCGAGGACCTACGGGCGATTCCTTGGGTCTTTAGCTGGTCGCAATGCCGCCTGATGCTACCGGGCTGGTATGGATTCGGGACAGCGGTCAATGACTGGGTGAGTGCGCACCCAGACGATGGCATGGCAATGCTCCAGGCCATGTACAGGGACTGGCCGTTCTTCACGACCATGTTGTCGAACATGGACATGGTCCTGGCCAAGAGCGATACCGCCATTGCCTCCCGCTATTCCGAGCTGGTGTCGGATCCTGCGTTGCGCGAGGCGATCTTCAGCCGCCTTCGCGCCGAGTGGGGCGAGTCCGTGCGAGCGTTGCTGGCCATCACGGAACAAAAGACGCTGCTCGAGCAAAATCCCTTGCTTGCGCGTTCAATACGCAACCGTTTTCCCTATATCGACCCGCTCAATCATATTCAGATCGAGTTGCTTCAGCGCCATCGCGCCGGCGCAACCGACGAGCGGATCGTGCAAGGCATCCATCTCACGATCAACGGCATCGCTGCCGGCCTACGCAATAGCGGCTAGACACTCCCCAGTTCGCAGCGGGCGGTGGTGGCTTTGCGGCGGGCAACTATCTCAAATTGCCCAGTTTAGTGTGAACTCGTCAGGCCAGGCGGATGTTGACCCGAGACGGCGCTATACACTCAAAACGCGGAGCGTGCTAAGTTGACAATACCTCATAGGTGTTCCTGATAAAGGGGAGCCAATGATTACCAATAAACTCCAGCTCAGTGCAGTCGATGATGCCGCGAGCGCTATGTCCCGTCCATCGCGACTCCAGTCGGGCGTGCGCCGCCGTGAGCTACTACTGAGCACTGCCATGACATTGCTGTTCTCTACGAGCTCCGTCCTGGCAGGCGTCGTGAAGGGCAGCTTGCCCTGGACACCAAACGCCGGCACTCCGCCAACGGCGGTGCGCCCCGGACCCTGGGTGTATTTCACCCCGGAGGAAGGTGGCGCCATCGAAGCGCTCGTTGACCGGCTGATCCCGCCTGACCCGCAGACGCCGGGCGGCAAGGATGCCGGCTGCGCGGTCTTCATCGACCGACAACTTGCGGGACCGTATGGCAGCGCCGAAGAGCTATACATGCATGGGCCTTTCGCCGACGGAACACCACAACAGGGCAATCAGTCCCCATTGACGCCGGCAGTACGGTATCGGCAGGCGCTGGCCGCGCTCGACATGTATTGCCGCGCCACATACGCGGGAAAGTCCTTCACGCAGATTCCCGACAATGAGAAGGACAAATTGCTCTCCGGGCTGGAGAAGGGCCAACTGCGGCTGGAAGGCGCGAACGGGCGGGCATTCTTCGAGCTGCTGCTGCAGAACACGCAGGAGGGATTTTTCGCTGACCCCGTATACGGTGGCAACCGTAACATGGTCGGTTGGAAGATGATCGGATTTCCCGGCGCGCGCTACGACTACCGGGACTGGGTCGAGCGGCATAACCAACGCTATCCGCTGCCTCCCATTGGCATCACCGGCCGACCAGAGTGGGTTCGGAAAGCAGGTTGAGCTTCGTAACGGAGGGCCAACTAATGGCACGCAAGCTGCCTGCGACCGACGTGGTGATTGTGGGGCTGGGCTGGACCGGTTCGATTCTGGCGCACGAGCTGGCTGCAAGCGGGCTGAATATAGTGGCGATCGAGCGTGGCCCGTGGCGCGATACGGCCACCGATTTCCCGCCCGCATATGCCCAAGACGAGTTGCGCTACCACATCCGCCATGACCTGTTTCTTCGGCCGGCGCAGGTCACCATGACCTACCGCAATAATGTCAGCCAGACGGCCCTGCCGATCCGCAGCTGGGGGGCCTTCATGCCGCCGAATGGCGTTGGCGGCGGAGGCGTGCATTGGAACGCGGAGACTTGGCGCTTTCTGCCGAGCGACTTCCAGATGAAAACGCACCTGACCGAGCGTTACGGCGAAAAATTCCTGCCCGCCGACATGACGATCCAGGACTGGGGCATCTCCTATGACGAGCTCGAGCCCCACTACGACAAGTTCGAGTATCTCTGCGGCACATCGGGCAAAGCCGGCAACATCAAGGGCCAGATCCAGGCGGGCGGCAATCCCTTCGAGGGTGCTCGCGCGCGCGAGTATCCGACACCGCCGCAGAAGCAGCCCTATGGACCTACGCTGTTCGCGCAAGCAGCCAAGGAGATGGGTTATAAGCCATTCCCGCAGCCGTCCGGAAACCTGTCACAGGCATACACCAACCCGCTCGGGGTCACGCTCGGGCCTTGCACGTATTGCGGGTTCTGCGAATGGTTCGGCTGTGGCAACTACTCGAAAGCCAGCCCGCAGACCACGGTCCTGCCGGCACTCGTCCGCCGTCCCAACTTCGAGGCGCGCACGCAGTGCGAGGTGTTGAAGATCAACTTGGATAAATCAGGAAAACGCGCCACCGGCGTCACCTATGTCGACACCAGCGGCAATGAATGGGAGCAGCCGGCCGACCTCGTGCTGCTCTGCGCCTTCCAGCTGTTCAACGTGCAACTGCTTCTGCTCTCCGGAATCGGCAAGCCATACGATCCGCGCGCCAACGAAGGCGTGATCGGGCGCAATTATTCCTATCAGGTCACATCCAGCGTTGACGCCTTTTTCGACGACAAGATCTTCAATCCGTTTATAGCCTCGGGCTCGATCGGGATGTGCATCGATGAGTTCAACGGCGACAATTTCGATCACGGCCCGCACGGCTTCGTCGGTGGCGGCTACATGGGCGCGGTGCAGACCAACGGCCGACCGCTCCAGACTACAAGGACACCGAAGGGAACTCCGCGATGGGGTCTCGAGTGGAAGAAGGCAGTGGCGAAGAACTATTTAAGCGGTTACGAAGCGGTCACCCATGGCGGCTGCTGCAGTTACCGCGACGCCTATTGCGACCTCGATCCCACGTACACCGACCGGTTTGGCCGCAAGCTCATGCGGATCACCTTCGATTTCCACGAGAATGAGCTCAAGATGTCGCAATACCTGACGGATCGCCTGGCGGAGGTCGTCCAAAAGATGGGGCCGCGGCAGGCCGACAAGAAGCCACGCACGGGCCACTGCGACATTACGGTGTACCAGACGACTCATACGTGCGGCGGTGCGATCATGGGCGTCGATCCCAAGAGCAGCGCGTTGAATCGCTATCTGCAGAGCTGGGATGTATCCAACCTGTTCGTGATGGGTGCCACCGCCTTCCCGCAGAACGCCGGCTATAATCCCACCGATACCGTCGGCGCACTCACCTTTTGGGCGGCGGACGCGATCACAAACCAGTACCTGAAGAGTCCTGGCCCGCTCGTACAGAGCTGACAGTCGGCGCCGGCGAGGTATCGGCATGAAAATGCGCAACCTGATGACTCCGGCAGCTGGTCGATCGAAGATATCGTCCGCTATCTCAAGACCGGTGCCAACTCTTACGATATTGCATCGGGGCCGATGGCCGACGCTGTCTCGAATTCGACCTCTAAAATGACCGATGCCGATCTCCTGGCGATCGCTACCTATCTGAAAGACCGCGCGCCCCGGAGCGAAAGGGCGGTCACCGCGCTGGCCCCCAGCGATCCGCGCATGGTCGCAGGCAAAGCAATCTATGAAGACCGGTGCGCGGGATGCCACGCTTACAGTGGCGCCGGTGTTCCGACCCTATTCCCGCGGCTGGCGAGCGCACCTCTGATCCAGTCCACTGATCCTACATCCTTGATCCGCGTCGTTCTGATCGGTAGTCGCGCCGTTGCCACTTCGGCTGCGCCGACCGCGCCCGCCATGCCCGCCTTCGGTTGGAATCTCACTGACACGGAGATTGCGGACGTCCTGACCTATGTCCGCAACACGTGGGCAAATGCCGCATCGGCAGTCCAGCCAGAGGATGTCAGCAAGCTGCGGGGTCGACTGCAGCAGTAGGTGATCGTTGAGTGCACTTTCTATGGCTTTCTACGTATTTCCAGGTGTATGGCCTCTGGGGAGGGGGTAAGCGAGCTCTCGTGGTCAATCGCGTTGGATACCGAGGCCCTAAGGGCGTTCGTTAGGGCAGCGGCCAGCGCGAACGCTGGGTCTCTTAGTTTGTCGCCATGCGCCCTGTTAAAGCGCACTTGCACGCCGCTTTCGTCCGATGCCGCGGAGTCGCCAATCGGCAGCGACGTAAGCGACGCCGGATATTTTACCCATTTCCAGCCCGCTTGCCCGACTACTTCTATAAGCCTGCTGACGAAAGCATATTCTGCGGCCGGATCGGCCTTTACCACGAAGGGTGTTCCGGCAAACTCCTTGATTTTTTCTATGAGCTCCTGCGCTTGCTCGTCATTGATGCCACGCGGAGTTATTTTCTTTTCCAGCCTAGCCAATGCAGGTTGGGGTTTGCCGCCCACTTCCAGTATCAAAAATGGCGCTCTTGCGGCCAATTCAATTTCCAACCCAGCTTTTCTGAAAGCTGAGAGGATGATTTTGGCGGCTGGGTCGTTTTCGCTGGTGGGATGCACTTTTAGGCCCAGCATTACCTCGCTCGAAAACACAGATGACAAATTTGGAGTGATACCAGCGGCGACCAATGTGGCGCGGATATCCTCCGCGAATGACCTCGCCTCGGCATCACCCGGTGCGAATGACAGCACCAAAGACTGTGCGAATGACAGCACCAAAGAGGAGGGCGCGCCGGTAAGCAATGAAGATATTTCCCCCCGTTGCTTGGCACTAAGTCGTCGAGCGCCAGCCAAATGGCGAGCTGCAATTTCCTCCAACCAAATGCCTAGAATAATCCCGACTGTGCAAATTGCGGATAATACTTTTTCCGCAAACCCCGATGGCATAAAAATAATCACCAGGGCGTTGGCAAATAAAGATGCGATCAATAGCCTAAATCCGAACGTCTTTAGCTTTTCAGCCGAGACGCGCGACAGCAAAAACTCGCTTATAGAGGCCAGCATTAAAGGTCTCGCTTGGCGATCTGCATCGCCCAGGCCTTGAGCCAGGACCGTCTCGTCGAACGCACCAGCATGCTCTGGGCGGCTTCATGAGGCAGGGGCGGCCTATTGGTAGTAGGTCCCTTTGATAAGGCAGCGAACGAAACGACTTGCGGGATGGACCAAAGGGCGCATATTCGCCCTTATGGCCCCGAAGCGCCCCAAACCCGGCGTGCGAACCCGCGATGGCGGTGAATATACCTGTCCCGGTTGCGGGGCCGTCTACAGAGTGACAGTCTTTATGAGCCCATTCAAGGACACGGGCCATGAAGATTGTGAAGTCTGCAACCTGCGCATTAAAAGCTGGAACAACGCAACTGCATGGTGGTCCTACGAGCTGACCAAGCGGCCAGCGGGCAGGTGATCCGTGAACCTTGAGAAGTCGTGATCTCTCGAAATCCAAAGTCGCAACGCCGACCAACTAAATGAACTCAATGCCGGATATGAAGGCTGATCGAGTCCCCAACAAAACAGGAGGAAGGCCCCGAGTGACCACGATCACGATCAACGAACGAGTTGAAGCCGCACTCGCCGTATTGGGTTGCAGCGGACAAAGCTTTTTACGCCGCGCTGCGCAAAGTGCCGCACGGCCCGGAGCGCACAATAGAGCATCGCAAACTTGCGGCTGCAACGCGGCGCGCTGGCGATGACGAGCATGCCGCGCGCAACAAAGTGCTCGCGCTCCTAAACCCCGACGATCACAAGGACGACTAGCGCGGACTTCTTCGCGATGTTTTTTGCGGCGGCAGCAACCATTGCCGGCGTTGAGGCGGCCGAGCGGTCTTTGTGATGATCGGGACAATTAGAGCCGACCAGCCGACCCAGCATGGGCGCTGGATTAACAGTTCAGGAGGCCAGCTTAAGGGACCCTGATAGGTCCGGTATTGGAGGAACATCCGACCAGAGCGGACAGCAACCGGAACCGCCGGTTATGACCCTACTCAGAAATTGCCGCCGAAAAATGCTGTAGTGCAAAGGCCTGGCTGTATTCGGTCGTGACTTCTTCAATCCGGTTTACGAGTACCAGAAGCAGTTGGCGTAGGCGGTCGGTGTTCACAAACGATCCGCGCGCTCCAGCTGTCCTGGAGAGCTGCCTGTTCAGGCAAGAACTCCACAGTCGAGGCAAATTCAATCAAGCTTTCTCATCCAGTGTTTCCTTAAATTCGTAATCGATGGGCCGGCATGAGCACGAATGCTTGCACGGCGTTTATTCGTCCGGAGGGGATCGCCAACTGATCGAGGGAGTTGAATCGATGGCTGAACCTCGCACGATGACCATAGTTCTGGTGCACGGCGTATGCGCTGAGTCGTTGTCCAACTGGAAACCTGTCCTCGAATTGCTGCTCGCCAAGGGATACAAGGTGGTCGCGGCTCCGAACCCGTTGCGCGGTGTGAGCAGCGACGCCGCCTACGTGTCTTCCATCCTCAAGACGATTGACGGCCCTATCATTCTCGTCGGTCATTCCTACGGCGGCGCGGTCATCTCCAACGCGGTCAACGGCAACCAAAGCGTGAAAGCGCTGGTCTATGTGGCCGCCTTTGCGCCGGATACAGGGGAGAGCGTGGCCACGCTGTTGCGCCGCTTTCCCGGCAGCACCGTCGAGGCGAACACGGCGGCCCCCATTCTGCTCGCGGACGGTAGCCGGGACCTGTACTTTCAACCTGACAAGTTCAGGGCCCAGTATGCGGCTGACCTCCCGGAAACCGAAACGAAGCTGCTGGCCCTGACACAGCGCCCGATGGCGGAACGCGTCATGACGGAGGTGTCCGATGTTGCCGCCTGGAAAGCCATCCCGTCCTGGTTCATCTTCGGAACGCGCGACAACAGCATTCCCGTTAACCTGCTGGCATTTATGGCCGAACGCGCCGGATCGAAGAAGACCGTCACGATTGAAGGCGCCTCACACGCCGTCATGATGTCGCATGCTGACGCCGTTGTGGAGCTAGTCGAACAGGCTGCATCGGCTGTTGGAGGAGACGGGGTCACCGCGGATGACGACGCATCAGCCTCGGCGCGCAATCGTCGCCGCAACCAAGGAGCCGAATGGCGCCGCCGATGAAGGCAGTCTCCGTCAATCTGGGGCTTCCCCGTTATCCATCATTCCAGTGCTGCACTGCATAATGTCCGCTTCTGATGCTGGCTACGAGAGGCAGCGGGGGACCCGCTTACCGCATTGCTTGCGCCCCGCGTACGCCTTCGCGGTCGCGGCCGGGCTACTCCTGGTAAATCATCTTGCGGGTCATGCCGCCATCGACACGAAATTGCCTCCGGTCACGAAACCCGTCCGGTCGCGATCGAGGAGAAAGGCGGCCATTGCCGCGATGTCCTGGGCCCGGCCGACGCGCCCCGCCGGATGCCGGAGATGATCCAGGCATGATCCTCCCCTCTGTTACCGAAACGTCGGCCTGGTGCTGAAGCAGGTTTGAAAGCCCATTATCGGTGTTGGGGGGGGGTGCACCCTCCGCCTGTAAATCCCTGTAAAGGGGGCGGGGCAACGGCCAAAATCTGCAAAAAAGTTAGTATAAACAAGGACATCTGCCGAAACGGCAGGGTCCGGAACAGGGAATAACAGGGAAATAACAGGGAAATGACCATGATTCATGACCCAACGTCGCGATCACCGCTCCCAGCGAAAGATGATGTAGTCGTCGTTCTTCTGCTGATGGGCGCGCCGTTTCCCACCTCTCCCATCCGCTTGAGGTCGGTGCGTTCCAGCAAAGCGAG
>Ga0073928_10002349_pt1 | contig 32860 bp, 33 predicted proteins | sample PaiPotPPA55metaG_FD_76969 | JGI IMG/M metagenome (GOLD analysis project Ga0073928, IMG submission 76969) | Iron sulfur acid spring bacterial and archeal communities from Banff, Canada, to study Microbial Dark Matter (Phase II) - Paint Pots PPA... ...
CCTCCCAACAGTGCGGCAACAATGCCCAGGATAATTCCACCGTACAATCCAGCGGCTGGCCCCAATCCCGAGGCAACGCCAAACGCGAGGCAAAGTGGCAACGCTACGATGCCGGCAGTTATGCCGCCAAAAATATCGCCACGCGTAATCGCGAACCCCGGCAAAATCCCCCCCTTCTTCCAACTCCCGGGACAGAACCGGCAAGTTCTCTCGTGAACGGTATGGTATCAATCAGGCATCTGGAACGTAAGGCAGCGCCGATTTGTGGGCGCAAAGCCGAAGCTTGCCATCCTTGCAGAGGCGAAAGACGAAGGTCTTGTCGACCATGATTTCGTTCCCCTCGTAATCGGCGAGATATACGTTGCCCATGGTGATGGCAATTATTCCGTGAATCTGAATTCCGTTTTCAGCGGCATTGTTGTCGTACCAGACGCGCGCCCAGGGCTTTAAGGCAAAGCCCTTGTCATCGGGAAATTCCGGATCGCCCCCGATAAAGTATGACAGTGCTCCTCGCACCGTATTGCGAAACGTCTGACGGCCGTGAGCCAACGTGGGTTTGAAAAACACCACTCCGTCCTGGTAATCGTAGAGTTCATCAATCACGGCCGTCGCAGCTGCCCGAAAATCTCCGGACGCTCGGTAGACCGTTCCGATGCTCACCAGACCATCGCACCATGCCTGTTGGGCCGCATTCACTTGCCTCTCGGTGATAGTCATTCGATCACTCCGGTGAGAGCCGGCACTAGAAATATCATAGATTTGGTGGCATGCACAGTGTTCGTATTGCGATGCAACCAGAGAATGGCGAGGATCAACTCCGGAAGGGCAGCTTCCTGCCGTACGCTGTCGCGGGAAGACCACATACATGACATCGGCCGCTCTTGGCAGGCGGCATTGTTTGGGGAAGAATGCAACACGCTGACGCCGCCGCAAATTGCCTCAGATGGAGCCGACAATGAGCCGACGACCGTTGCGGTTTGTGATCTGCGCGATAATCGCTTTCGGCTTGCAAGCCTGCAGCGCAAAGGATCAGGAAGCCGCCGAGCAACCCGTGCGGGGACTTCGCGCCTTCAAAGTAGTCGCAAAAGCCGAGAGCCGCGTTCGCCGCTTTCCCACAGTCCTGCAGCCGGCAGACGTCAGCAGCTTATCCTTCGAAATTGCCGGACAATTGAAAGCAGTATCGCTCGCTGTCGGCCAAAAGGTGCAGTTGGGAGACCTTCTGGCGGAAATCGACTCGCGTTCGCTGCAGTCGCAGGTCGACCAGGCCAGTGCTGGCGTGCAGCAGGCGCAGGCCCAGGTCGATAACGCAGAAGCCGATTTCCAGCGCAAGGAAGCCCTGCTCGGAAAAGGGGTTACAACCCAAGCAATATTCGATCAGTCGAAAGCGACCTTGCTCACGGCGAGAGCGCAATTGGACCAGGCGAAGCGCCAGCTCGAACTGGCAGAACAAAACCTGGACCGCAGCAAGCTGGTTGCGCCGTTCTCCGGCACCATCGCCCGCGTCGAGGTCAAGTCCTTCGCACAGGTTTCAGCCGGGCAACCGATTGTCACCTTGTATAGTGACGACCGTTTCGAGATGTCCTTCCTCATTCCCTCCCCGACCTTTCAAATCCTGAAGGTCGGGCAACCGGTCACCGTCAAGGTCGCCGACAGGCCTGATCTCTCGCTTATGGGAGAGATTAAGGAGCTCGGGTCCAAGGCAGAGCAGGTCTCTGCGTTCCCGGTCGTTGTACGGCTGGAAAATAGGGTTGTGGGGCTAAATGCCGGGATGTCAGTCGAAGTCGCGATCCAGGAGCCACTGATCGGTGTAGCGAGCGGCTTTCTGCTGCCGCTTAGTGTCATTGCGCCCGAGGCCCGCAAGGCCCTGGAGGGCGCTGCGACCGTCTTTATCTATAATGGCGCCAACTCGACGGTGAACAAGCGTAAGGTCACAGTTGGAGGAGTCCGTGACAATCGCCTGATCGTCACGGAAGGTCTTGGCGCGGGCGACATCATTGCCGCGGCCGGCGTCTCCTATTTGTTTGACGGCCAAAAAGTCAAGCTTCTACCGGTCGTGGAGTAAGTATCGTGAACCTCCTCACGCGATTTGGCCTCGTGCGGTCGCGATTCACCATTGCCACCATGATTGGGCTGCTTGTTGCTGGCGTGGCCCTCTATCCGAATTTTCCCAAGCGCGAGGACCCGGTCATCGTCATCCGTACGGCGGTGGTATCGGCGCTTTTCCCGGGAATGGCGCCCGAGCGCATCGAAAACCTGATTGCGGTTCCGATCGAACGAAAAATCCGCGAGCTTGCCGAAGTCAAGGATATCAGGACGCTTGCGAGCGAAGGATCGTTGACGATCTATGTCGATCTCAACGATGAGGTCGGCAACGTCAACGCGACCTGGCAACGGCTGCGCGACAAGGTTGGCGACGTCAAGACCGAGCTGCCCGACGGCGTCGTCGGCCCGTTCGTCAACAGCGACTTCGGCGATGTCGCAATTGCAACGATCGCGATAACCGGCGAAGGTTTTTCACCGCGCGAACTGAAGGATGTCGCGGACGACTTTCGCAAGAAACTCTATCAGCTGACCGGAATCTCCAAGATTGATCTCTTCGGGGTTCAGGACGAACGCGTTTGGCTCGAACTGGACACGCGAAAACTCGCGACCGTCGGTGTCCAACTCAACGCCCTGGTCAAGGACCTTCAGGCGCAAAACGTCGTACTGCCGTCGGGATCCATCAATATCGAGGGCACGCGCCTGTTGCTGGAAACATCAGGTGACTTTCCGGATGTGCGTGCCGTCGAAACCATGCTGACCCGCGTGGGTGCGACGGACAGCTTGGTGAGGCTTGCCGATCTCGTCACCGTTCACCGCGGTTACGTCTCCCCCAAAATCAAGCCGGCTTACTTCAACGGGCGCTCCGCAGTCGTGCTGAGCGTGATCATGCAGTCCAATCAGGATGTAACTCAGCTCGGACAAAAGCTGCGCGCGACGGCACGCGCCTATGAACAGCAGCTCCCGATCGGATATGCGATCAATTTCGCGACTTACCAGGCGGAACAGGTCCGCGCCTCCGTCAACTCTGCGCTGTCAAATGTGGCGCAGACCTTTGTCGTCGTAGCCGTGCTGGTCGTGCTGTTTCTGGGCCTGCGCGCGGGATTGGTGGCTGCGATGATCGTTCCCTTTGCCGTGATGTTTTCGCTCATCGGCATGCGTTGGCTCGGCATTGCGCTCGAGCAGGTATCGATCGCCGCCATCATCATTGCCCTGGGTCTCCTGGTCGACAACGGCGTGGTGATCGTCGAGGATATTGTCAGCCGGATGAGCCACGGCGTGCCGGCCGAGGCTGCGGGTCTCGCCTCCGGCGAGCAATACGCGCTTCCCCTGCTGATATCGTCAGTCACGACGGTTGCGGCTTTTCTGCCGCTGTTTCTGCTTCCGGGATCGTCGGGCGAATATGGCTACTCGCTCGCCGCAGTCGTCGCCTTGACATTGACCGGCTCGTGGATCGCGGCCGTCTACATCCTTCCGGCGTTGACGGTCTGGTTGTTCGGCCGCGGCCAGGTTGCGGGAAACCAGACTGCTTCTCCTTCACGGTTGCAACGGCTCTACGCGATCGCCTTGCGGACCGCGCTCCGCTTCTCGCTGATCGTGCTGGCCGCGTGCGTCGTCCTGGTCGTGCTGTCGCTCTCGCTGTTCGGCCGTGTGCCAAAACAGATGTTCCCGCTGAGCGAGCGCAACCAGTTCCTCATTTACATGAACATGCCTGATGGAACCGACGTCTCCCGCACCGAGATCAAAGCGCTGGAAATCTCCAGATGGTTCGGCGACAAGACCCAAAATCCCGAGATCGCGAGCAACATCGTCTACATCGGGGATGGCGGCCCGAGATTCTATCTCACGCTGACCCCAGTGGCGCCCGATCCCGCGTCGGCCTTCTTCCTGATCAACACCAACGACTACGCCGGTGCGGTGCGGGCGGCGGATCGCGCTTGGAAATATCTTTACGCCAATCACCCGGAAGCGAGGTTCAAGGTCAAGCGCCTGGCGATGGGCGCGGTGGAATCCGGCATCGTCGATGTGGAAATCTCCGGCCCCGACGCCGACCGCCTGCTGGCGCTCAGCGAAAGCGCGCAAGCGCTGTTTCGGGCAGCGCCGGACGTTCACGACAACGAAGACGATTGGGGCAACAAGCTCATCAAGGTGGTTGTCGAGATCGATCAGGATCGCGCACGGCAGCTCGGAATAACATCCGAAGAGATTACGCAACTCCTCAATACCTATTTCAGCGGCGCCGCCGTGTCGATCTACCGCGAAGGCGACAATCTCATTCCCATCGTGCTCCGCGCCGGAGCATACACCTCCGAGAATCTGGAAGGGCTCACCAGCGCGACCTTCGCGAAGAATGGCGGATTGATCCCGCTCGCACAGGTGGCCAGGCTAAGGCCGGAGTTCGATTTTGCTCGCATCCGGCGGAAAAACCAGGAACGAACGATCACCGTCACCGCCCGGAGCGCTTCGCTCACGGCCGGGCAGCTCCTGGAGTCCATTCGCCCCGGCCTGCAGGCGCTCGACCTGGCCGGCGGCTATCACTACACGATCGGGGGCGAGATCGAGAAGAGTGCGGAGACCAACCAGAAGCTCACCGCAGGATTTCCTATCGCCCTTGGCCTCATGGTGCTGGCGATCATTCTGCAATTCAATTCCTTTCGGCGCGCACTGCTGACATTCATCACCATTCCGCTGATCGTGATCGGCATCCCATTCGGTCTGTTGCTGACCGGACAGCCGCTTTCGTTCTTTGGAACGCTCGGCATCATCAGCCTATCGGGAATTATCATCAACAACGCCATCGTGCTGATCGATCAGATCGACATCGAGCGGAGGGAGCTTGACCTGCTCGACGCGATTGTTGTCGCCTCTGAAAAGCGTTTGCGACCGATCCTGCTGACATCGGCAACGACAGTTCTCGGACTGGCGCCGATGGCGATCGCCGGCGGCGCATTATTTCAGCCCATGGCGGTGCTCATGATGTCCGGGCTTGCCATAGCTTCGCTATTAACACTGTTCTTTGTGCCGGCCGGATATTTGCTGCTGTTCCGGTTCGACAAGAAGCTTTAGGGACACCAGACCCCTCCACCGCAAATTGGATCAATAGCTTAACGTGCCGATCGGCGGCGGGACCCCGCGCCGATTCACAGACGCCAAGCCGCGCGATGGCGGGCAGCGCTGCGATATTTGGAGTCTCCGCGCCGCCCACCATCGGTCACGCCCGATCCTGTGGCATTTCCTGCGAGATGGGGGGCGCATCTATCGCCCGTTCCAAAGCGAATGCCACCTTTCCCTTTGCAGCCCAGAGCGCTCGCGCCTGTTCGCCTTGATTGCTTTTGAGCTTGTCTGCCATCCAGAGCAGCGCGCCGAGGATGATGGCGCGATCATCGCCGGTCAGGTCCACCACACCAGCCTTGACGACGAGGCCGCCCAATTCGATCAGGTGCCGCGTGCGCTTACGGCGCTCGACTTGCCATGCGCGCATATCATGCCACGCCCTTGCTGCCTGTTGACGGCTGCGCGCCGCCCGGTTGCGCCCTAGCGCCGCCAGTGTGGCGCTCAGCTGCCGGTGCAGTTCGCTGCGCCCGGCTCTGAAAGAATGCGGCTCCGCGCCTGGCCCATGCCTCCCTCTTTCCAGCATCTTTGGTCTCAGTCAGCACGATCAGCGCGCCTGCCAGTTCATCGACGCTGAGGCTATCTGCCCCGGTGGCGATGACCAGTTCGCCGAGCTGCTGCACCTTGCGGCTCTTGAGGTCGCGCGCCTTGTCCTGAAGCACTTTCAGTTCCCCGTCGAAATCCCGCGGCTTGCGCATCACGTTCTCCAGCAATGTTGATGAGGGGATGATAGTTTAGCCCTGGGCATAATTCTGTAAGGTCGCCGGGACGGTTTGAGACGGCGTAATCCCGCCCGAGAATTTTTCGAGGGAGGGCGCGCTTATACGTCGTTCCGACGTGCGCTTTGTCGTGCCACTGATCTGATCGCGATGGCGATCTATCATCTTCACGTCAAGGTCATTGGCCGCAAGTCTGGCTCCAGCGCGGTGGCGTCGGCCGCCTACCGCTCGGGCTCGCGGCTGCGCGACGAGCGCCTGGACCGCAGCCACGACTTTTCCGCCAAGCGCGGCGTCGTGCATTCCGAGGTGATGCTGCCGGAGAACGCGCCGAAAACATGGAGCGACCGCGAACGGCTGTGGAACGATGTCGAAGCCTTCGAGGTCCGCAAGGATGCGCAGCTCGCCCGCGAGGTCGAATTCGCCATCCCGCACGAACTGACGCAAGCACAGGGCATTGAACTCGCCCGCGATTTCGCGCAGTCGGAGTTCGTGGACCGGGGGATGATCGCCGATCTCAATGTGCATTGGGATATGGCCGAGGATGGAAGCCCCAAACCGCATGCCCATGTCATGCTGACGATGCGGGCGGTGGAGGAGGACGGCTTTGGCCCGAAGGTGCGGGACTGGAACCGCACCGAGATGGTCGAGCGCTGGCGGGAACGCTGGGCCGAAATCGCCAACGAACGGCTGGCCGAACTCGACATCGATGCACGCATCGACCATCGTAGCTTCGAGGCGCAGGGGATCGCGCTGGAGCCGCAAACACAGATCGGCGCATCCGCGCAGCGTATCGAGGGCGAAGGGATCGAGGCCGCCGACCGCGCGGACATGCACCGCGAGATTGCACGCGGCAATGGCGAGAGGATCATCGCAAATCCCGATCTGGGGCTGGACGCGATCACGCATCAGCAATCGACCTTCACGCGCCGCGACATGGCAAAGTTCGTGCACCGCCACAGCGACGGGATCGATCAGTTCAACGCGGTGATGGGCGCGATGCGCGGCGCGCCCGATCTGGTCGAACTCGGCAGGGACGGACGCGGCGAAGACCGCTTCACCACCCGCGCGATGATCGAGGCGGAACAGCGCCTGCACCGCGCGGCCAAACTCATGGCAGAACGGGAACGCCATGAGCTGAACGGCGCCGACAGGCAGGCGGCTCTTGCGCGTGCGGAAGCGCGAGGGCTTGTCCTTTCGGGCGAGCAGACCGATGCGCTGGCGCATGTCACGGATGGGCGCGATTTGGGCATCGTGGTCGGCTACGCCGGGACGGGAAAAAGCGCGATGCTGGGCGCGGCGCGCGAGGCCTGGGAAGCGGCGGGCTACGAGGTCCGGGGCGTAACGCTTTCCGGCATCGCCGCGGAAAACCTCGAAAGCGGATCGGGCATATCGTCGCGCACCATCGCGAGCATTGAGCATGGTTGGCAGCAGGGGCGCGATCTGCTCACCGCGCGTGATGTCGTGGTGATCGACGAGGCGGGCATGGTCGGCACGCGCCAGTTGGAGCGCATGCTGTCCCATGCTGTCGAAGCTGGCGCAAAAGTGGTGCTGGTCGGCGATCCCAAGCAGTTGCAGTCCATCGAGGCGGGTGCGGCCTTCCGCTCGATTCACGAGCGTCATGGCGGCGCGGAAATCGGCGAAGTGCGCCGTCAGCGGGAGGACTGGCAGCGCGACGCAACGCGCGATCTGGCGACTGGCAGAACCGGCGAATCGATCCGTGCCTATGACGCTCATGGCATGGTTCATGAGGCGGCGACACGGGATGAGGCGCGCAACGATCTGATCGACCGCTGGGACCGCGACCGGCAGTCAGCGCCGGAGCGCAGCCGGATCATCCTCACGCATACGAACGACGAGGTACGCGCACTCAACGAGGTGGCGCGCGAGCGGATGCGGGTGGCCGGCGATCTGGGCGATGAGGTCCGTCTCACGGTCGAACGCGGAGAGTGGCGTTTCGCAAGCGGGGACCGCGTCATGTTTCTGCAAAACGAACGTGGTCTTGGCGTGAAGAACGGAACGCTTGGCACCATCGAACAGGTCAGCCCGCGAGCTATGTCGGTGCGTACCGATGACGGGCGCAGCGTCACCTTTGACCTCAAGGATTATAACCGCATCGACCATGGCTATGCCGCGACCATCCACAAGGCGCAGGGCATGACGGTGGACCGTACCCATGTGCTGGCGACGCCCGGCATGGACGCCCATGGCAGCTATGTCGCCCTGTCGCGGCACCGCGACGGCATGGACCTGCATTATGGCCAGGACGATTTTGCCAATCAGGACCGGCTCACCCGCACTTTGTCGCGCGACCGGGCCAAGGACATGGCGTCGGATTACCAACGCGCCGATCCAGCACAGAGCTATGCCGAGCGACGCGGGATCACCTTCCGCGAGCGCGTGGCCGAGATCGTGCGCAAGGTCGTGCCGGAAAAGGTCCGCAACATGTTCGACAGCCTGCGCCCGTCCGCAGATCGCGCGCTCGGGCCAGAAAGGGAGGAAGCACACCGAGAGTCCGTCGCGCCCACGCGAGAGACCGCCGAGGATCGCGAGGCGGCATTGCGGAAAGCCCGAACCGACGCCCTCAAGCGCCATGCTCGCGCCGTGGAGGCCATATTCAGCGCCGAGGATGCGGGCGGCAAGGCGAGCCCTGAGCAGGTGAAGGAATTGCAGGGGGCCCGCAAGGTCTTCGAAGAGCTGCGGCCCTATGGCTCGCACGACGCCGAAGCCGCCTACAAGAAAGATCCGGAAATTGTCCGCAAGGCGGCTGGCGGCCGGGTCAATCGCGCCATCCGCGCTCTCCAGCTCGAAACCGAAATCCGCACCGATCCGAGCCGCCGGGCCGACCTTTTTGTGGAACGCTGGCAGAAGCTCGACCAGAGCAGCCTACACCAGTATCAGGCGGGCGACATGTCCGGCTACAACGCCACGCGCTCGGCGATGGGCGACATGGCCAAGAGCCTGGAACGTGATCCGCAGCTAGAATCTATCCTCGCCAACCGCAAGCGGGATCTCGGCATCACGTTCGAATCAGGTCGCCGGCTCGGCATCGAACTCGCCTTCAGCCACGGCCTCGACCTCGGCAGAGGCCGGGGCCTCGGACTTTAGCTCCGCTCATTTTCCGCCGCCCGCACGCCGACGTACTCCGACGAAAAAAGGCGCTTGCGCGATCGTGACTGCTTGCTCTGTCTGGATCAGGAGCAGTCAGCAGGGTGCAGCGTTTCCATGCCCGAACCAGACCGGATCATCCGCCTCAAAACCGTCCTTTTCCGAACCGGGCTGTCCCGGTCGACCATCTACCGCAAGATCGCTGAGGGGACATTCCCACCTCAGATCAGGATCAGTATGCATGGCGCTGGCTGGCACGAATCCGACATCAACTGCTGGATCGCCGATCCGGTATCGTGGCGTCCGAAAGGCAAGTTCGATGAGGTCTGTTGAGGCCGTTGCGGACTTCGAGAAGGCCGGCGTCCGGTCGCTCGCAGCGTCATCGGAGCAACTTGAGGTTCTATTGCTGTCCCCTTGCTGGCGGGGAGCAGCGGCATGGACTGCTTGCGGGGATGGGACCGGAGCGCCACCATCCCGTCAATGCCAAGCCGCTCTCGCGGTGGCGCTTCGCGCCAGCATTGACCGGATGTCGTCGCCCCGGTGGTGGCTGATCAAGCAGACCAGGGTGGATTGGAGACGCGATCGCGCTCTCATATCGGAATGGGATTGGTAGCTAAGAGTAAGCCCGCAAGTGAGCCCTCTGCCGCTAATTGGATCAATAGCTTGACGTGCTGATCGGCGCCGGGAGCTCGAGCCTATTGAAAGTTTTGGGAAGAGACCGGGCTTGGGTCTATCGCCGTACTCAGGGGCTATCAAATCCCAAACTTATCACCTGCTTGTCCCCATAGAGCCAGACCGGCGCCGTCCCCTCCGGGCTCGCGCAGTTCGCGCGCTCACTTCGCGGTTTCCGGCCTTGACCGGATGCGCCGGCCTGGCGATGGTTCAGCAAGAAGATAGGGGAACAGCCTGCCGCCAATTCGACGCGATCTTTTTCGAAACGTTATCTTTCGCTGCTCCGCGCGGAGCTATGCAGCTATTCGCTCGTTCGTATCGGTATTGACCGGCGCCACCGACTGCTCGAATAGCCGAGCGAGCGTAGCTTCGCGAGATTCACGATCGAGCGCATAGGATGTCTGGCGGAACCTCTTACCTTCAAGCAATCCTCTAATGAATCCGGCCACGGTGTCAGCCGCCATAACCAGCAGGGTGTCGACTGTATGGATGTAACGACCGGTGACGGTGTCACGTGAGTGACCCACGAGTGTGCCGATCGTTGCTTCCGTGAAGCCGAGATCATTTGCGATGCTTGTGAAGCTATGTCTCAGTACATGAGGCGTGACTTTGGCAAGTGCGGTGTCTTTGACCAACTTCTTCCAGAGCCTCGGAAATCCAACGAGCGCCTTTCCTTCAACGGTCCCCTGAAAAACGAAGCCGTCGTCGTCCTTGGTGCACAGCGAATCGAGAAGGTCTACAACCGGTAGGCCGATCGCTCGCACAGACTTCCCTTCTTTGCTGTCGATCAGGCGGATACAGCTGTTATGCTGATCGACCTCCCGCCATTTTAAATAGATCGCTTCGCCTCGTCGACATCCGGTCAGGGCGAGAAAGCGAATGATCCGTACCGCCATTTGGAGTTGCTCGTCGGCACTATTCTCCTCAAGGAGTTTTCCGAGCAATCGATATTCGTCCTCGGTCAACCGCCGGTCTTTTACACGATCGGCGGGCTTGCGAATTCCATGCACGGGGTTCTTCTCAATTATGCCCTGTTCCACGGCGTATGTGAGCATTCCGCCCAGGAGTCCGACCGTCCGAGCAGCGGTACCGAGCCCACCTTTCACAATCGATTTGCCGCGCTTGTTGCGGGTCTTTTGAACCGTCGAAGTCTTACCACTGGCGACATCGGTCATGAAACGATTGATGTCCGCGGCTTTGAGATCGGGCACTCGCTTGCTGCCAATCAACGGCAGGATGTGCCGATGGATGCGTCCGCGATCGACGTACAATGAACTCGCCTTCTTCGGACGGTTTCCTTTCCCAAGGATTAAGCCTCTGTCTGCTGCAGCGAGGTAACGCTCAGATAGTTCCTTCACGGTGAGAGCGTTTCGGCGCGTGACGCGTTCCTCAGCGGGATCATCGCCCTCTAACGTCTTTCCCAATGTGGCGATCGCCAGCTTGCGTGCCTGTTCCGCCGTGATCGTCCCATGTCGGCCGATCTTCATCCGGCGCCGCACGCCACTGCTATTTCGATAATCCACGAAGTACGTGCAGCACCCGCTCGGCAATACGAAAACACCGAAGCCCTTTAACTCGCTGCACCAGATCGTGAATTGTTTCGCGCGGGGTACCGCCGCGTCAACCACAGATTTTGTCAGTTTTGGCATCCGGCAGCCTCGGAAAACTCACCAAAAACTCACCACGAAATCGACGGTGGCCGGTGATGATGTCGAATGCTATCGTAGCTTTGTGACTATACTTTGATAATCAAATCAGAACGTTATCGGAGAATAGCGTAGATTGGCGAACGCTGGCGGAGAGGTTGTCTTTTGCCTCCGAAGGCAAAGGTCACACGTTCGAATCGTGTCGGGTGCGCCAATAGCCAACAATTGTCGGTAGCTGCGCGGTGCTTTGGCTTTGCCGCAGGTAGAAGCCGGACAAACAGCTCCGGCTCCCCTTCTCTTCTCCGCGAAATGAGAAATCAGGTTTTGAACTCGGTCGGGCGAGACGACTCCCTTGAGCCAGCCGATGCGGCACCTTGTCGGCTGCTAGAAAGCTTAAGCTCCGCCCATTCTTCGGCCTCGGCCAGCCAATATTCGAACTCCTTCCGGGCAACGGCGGCCCGCGCGCGGCACATCACCTCGAGAGCGTAAAATCGGCTTTCCGAATTCATTGAATGCTCCGTCCACAAGGTGCGACGGACTCTATCTCTGTCATGTCAAACGGAAACTAAACCTTTTGTCATCTAGTGCGACGAAATGACGGTCGGCATTTCCGAATATTTCTGATTGTGACATTGGTCGTGGAGGGAGCCGCCCGCCATGATCTCTCATGACGGTGGTAATGGTCCGCATCCCAAGCCCTTTCCCATGGTATGCTTGCGTGAGCGATCGGGCGGCATCGCTCCCGCGAGTGCCGAAAATGACGCCGCAGCCACAGAAAGCGACCCCCCGTATGAGCGAGCGACTTGAGACGCTGCAAAAGGCGCGCGAGCGCATGGTCGAGGACCGCGACGTCTTCGCGAAAACGCTTGCCGCGCCGTTCGACCGCGACAAGGCCGAGCGGGCGCGGCTCAAATTCATCGAGACCCAGCTCTTGATCGACGCCATCGACCGCGCCATCGCCGGCGAGCGGACCGTGCCGGGTGCGGCGTAGGCGGGGTTAGACCTTCACGAGGCTTTCGAAGCCGCCGAAAATCATCCGCTTGGCATCGAACGGCAACGATTTGGTGTCCATCATGCCGGCCAGCCGCTTGTCGGCCATCACCTTGGCATTGACGCGGTCGCGTTGCGCGCGCGACTTGTAGGTGATCCAGGAGAAGATCACGGTTTCGCCGGGCTTGAGCTTGACGCTGCGTGGAAACGAGGTGCGCTTTCCGACCTTGACGTCCTCGGCCACCCATTCGCAGTAGTCCAGCGCGCCATGCTCGCGCCAGACCTTGCCCGCCTTCTTCGCCATGCTGCGGTAAGCTTCCAGATTCTTCTTCGGAACCGCGACGATAAATCCATCGACGTAAGGCATCCGTATTCCTCCCGTTTATCGCCCGGACCGTCGCGCGCAATTGTGGATTATGTCTGGCAAGCGGCGCTTGGCGCCGTCTACGGATGCGGCGCGCTTCCTCTTCACGCCGCAACCCCCGATCGCCAGCGCGCATCGCGCAACGAGGGCCGGCGATGCAGGCGGCGATCAAGCAGGTCGCGCGCCTTGGCGGCTTCGCCGCTCTTCATCAGGGCGACCAGCAGCGTGTCCTCGATCATTTCGCGCTGGTGCGGCGCGAAGCTAGCCTGCACTGCCGGCAAAAACCAACGGACTAAGAGATTGCAAAGTTGTATGCTTCGCCTCATACTTCTGGAGGATGAGTTTAGGGGGTCACCAATTGGAGCAGCGCATCCGCTTCTATGGTTCCGCACTTGTGTTGTTGAGCGGCTTTCTTTGCGTTGGCGGTCCAAATAGGGCCTCTGCTGCGGCCGGATGCCCCCAGCAAACCGCCTCAAACTCATTGGCATTCAAGTCAGGCCGCAACGGCGACGTCGGGGTTGCGCCGTCGGGGTTCATCCAGCCCTCCGATTCAAGTCCCGTTGTGAACGGCATTGATGTCTCGAAATATCAGACCGACCCGATATTCGCCGGGGTACGTCATTGCGGCGGGGCGTTCGCCTATATACGGCTGTCAGCCGGCACGGACGAAAACAACGAGCTTGCCTACCGCACCTTTTGGGCAAACGCGAAATCAGCGGGATTGCTAACGGGCCCCTATCATCATCTGACCCTTGCGGATGCCAAATCTGCCGTGCATCAACTGGGAAAGGCCGACTTGGATGCGCTGATCGAAAGAAACAAGCTTCAATCGATTGCGCAGGCAAGGATGTTCAAAGAACGCCTGACCGAGCTGCTCAGCTACGATCCCCTCGCCGATCAGGTACCCCGGACCTACGGAGGCCCTTACCTCCCGGCCGCACTCGATGTCACAGAAACCCCTCAAGCCAAGTACGCGCAGGCAGATCAGAAGCAGTTCTCGCCGATTTACGGCGCGGCAATTTGCGCATGGGTTAAGGAATTTCGGTCCGACGATCGCTTCAAGGATCAACCCGTTATTTTGTTCACGAAGCCCGTCATCTTCGGGGATTACCAACTCGCGAACGCGCCTTGTGACCTGAGCCAGCTCAAGGTTTGGATTTCTTATCATGGCCGCACGGGTGACCGTCCCCAGACCGAAACGAATCCCGTCGCACGCAAGGCGATCGAGGATCTTTGTGTGACCTCCAACCAGGAAAATCGATGCCTGTTTGAGCAATACACTTCGTACGGTGGCTTCGCGGTATTCTCCGCCGGTGCAGGCCTCGATCTCGACCGCTATGTCGGGACGCTTGATTCTCTCAAGAGCATGCTTCAGCGAGCACAGGCCGGACCCTCAAAGTGATGAGTTAGCAGCCATGTCGATTTCTAGAATCATTATTTTTGTTGGCCTATACCTTATTGCATCGGTCGCCAACGCCACCTGCCCAAGGTTCGCGGCCCCCTCCCAATTCGCCGATACTCCACCGTCTTGGGGAAACGATTCGGGGCCGATCGTCGCGGGATTTGTTGATTCGAAGCGACCGGCCGGCAATTTATTCGACCTGATCCATGGGGTCGACCTCGACTCCTACAACGCAGTTGACTATTCCAAAATAATCGACTGCGGCGGCAAATTCGCGATCGTACGCATCAATCAGCACGCTAACGACCATGATTCATTGGACGAGCTATTTTCCGCCAACATGGCCGGTCTCGCAGAGCAACAGACCAGCGCTTTTCCCTATTACTTCTTCGCCCTCCCAAAGGAATTAAGGAAAATCGCCAAATTCAACGGCAATCTGTCGGACAGCGATGAAGCGCAGTTCCGAAAAATCTATGAGAGCGCCGGCGTTCAGGCGGCGCAGAGTTTTCTCAATCTTCTCAAGACGGCCAAGTACACCGTCCCGACCAATGAAATCTCGGGGCTGAAGGGCATGTTCGTCGCGGTCGACGTTGAACAGACCCCCTTGGACGCGGCCCAGGCAAATCAAAACGCGGCTAAATATTACGGCACTTTCTATAGCGTAGCCGTATGCAGTTGGATAAAGGCCGTTACCGTCGGGCTGCCGCAACTGGTGCCCGTATTGTACACATTTCCCGCCGTTTACGGCGACTACCTGCGATATGCCAAGCCGGATGTTAACCCCTGCCTGCAGGGACTCCCGGTCTGGGTAGCACGGACTTATGGCAATGGGTGGGAGGCAATCCGAGAGACGGACCCAAGTCATTGCACGGGGACGCCATCCCTTTGTGCCACCGACAAGTTGGTTCAACAGCTCTGCGAAATCCAAGGCGGCAATCGATGCATCATTCATCAATATACCCATCGTGGAACCGCGATCGCAATTGGCAAGCCGTCAAAGGGCATACCGCCTCACATCGACCTGGATCGCTTCTATACATCCAAGACGGTCGCGGCCCCTGCTGGAACGCAATACGTAAGGATTGAGGATGCGTTCAAGTAGCATTTGCAAAATGGCCTATCCCTCAACGAGATGGTCGGCGGCGACAGTGACTTGGCATTTGCACCGCACGTCGAGGCGGCGCGCGAAGCACGGCGTGGAAGATATCTACGCCGCAACCCCCGATCGCCATCGCGTATCGCGCAACGAGGGCCGGCGATGCAGGCGGCGATCGAGCAGGTCGCGCGCCTTGGCGGCTTCGCCGCTCTTCATCAGCGCGACCAGCAGCGTGTCCTCGATCATTTCGCGCTGGGCATGGCTGCCGCCGATCCGCACCACGTCCGCGGCCACCGGGTCCAATATCTCCGCGCATGTCCGATAATGCCCTTCGGCGAAGGCGCGGGCCGCGCGACCGATATCCGGCACCACCGGGCCCGCCGGAAGCTTGCCCTGCTCGCGCCGCGCCTCGAGGTCGGCAATCCGCGCCTCCAGCGCGCCGAAGTTTCCGGTCATGGCCGCGAGCAGCGCCATGTGCACATCGACGAACGAATTGCCGGTTTTGGGAAACCAGCCCGCGGCATGGTCGGCGAGATCAAGCCAGATATCGCGCTGCACCGGATGGCCGGACGCTTGCAGCCGCCACAATAGCGAAACGCCGTCGGTCATGACATTGAGCGGCGGCGCCGGATTGATTTTCGGCTGGATGCGTTCGGCGTAGATCTGGCTTGCTCGCTCAGCATCGCCGTTCTCCAGCGCCAATAGCGCCTGATGCCAGGCGACATGGCCATACAGCAATCCGCTGCGGTCGTAGACCGGCAGCCAACCCGCGATCAGGTGCTCGGCGTCCAGCGTCGAGCCGTCTTCGAACATCGCGTGCGCCAAGGCGTGAAGGGCGTGGGCGTTCTCGCGTCTTTGATCAAACGCGCGCTGCGTGATCCGCCGTCCGGTCGCGACATTGCCGTTTTCGGTGTGCGACCAGCCGAGAAAGGTCAGGAACCACCAGTCCTCGCCGTAATGCATCTTGTGCCGCTCGCACAGATCGACGCGGGCCTGATCGTGATCGGCCATGCCTGAGAAAGCGAACAGGCCGAAGGCGCCAAGCGGCAGCGACATGATCAGGGCATCGCGCGGCCAATTGTCGAGATGCTCCAGCGTCAGCTCCAGCGCCCTCGCCGGCTGGCCCTCCGTCGTCAGCGCCAGGATCTCGACATGGCTCTTTTCCCGCGCGCTGCCGTTGCGGGCGACGAGCGCGCGCGCGATGGCCGCCTTTTCCCGGGCCTGCTGCACTTCGGCATAGATCAAATGGGTCCGCGCGCGAGCGGCATGGGCCAAGGCGAAATCGCCGTCCGCCTCGATCGCGCTATCCAGCGCCTGCGCGGCGCCGGGCCAGGCCGATTGCAAGAGGTCGATGCCCTCGCGGTAGCGCTCTGCGGCCACCTCGCTAAGGGTTGAAAGACCTAAGCCATATCGATCTTCAAACGCCATCGGGGCCTCTGGGAGAGTCCAAATTATGTCTTGCGACACGAGGCCGGGCTTGCCGTCGTGGCGGCTCCGATGCCGGAGGTGTCGCCTCGAGATCGGAGGCCCGGCGCAGAAATCCGCTACTGCGTTCATACAACGGCACGGACCGCTCGGCGGCAAGTGCGCCGGGTTCGAGTACAAATCCTTCGTGCTGTTTCAGAAACCGCTCGCGTCCGCATCCGGGCGTGAGGCATTCGACCTTTCCCTTGGGACATTGCCCGAAGGTACAGAGCCGACCGAGATAATCGGTCCATCCCTCGCCGAACAGGAAAATGTCGACCTGGTGGTGCGCGACGCCGATGCCGCTTCGCTCGAAGAGATCGATGACGGCCCGGCTGCGGGCGCGATTGAGAGCCGACAGATTTTCGAGGCGATCGACCGCTATCGCAAGGTCGATGTCTCCACACTCGTGCAGGATCTCCATCCCGTGCCGTCTGAAGGGTTGAAAGCGCGGAACTTCACGCACCAGCGGCCGGGCCAGCGAGCCGAACAACGCGATCGCGCGCACCTCCGGGACCTTTGCCAAATCGATCGCTATTGCGTCTGCGGCGCGCCTGAACCCGAGCTGCCGCGCGACCATGAGGCGATCCTGTTCCGCGATTTGCTGACGCGTGGGCTTGCTGGGCACGGTTTTGAGAGCCGTTCTTGAGCGACCGAATGCCTCTTGAGGCTACATCGAAAGTCGCCGAAGCAAAAGCTTCCTTACATCCCTGCCGGCTTGTAGTGGTCGCGCAGCCGCAGCCAGTCCATCGGATAGGGCAAGCCGTCTTCGTGGCGGCCGAGCGGGGTCAGATCGAGATAGTGGTAGGCGGCATTCATCATGTCGAGGCCGCGGGCGAAGCACGAATAGGTATGGAAGATGTTGCCGGCGTCATCGCGGTAAAACACGCTGATCCCGGGCGCTTCCTCGACGCCGAAGCCCGAGGTGCCGAAATTATACACCTTGGCTCCCGACTTGACCTGTTCGGGCGTGAACGACACCGCGTAGTCGTAATTGAAATCGTTGCCGGCCGAAGAGTACCAGTCGAAAGTCCAGCCCATCCGCGCCTTGAACGCGTCGAGCTTCCCTAACGGCGCACGCGAAATCGCAACCAGCGTGGTGTCCCGAGCGGCAAGATGCGGGACCATGCGCTCAAAACCGTCGGCCCAGAACGAACAGCTCTTGCAGCCCTCGTTCCAGTCCGGTGCGAACATGAAATGCTGCACCAACAGCTGGCTGCGCCCCTTGAACAGATCGGCCAGCGTCGCTTTGCCGCCGGGCCCGTCGAACAGATAGGCCTTGTCGACTTTGACCCACGGCAGCGCGCGCCGTTCTACGCTCAGCCGGTCGCGGGCGCGGGTATATTCCTTCTCATGCGCCATGTGCGCCTTGCGGGCTTCGATCCATTCCTCACGGGAGACGACTTTGCGCGGCTGCATGACACGCTCCTCGATGTTGAAAGATTTCAGGTGAGATATTTTTCCAGCTTGTCGAGCGCGCCGATCCAGCCACGCTCGTGGCCCTCGCGCGCGGCCTGATCGAACAGCTGCTCGTGGTGCACGGTCAGCAGCGTGCCGCCGCCGTCAGGCTGCAGCGTGACCGTCACCTGCGATTCGCGCTCCGGCGTCGAATGCCAGGCCCAGCTGAACACCAGCCGCTGGTTCGGCACCACCTCGCGGTAGATGCCGCCGACTTCGTAATATTCGTCGTCGGTGTTGAAGCGGACGCGGAAGCGGACGCCGATCCGCGGATCGATCTCCGCCCGTATCGAGCCGGGCTTGGCATCGACGGGCCCAAACCAATGGACTATTTTTTTCCGGGTCGGTCCACGCCGCGTAGACTTTCGCCGGCGGGGCATTGAGACGGCGCTTGAAGGTGAGACTCGGCCTGGTAACGTCGGCGGCGGCGCCTGATTTTGTTGCCATTGTTCTTCCTCCACAAACCCGACCAGACGCTCGAGTCCTTCGGACCAGAAGCGCTGGTAGCGATTGAGCCAGTCCATCGCCTGCTCCATCGGAGCCGCGGTCAAGCGGCACGCCACGACGCGCCCGGTCTTGGCGCGCGCGACGAGGCCCGCGTCCGCAGAAGAGGATGCGTCAAGAGCCTCCCGGCTAATGGCGCATGACGCGCGCCGGGCTCAGTATTCCCGAGTGTGCCGGCCGCGCGGCGCGCGCCCGTACGCGGCGCGCGGATTGATATTGCACCAGGCGCCTCGCAGTGAGAACGAGACCGCTTGGGTAAGGTTCCGGCGGTTGTCTTTATTCCACCTTGGCGCCGGAGAATTGCACCACCTTCTCCCATTTTGCGGTCTCCGCGGCGATCATCGCGCCGAACGCCTCCGGCGTGTCGATCAAGGGCTCGCCGCCCAGTTCGATCAGGCGCGCCTTGATCGCGGGCTCGGCCAGCACCGCGTTGATCTCGTGGTTCAATTTCTCGATGATCTCCGGCGGCGTCTTCTTCGGCGCGCCCATGCCGAACAGTGCGCTCGCCTCATAGCCCGGCACGGTTTCGGCGACGGTCGGCACGTCGGGCAGTTGCGGCGACCGCTGAGCCGTCGTCACCGCGAGCGCCCGCAGGCCGTCCTTGGCGATATGCCCGATGATCGAGGGCATGTTGTCGAAAATCACCTGGACGCGGTTGCCGAGCATGTCGGTGATCGCGGGTGCCGCGCCCTTATAGGGAATGTGCTCCATCTTGATGCCCGCCATCGCCATGAACAATTCGCCGGACAGATGCACCGAGGTGCCGTTGCCCGATGACGCCATGTTCACCTTGCCCGGATTGGCCTTCACATAGGCGATGAACTCGGCGACCGTTTTCGCCGGCACGTCGGGGGCGACCGTCATCACATTCGGCACCCGACTGAAGGCCGCGACCGGCGCAATGTCGCGGATGAAGTTGAATTTCAGATCGGAATAGAGCGAGGCGTTGATGTAATTGGCCGGGTTGACCAGCAGCACCGTGTAGCCATCGGGCGCGGCGTTGACCACCGCATCGGTGCCGATATTGTTGCCGGCGCCGGGCTTGTTCTCGATCACGAATTGCTGGCCGAGTTTCTCCGACAGCCGCTGGCCGATCAGGCGCGCCAGAATGTCGGTGGCGCCGCCGGGGGGATATCCGACCACAAAGCGCACCGGCCGGGTCGGATAATCGAGCGCCGAGGCGCCGCCGGTCCAAGCAATGGCCATAACGCCCATGGCAAAAAGGAAAATCGCGCTGTGACGCGAAACTAAACAACGCGAAACCATAGAAAATCTCCCTGTTTCCCGGAATTACGCAACCGGTTCATTGTTGTTGAATTGACGATCGGCAGGCGTTGTAACAAACAATGCACGATACGGCCAATAGGGCACTCTCCCCAGCGAACCGCGACCAAAGGATGAGTTCATGTCCGTCAAAGTGAATGCGCTCGACCATCTCGTGATCAACGTCGCCGACGTAGCGCGCTCGGCCGCGTGGTACCAAAAGATCCTGGGCATGGAGGTCAGGGTGTTCGATCCCGGCGAGGGCCGGACCCCGCGGACCTCGCTGATGTTCGGCGATCAGAAAATCAACGTCCGGCCGCGCGATGCCGACAAGGTCGAGTGGTTTACCGCCGACCACGAGGCCGCCGGCAGCGACGACCTTTGCTTTCTCACCTCCAGCACGCCAGACCAGGTGGTCGCTCATCTCAAAGCGCACGGCGTGGCGATCGAGGAAGGCCCGGTCGAGCGGCAAGGCGCCCGCGGCACGCTGCGCTCGGTCTATTGCCGGGATCCGGATGGCAGCCTGATTGAGATTTCGTCCTATGAGGGGGAGACATCCTGGCGTGACTAACTCCTTCCGTCATGGCCGGGCTTGACCCGGCCATCCACGTCTTTCTTGCCGCAACGGGCTTAAGACGTGGATGCCCGGGACAAGCCCGGGCATGACGACTTCCGCGATTTGCTCGGCGCGCGATCCGGTGGCAGAAGTGCTCCCAAGCGAACGACAAAAGCAGCCATCAAGGCCGCGCGGGAGGATAAATGTCGACTTCACAAACCGCACCGGGTGTGGTCGGTCCCTTCGCAGGGCTCGACGTGCCGTGGCTGCTCAAGATGCGCGCTGAGACGCGGCGTGACCATCCGTTTCTGATATGGGCGCCGTTCGACGCGCCGGCGCGGAAATGGACCTATGGCGAATTTTACGACCGCGTCGGCGCGCTCGCCGCGGGCCTCGCCCAACGCGGCGTTAGGCCAGGCGAATATCTGCTGATCCATCTCGACAATTGCATCGAGGCGATGCTCGCCTGGTTTGCCTGCGTCGAGCTCGGCGCCATCGCGGTGACCACCAACACCCGCTCCGCTGCGGCCGAGATGGAATACTTTGCCGGCCATTGCGGTGCAGTGGCCGCGATCACGCAACCGGCCTATGCCGAGATGGTCTCGGCGCATTGCCGGAACCTGCGCTGGCTGGCGGTGATTTCGCATGACGCCGGCGCCGCACCGGCGCAAGGCTATGCCGTCCCGCACAGCGACAGTTTTGAAAGCCTGTTCGCCGACAGCGCGGACCGGCCGCGCCGCCCGACCGATCCGCACGCCGCCTGCAGCGTGCAATATACCTCCGGCACGACGTCGCGGCCGAAGGCGGTGCTGTGGACCCACGCCAATGCGCTGTGGGGCGCCAAGGTCAACGCGGCGCATCAGGATTTGCACCAAGGCGACGTGCACCAGACCTATCTGCCGCTGTTTCATACCAACGCGCTGGCCTATTCGATGCTGGCGAGCCTGTGGGTCGGTGCTACCTGCGTGATTCAGCCGCGGTTCTCCGCAAGCCGGTTCTGGAACGTGGCGCTGGAGCACGGCTGCAGCTGGACCTCGACGATCCCGTTCTGCATGAAGGTCCTGCTGGAGCGCGAAGTCCCAAAACAGCACCAATTCCGGCTCTGGGGCACGGCGGTGTGCGAGCCGCCGGCCTTTTCGGTCTTCGGCGTCAAGATCATCGGCTGGTGGGGCATGACCGAAACCATCACCCACGGCATTATCGGCGAGGTCGACCAGCCCAACACGCCGATGTCGATCGGCAGCGCCGCGGCGGAATATTCCATCCGCGTCACCGACGACGATGGCACTGCGACGCCGGTCGGCGGCACCGGCAATCTGCTGATCAAGGGCATTCCCGGATTGTCGCTGTTCAAGGAATATCTGCACAACGACAAAGCCACGCGCGAGAGTTTTGACGAACATGGCTATTTTGTCACCGGCGACCGTGTCACCGTATTGGACCATGGCTTCATAAAATTCGGCGACCGCTCCAAGGACATGCTGAAGGTCGGCGGCGAGAACGTCGCGGCTTCCGAGATCGAACAGGTGATCGCGCTGGTGCCCGGCGTCCGCGAGGCGGCGGTGGTCGCGAAAAAGCATCCGATGCTCGACGAGGTGCCGGTCGTGTTCATCATTCCGCAGGCCGGCGTCGAGCGCGCGCCGCCCGATTTGCACGACACCATCATGGCCGCCTGCCGCAGCGCATTGGCCGACTTCAAGGTGCCGCGCGAAATCCGCTTCGTCGACGACATGCCGCGCTCGACCCTGGAGAAGGTGGCGAAGGCGGAATTGCGGAAGATGCTGGGTGGGTAGACGTCAGGGAAGCCTCGTCAGTTCAGCTCGAACCGGATCGGCAGCTTTTTGGGGCCGTTGACGAAAAAGGCCTGCGTCATCTTCACCTCGCCGTCGAGCGAGAGCGATTTTAGTCGCGGCAGCAGTTCCTCAAAGAGGATGCGCATTTCCATCTTGGCAAGATATTGCCCGAGACAGAGATGCGCGCCATAGCCGAAGGCGACATGCCGGTTCGGCTTGCGGTCGCAGCGGAACTCGAACGGCGCCTCGAAGACCTCCTCATCGCGGTTGCCGGACGCGTAACACAGCATCAGCCAATCGCCTTTGGCGATCCTGCGGCCGCCGAGTTCGGTGTCGGCGGTCGCCGATCGCATGAAGTGCTTGACCGGGGTCATCCAGCGAATGGCCTCATCGACAAGGCCGGGGATGAATTCCGGATTTGACTTCACCTTTGCGAATTGTTCCGGATTTTCCGCAAGCGCCCAGATCGCGCCCGCCGTGGACGATGACGTCGTGTCGTGTCCGGCGGTGGCGACGATCATGTAGTAACTCGTCATGTCGCGCTCGGGCAGATAATCACCATTGATTTTGCCGTTGGCGATCACCGTAGCCAGATCATCGCGCGGATTGGCGCGCCGGTTGGCGGTTATTTTTCCAAAATAGGCGCCAAAATCGTCTACGACGGCCTGGATCATGGCGGAAAACATTTCCGGGCTGATCGCGTCCCTGAACCGCGCCGTATCCGGATCCTGCGCACCGAACAGCTCCTGGGTGAGCTTCAGCATTCTCGGCTCGTCCGCTTCCGGAACACCGAGAATTTCCATGATGACGTGCAAGGGATATCCGAGCGCCACGTCGGCGACAAAGTCGCACGCCCCGCCATGCGCCATCATGCGCTCGACGGCGCCGCGCGCCTTGACGCGAACCCTTGCTTCGAACTTTCCGATATTAACCGGCATGAACCAGGACTGGGTCAGCGCCCGGTATTTCGGGTGGTCGGGCGCATCCATCTGGACCAGCGAACGCACCAGGTTGGGTGTGCCGGTGATCTTCCGCGTCCGCTCCTCGACAGCCTTCATCGTCAGTGTCGTTGGCCGATCGGCATTGTGAAAGAGATCGTTCTGCCGGCTGACGGCCTGGATATGGGCATGCCTGGTGACGACCCAGAACGGATCGAACCCCTCCGGCCGCGCGATGCCCAGCGGATTGTTGGCCCGCAGCCAGCGATAGGCATCATGAAGGCGATCATCGGCATAGGCCGCCGGATCGACCAGCGTCGCGGCAATCTCGGCCGGCAGGTCGGTCTTATCACTCTCGCTCAAAGTCACACCTTTGGTTCTGCCCGCGCAAGAATGTTCGAAGAGGCCGAGAGCGGCTTGCGTTTAGCGGCTAATTTAACCGCGCGGCAAAGGCGGAATTGAGGAACAGATCTTTCGGCGTCCGGCGAAAGCCGGGACGCGGTTGGCGCAATCAATATGACCCGAACGCCACCGGCCGGAAAGCCTGCAGCAGATGCCGGTCGAGCTTGTCGCCCATCTGCTCCATGATCCCGAACGCCTTGGCGTGGGTGAAGGGCAACCGGTAGGCGCGTCGCTCGACGAGTGCCGCGTGGATGTCCACGATCGTGGTCAGGCGCACGATGTCGCTGATCTGGTTGCCGCGCAGGCCGCTCGGATATCCGCTGCCGTCGAGGTATTCGTGATGGTGCAGCACCACATCCAGCATCTCCGGCGGAAAGCCGCCCTGGGCGGCAAGCGCGTCATAGCCGAGTTGCGGGTGCCGGCGGATGACGTCCAGCTCCTCGTCGGAGAGCTTTGCCCGCTTGTCGAGGATCGCGACCGGGATAAACGCCTTGCCGACATCGTGCAGCAGCGCGGCGCGGGCAAGCCGGCGCTGGTCGTCCTCGCGCATCGCCAGATGCTGCGCGAACGCAACCGCGAAGCCGGTGACGAACAGGCAATGGCGGTAGCTGTCGGTGTGATGGCGGCCGACGGTCGCGAGCCATTCCCGCAGCGAGGTCTGCCTGATGGCTTTAAGAATCTTGGTTTCGGCCTCGATGATGTCCTGGTAGGTCAGCGCCACACCCGCCGGAAGCTTCTGAAAGATCTTGACCATCACCGCATGCGCGGCCTCGATGCCGCGGTTTAGGGCCTTGCCGCTGGCGGTGGCGTCGAACCTGACGGTATCGGGAAAGGCCGCGCTGATGCGATGCAGGATGCCCGCGGCATCGAACGGGCGCGAGATCGTGTCGGTGGCGCCCAGCGCCCAGGCCTGCATCGAGCCGTGGTGAAGCGCGTCGGCGAGCACGAACAGCCGCGGCATCGAACGGTAGGCTTCGCCGCGCAGCTTGTTGCGCACTTTTTGAACGCTCTCGGACGACCGCAAATTGATATCGACGACGATACCGGAGAAATGATCGGCGGGCTCATCGGGCAGATCCGAGGTCGAGATGGTATCGACCTCACCCGCGGTTTTCAGAATCTCGGCTAATTCAACGCTCTGATCGCTCCGGTCCGACGCCAGCAGCAACCGGCGTGTGGACGGAGTCTTGTTGGCGAGAGCTGTCATGGATCCTCGGGTGATGACGGTAGTATCCGGCACCAAGGACTACCTTATGAGGCATTCCCTTGGGCTTAAGAGAGATTGTGAATCCTGCTATATCGCCGAGTGTAAAAGTTGAACGATCGGGCGGCCGCCATCCGCCCGGTTTTGGCTTTCGACTTGAAATTTCAAGGGTTCGGCCGGCCGGCCTCGATCCGGAATGGATACGAAAGACTTAATCCCGGTTCGATCGCCCAAAAACGGGAGAAAAAAATCCTGACCAAGCTGTGTACCGTTCGAACCCCCATTTTGGATGTCGCCTATGAGGCGAGCGGGCCGCAAGACGCCGTCCCGGTCGTGCTGCTGCATGGATTTCCCTATGACCCGCGCGCCTTCGACGACGTCGCAGCGCTTCTCAACCAGGCGGGCTTGCGCACCCTCGTTCCCTATCTGCGCGGCTATGGCGCGACGCGATTTCTTTCCAGGGACACGCCGCGATCCGGCGAGCAGGCAGCGCTTGGCCAGGACCTTCTCGAATGGCTCGACGCGCTGAAAATCGAACGCGCGATCCTTGCCGGTTTTGATTGGGGCGGGCGCGCTGCGTGCGTCGTTTCGGCGTTGTGGCCGGAACGCGTACGCGCCCTCGTCAGTTGCACCGGATACAACATCCAGGACATCGCGCGGTCGCAGAGGCCGGCCGACCCTGCGCAGGAGCTGCGGCTCTGGTACCAATATTATTTTCACACCGAGCGGGGACGGAACGCGCTGACCGAAAACCGCGGTGAACTTTGCAAGCTACTGTGGAAATTATGGTCGCCGGGCTGGGCGTTCGATGACGCAACATTCGAGCGGACCGCGGCCTCGTTTGCCAACGAAGATTTTGTCGGTGTCGTCATCCAATCCTATCGCCACCGGCTGCAGAATGCGCCAGGCGATCCGCGCTACGCCGGCATCGAGGCGAGGCTGGCGGCGCAGCCGAAAATCTCCGTCCCGACCATCAATATTCACGGCGCGGTCGACGGGGTCAATCCCGTGCGAAGTTCGGAGGGGCATGCGAAGTATTTCGGCGCGGATTATCAGCGCCGCGTCTTCGAGGGCGTCGGGCACAATCCGCCGCAGGAGGATCCCAGGGGTTTTGCGGAGGCGATCTTGGATGTTCGCGGGATGGCGGGAGGTTAGAGGCGACCCTGATCCTCCCATTCCGTAAGCGCATGTTGTGCGTTGCGGCAATAGCTTTGCCATAAATTCCGGGTTGTCTTGCTGCCGACGCAAATGGCGCGCGGCGATCGCCGCCGGCGGCGATGGGCTGTTCCCACCGGCGAAGCGATCACGCTACAATGAGGCGAGCTGCGGGATAGCCTTGGGAAACCGAAATGCCGAAAATCAACAGGGACGGGGTCGAGATCTACTACGAAGTCCATGGCAGCGGCCCGACGCTGCTCCTGACCCACGGCTATTCGTCGACGTCTTCGATGTGGCAGGGCCAGGTCGAGGCGCTGTCGCGGCATCACAAGCTCGTGTTGTGGGACATGCGCGGCCATGGCCGTTCCGATTATCCCGACGACCCCCAAAACTATAGCGAAGCGCTGACGGTTGCGGACATGGCGGCGCTGCTCGACGAAGTCGGCGCGCAAAACGCCATCGTCGGCGGCTTGTCGCTCGGCGGATATATGTCGCTGGCGTTTTATCGCGCGCATCCGGAGCGCGTCCGCGCGCTCCTGATCATCGACACCGGGCCGGGTTTCAAGAAAGACGAGGCCCGCGAGGCCTGGAACAAGCGCGCACGCGAAACCGGCGACCGGTTCGAGCGCGATGGTCTCGCCGTGCTCAAGGGCGCAAGCCGCGAACGTTCCGAGGTCAGCCACCGCGACGCTTCGGGTCTCGCACGCGCCGCGCGAGGCATGCTGGCGCAGCGCGATGCCCGCGTGATCGAATGCTTGCCCGACATCAAGGTACCGTCACTGGTGGTGGTCGGCGCCGACGACACCCCATTTCTGGCCGCCTCCGACTACATGGCCGCGAAAATCCCGGGAGCCAGGAAGGTCGTGATTCGGGCCGCCGGCCACGCCGTCAACATCGACCAGCCGCAGGCGTTTATCGAGGCGGTGCTGCCGTTCCTCGATGGCCTGTCACACAGCGCAACTAAGGTGATCCCGTCATGAACCGTTTTGCGTATGCCGCGTTTGGGCTGATCGCTGCTTCGCTCGCCCACCTCGCGCCCGCTGGCGCGCAACAATCGGCGCCCGTTCCGCGCGCGCCCTTCAGCGCGACCTTGTCCAACAATGTGCCGCTCGCCTTCGGGATGGGCGTGACCGAAACCTCGCGCGCGTTGGGCGAGCCGCTCAGCTATGTCAGCGGCCGCCCGGGCGATGAAATCTACCTGGCGATCCGCAATCTCGGCGGCAGCGGATTGATCAATCACAACGACCGGCTCTATCTGCTATTCCGCAACGGCAGGCTGACCGGCTGGAAGGGCGACTGGGGCCACAACTGGATGTGGCAATAAACCCGCCGCCTGGCGCCTTCGCGAACTGTACTCTCCATCAACTCATAACCAAGGGATGACCCGTGGGAAAAGACCTCAAACTGACCGCTTCGGACAATTTTCAACTCGGCGCCTACCGCGCCGACCCTGCCTCTGCGCCCAAGGGCGCGGTGGTGGTGATCCAGGAAATCTTTGGCGTCAATCACCATATCCGCGCCGTCTGCGATCGCCTCGCCGGCGAAGGCTATGTCGCGATCGCGCCGGCGATCTTCGACCGCATCGAGCCCAATTTCACGTCCGGCTATACGCCTGATGAAATCGCAATCGCCCGCAAATTCGTCGCCAATCCCGACTGGGCGGCGATGCTGCGCGACTCCCAAGCCGCGATCGATGCGGTGAAGGATACAGGCCCGGTCGGCATCATCGGCTTTTGCCTCGGTGGCAGCGTCGCTTACGCCGCCGCCACAAAGCTTTCCGCCTTATCGGCGGCAATCGGCTATTACGGCGGCGCGGTCGTCCGCTTCGCCGACGACAAGCCGAAAGTGCCGACGCAGCTTCATTTCGGCGAAAAGGACGCCGGCATTCCGCTCGCCGACGTCGAGACCATCAAGGCCAAGCGGCCCGATGTCGAGATCTTCGTCTATCCCGGCGCCCAGCACGGTTTTCATTGCGACGAGCGGCCGAGCTACGACAAAACCAGCGCCGACATCGCCTGGCCGCGCAGCATGGCGTTCTTTGCGAAGCATTTGAGGAAATAGGACGCGAGAACCGCGCCCGCTCCACTATCGTCATTCCGGGATAAGCCTTCGGTCGGCAATTGCCGACCTGAGGCGGCAGGCCCGGAATCCATACTCACGATCGTGGTTATGGATTCCGGGCTCGCTCCGCGCCCCGGAATGACGAGACAGGAATGGTTGGAGAATCTAAAACCAGCGCTCGCCGACCAGCACCGTATCGCCGGGACTCAACGCGGTGCCGAGCGGCACCACCACGCGCATCGAGCCTGAATTGTCGCTGTGGGTCAGCGTCACGCTGTCGCGGCGGGCGCGCGGCGAGAAGCCGCCGGCGATCGCGACCGCGCTTTCGACGCTCATATTCGGCACGTAGGGATATTGGCCGGGGGCAGCGACTTCGCCGAGGATAAAGAACGGCCGATAGGATTCGATCTCGACCGCGACCGACGGATCGCGGATATAGCCGTTGCGCAGTTTGGCGGTGATCTCGGCGGCAAGCCCCGCCGGCGTCCGACCGCGCGCCGGGACTGACCCGATCAGCGGCATGGTGATCGCACCACCGGCGGAGATCGCGTAAGTGTTGGTGAGCCCTTCCTGGCCATAGACCACGACGCGCAGCTTGTCGCCAGCATCGAGCCGATAGCCCGCGTCATAGGCGACCGGCATCGGGGCAGGCATCGGCGCCGCCGCATAGGCCTGTTGTGGCGGCGCGTAGGAACGCTGCGGGGCCGCTGCAAGGGCATTGCGCAGGGCGCTGATCGCGCCGCCGGAATCGGAAGAGTTGGATGAGTAAGCCGCGCCCGCCGGGGCCGGAGGATAGTGTTCGCCGTAGGCAAAGGAATCCAGATCGCCTTGCGGCTGCGCCATGGCGACCGGACCGGTCGCGTGCATGCAGCCCGACAAAGCGAGTGCGGCTACGGCGGCAATGATCGGCAATCGAAACGCGCGCGCAACCCGCACCTTGGCCATCCCTGATAGCGAGACTGGCTAAGTCTTGCACCACTTATGGTTAACAAATCGTTGTTGCGGGGGGCTGAAGCGGGCGCGGTGGAAGGCTCCCTCGCCCCGCCCTTGCGGGGAGAGGGCGTCTCCCCGCAAAAGAGCGGGGAGAGGTAAGAGAGCACGCACGCGTGGAGAGACAATCACGCCGCGCTGACGCCGGCGCCGATCGGGCAGGACACGCCGGTGCCGCCGAGGCCGCAATAGCCGGCCGGATTCTTGGCCAGATATTGCTGATGATAATCCTCGGCGAAATAGAACTCGCCGGCGGGTGCGATCTCGGTGGTGATGGCGCCAAGGCCCTTTGCCGCGAGCGCCTTCTGATACGCCGCGCGCGAGGCCTCGGCGGCTTTGTCCTGCGCGTCGTTGAGCGTATAGATCGCGGAACGATATTGGGTGCCGACATCATTGCCCTGACGCATGCCTTGCGTCGGGTTGTGATTTTCCCAGAACGTCTTCAGCAGCTGGTCGTAGCTTATCTGTTTCGGATCGAACACCACCAGCACCGCTTCGGTATGACCGGTGCGGCCTGAACAGACCTCTTCATAGGTCGGGTTCTTGGTATGACCGCCGGCATAACCGACCGCGGTGGTGTAGATGCCATCGCCGAGCTCCCAGAATTTTCGCTCCGCGCCCCAGAAGCAGCCAAGCCCGAATACGGCCTGCTCCAGGCCTTGCGGATATGGCGGCTGCAGCGGGCTGCCGTTCACAAAATGCCTTGATGCGGTCGGGATCGGGGTGGCACGGCCCGGCAGCGCCTCGGCGGCGCTCGGCAATGCGGTGGTTTTGCGCATGAACAACATGGGTCACCTCCCGGCGTTGGGATGTCTGGGGAAATCTGTGTCTCTAATATATGTCTTTACGTCGGGAGCCAAAGCCCCGTTACACCGCCAGAGGTGCGCATCATGGCGGCGCGGCTCGCAGCGCTCAGTCCCGCGAATAGCCGATCAAGGGCTTGCGCGGCCGGAACAGCAGCATCAGCACAATGCCGAGCACGCCGAGCACGGCAAAAACCGGCTGGTCCAGGATCACCCTGACCACGCTGGTCCAGAGCCAGGGCGCGGTTCCTTCCACCCAGGCGCGGAAAGCCTGCTGGCTGGATTGGTGGATGTCATTCCAGAATTGCCCGAACCGGGTGAACCGCAGGTTCTGATCGGCGACCCAGCGCGCGCCGTCATAGACCATGAAGACAAATCCGCCGGCCAGCAGCAACAGGCCCACAAGTCGGAAAAAACCGCGGATCATGCGTCACCTACCCTCTCGCGCGCCCCGAAAGCACTGTCAGCCATTAGCGGGGCGACAGCGGAAATTCAACCTCATCAGTACCTTATTAGCGTCTTACGGCCGCAATCGGGGGCCCCCAGGAGGGGTAGAAAGCGTTGACGCTGCAAGGCCTGCCCTCTATAAGGGCGGCAATGGCGGCGGGCGCAATCCCGCCGCCGCTGTTCTTTGAGATCAGCCATTTTCCGGAAGCAAATTTTGCGTGAGCCTGTTTGCTTGCGGACAATGGCCACCTCGAAAGAACACCCGAAACAACCACCAAAGCGTCGATCTCGCGTTTAAACGGCCGGCGCACCCAAAGCCCTACCATTTAGCGAGCGGTCACCGCCGAAGGAAATCTGAGACCATGGCCAATACCACTTCTGCCAAGAAAGCGACGCGCAAGATTGCCCGCCGCACCATCATCAACAAGTCGCGCCGCACCCAGATGCGCGGCGCGGTACGAACGGTCGAAGAAGCGATCAAGAGCGGCGACCGCGATGCAGCACTGAAGGCGATGACGCGCGCGGAGCCGGAACTGATGCAGGCAGCGCAGCGCAACATCATTCACAAGAACAATGCGAGCCGAAAGGTCTCGCGGCTCGCGCATCAGATCGCCAAGCTCGCGAAATGAACTGAGCGAAAATGAAATTCGTCAAAAGGCCCGGCTAGCCGCCGGGCCTTTTTTTGTTTTTCGTCGATTTGTGTCATTGCCGCGCGGCTGACCGCGTGTCACATTTCTTCGAGCCCGTAAATTTACTGCCGCAGTTTTGCGGACCATAAAGTGTTGTGTGCAGGGGCAAGAAACCCGCTCGTTACGCTGCGAAGATGGAATGGCGTCAGGTGTTTGCCGCGAAACCGCGGCGCGGGAGTTACCCTGAAAAAGAGTCGCGAAAAACTTCGCTTCGCTAATCACTTAACGCCATAGCGACTGCAAGCGCCTCAAAAATCCGCTCTCGCGGCAATCGATTGTAAAGAATTTATTAAAAATTTTCTCTGCCATGCCGAGATTTGTGACAGCGCCTGACGCGCGCGATTCTTCGCGCTGATTCAAAAACTTGCTTTCAACTATCACAATAACTGCATCACAGCTCGCATGCGGACTCGCGTCCAACCTTGAATCAAATTGATTGCGAGATGCCGCGCATAGTGTATTTCTTAGATCGTTCGCGGCGCCCACGGCTCTTCTGACCAGCGCGGTTTGAGATACGGGGCGGACGTGCAAATCGGCGGCGGTGTGCGCGTTGGCGACGCTTTCCAAGCGATTGTCGGATCGAACTTCATAGCAATGTGAGGATCGTGGTTCTGTGTCGAAATTTCTCAAGGCGGGGCATCGCTGCCTCGTTCGCTTTGAATAAGAGAAATACGGGACCGGGCTGCCGCGCGCCATTGGAGGCGAAGCGAGTGGACAGATGAGGACGGACGGGCTGAGGTGCGCGGCGTAGCGGCTGAACGATTTTGACATTCGGGCGCGGCGGATCGAACTTGAAACATGCTTGGAATGACAACTTGCCGTGGGCGACCGCGGCGGGAGGGGGAGGTTGTATGCTTTACATCGCAGTGGATCGAATGATCATTTCAAACGATGCCTCATTTAACGCTGGGGTTTTTGACTCGCTGGATTTGGTCGGCTGGGATTTTGACGCATTGGACGTTGTCGCCCTGGACGCCGCTTCTGCGCGGCCTCGCGCGCGCGCTCCGGATAGGCCGTCGAGTACGCGCTGACCTCGCGGTCGCTTCTCTTCCAACCTGATCGGTCTGCGTCGCGGCGTTTCGCCGAACGGCCGAGCTATGTCCGGAATTGAAGCTTCCCTTGAGGTCACGCCGAGCGGAAGCAACTCCGCCCGGCGCTTTCGTCAGGCAACATCACTCATTTTAGAAAAGTCTTCAGGGCAATGACAAATATTGAACAGGATCGCTGGTCACGCGTGAAGGGTCGGCTGCGCACGAGCGTAGGAGAAGATGTCTACACCAGCTGGTTTGCACGCATGGATCTGGAAAGCGTCGAGCAGGAAAGCGTCCGCCTTTCGGTGCCGACGCGCTTTCTCAAGAGCTGGATCCAGGCGCATTATGCCGAGCGGGTTCTGACCTGCTGGCAGGCCGAGATGCCGGAAGTGCACCGCATCGACTTGACCGTGCGCACCGCGATGCGCTGCGCGGCGCCGGTCAAGGACGCTGCCGCCCCGCTCGATGCGCGTCGCGCCGAGCGCGCGGACGGCCGTCCCGCACCCGAATTGCGCGCGACCGCGATCGCGCCCGTATCCGCAAGCCACGACGCGCTCGGCGGCTCGCCGCTCGATCCGCGCCTGACCTTCGGCAGCTTCGTCATCGGCCGTTCCAATACGCTAGCGCATGCGGCGGCGCGCCAGGTTGCGGAAGGCCGGCGCGGCGATGCCGTGATGTTCAATCCGCTTTACATCCACGCCGGCGTCGGCCTCGGCAAGACCCATTTGCTGCAGGCGGTGACATGGGCCGGCAATTCGGGCAGCGAGCGCAAGGTGCTTTAGCTGACCGCCGAGAAGTTCATGTACGGCTTCGTCGCGGCGCTGAAGACCCAGACCGCGCTGGCGTTCAAGGAAGCGTTGTGCGGCATCGACGTGCTCGTGATCGACGATCTGCAGTTCTTGCAGGGCAAATCGACCCAGGCCGAATTCTGTCACACGCTGAATGCGCTGATCG
>Ga0073928_10002350_pt1 | contig 32848 bp, 30 predicted proteins | sample PaiPotPPA55metaG_FD_76969 | JGI IMG/M metagenome (GOLD analysis project Ga0073928, IMG submission 76969) | Iron sulfur acid spring bacterial and archeal communities from Banff, Canada, to study Microbial Dark Matter (Phase II) - Paint Pots PPA... ...
CCCGAGCCTGCTCGTCCTGCGCATCAGAGACGGATCGATCGTGCACTGCCGCGACTACCTGGACGGGCTCGCCATCACGAAACTCAGGCCCTGACCGGCCGGCGCTCGAAGAAGCTCGCCAAGGAGGTGGGGCCGGTGGAGGTGATAATGCCGCGGGACCGGGCCGGCTCCTTCGATCCGGCGGTGGTGCGCAAGTCCGCCCGGCGCACCTCGGGGATCGACGAGATGGTGATCTCGCTGGTGGGCAACGGTTTGACGACCGGTGAGGTCGCCGCGCACCTGAAGAAAGTGTTCGGGGTCGAGACCAGCAAGGAGACGGTCTCGGCGATCATCGACCGGGTGCTGGAGGGGATGCACGAGTGGCGCGACCGCCCGCTCGACGCGGTCTACCCGGTACTGATCATCGATGCCGTACACGTCAAGATCAGACACGGCGCGGTGGCCAACCGCGCCGTGTACGTGGCGATCGCGGTCACCGTCTCGAGTACCCGCGAGATCCTCGGGCTGTGGGCCGGGGACGGCGGCGAGGGCGCCAAGACCTGGCAGGTCACACTGACCGAGATCCGCAACCGCGGCGTGAAGGACTGCTGCATCGTGCTGTGCGACGGGCTCAACGGGCTCCCGGAGGCCGTGAACAGGGTCTGGCCCCGCGCGATCGTGCAACGCTGTCTGATCCACCTGCAGCGCAACAGTTTCACCTACGCCTCCAAGCGCGACTGGCCGGCGCTCTCGCGCGATCTGAAGCCGGTGCTGACGGCCGTGGACGCGGCCGACGCGGAGGCGCGGTTCCTGGAGTTCGCCGAGGCCTGGGAGCCGAGATACTCCGCGATCGTGAAGCTGTGGACCCAGGCGTGGCCCGAAGTGGTCCCGTACCTGGCCTTCGACCGGGAGATCAGGTACCCGCTGACCTCCACCAACGCCGTCGAATCGCTCAACGCGCGCCTGCGCCGGGCGGTGAAGGCTTCCGGGCACTTCCCGACGGAGCTGGCCGCCGTCAAGCGCCTGTATCTCGCCATCTTGTCGCTCGACCCGACCGGCAAGGCGCCCCAGCGCTGGTCAAACCGGTGGAAGCCGGTCCTGAACGCCTTCGAGGCGGCCTTCGACGGACGCCTGCACCCTGAGCGAGAAGACTCGCTTATTGCCCACTCGGGCGGAATTGTCCGACTTCGTGCCCCTGTTGTTCGTCGTTCGGGACGAAGAAGCTCTACCCGACCCTGGGCGGAGGCCACCGATCCTCTCGCCCCCGCGACCCTCCGGCCCCGGACTCGTTCGTGCGCGACGACATAGGGCCTGGCGCACCTTTGCCGCGGTGCGCTGGATTTCTGGTGCTGTCCATGAAGTCATCCGGCGATGGGTGTAGCTCTTGCGAGAGTGCCTTTTTGTATGATTCGTCTGGGTATGGTGGCATGGGTCGGCCTGTGTGTTCGTAGGCTCGGCGCATCGACCTCGCGCAGGACTCACGTGAGGGGGGAACCGAACCAGTTGGTGAGCGCGTCGTGCAGCGCGGTCGTGGCGGTGTCGGCGGGTTCGTCGACGGCGGCGGCCCAGGCGATCTGGGCGTCTGGACGGATGAGGAGAGCGTCGGTTGGGCGGGCGTCTGTCTCGGCGGTGTGGATCTCGACGCGATCTCGCCAGGCTGTGGCGACCTCTCGTAGATCCTTGCGGTCGGCGAGGTCGAGCAGGACGGGTCGGGCGGAGTGCATGAGCTGGGCGACGCTGGTGGGGCCGCTTTCGGTGCGCAGGCTCAGGTTGGGCACGCAGGTGCCGGCCATTGGGTGCGGATCGGTGCCGGGCATCGGATAGCGCAGGTCGGTGCCGGCGATGAGCGCGCCGACTCGGCGGGCCGGTTGCTCGTCGGCGAGCAGTTCCTGGAGGACTTGCCGGAGGGCTTGGGCCGCTGGGTCCTGTCCGCGGCGAAGGGCTACCTGGGCTTGGGTTTGCATCATCGTGCGTGCCCCGGCGTAGTGGCGCTCGGAGTGGTAGGTGTCCAGCAGTCTCGCGGGTGCCCAGCCGTGGATGTCGGCGGCCAGTTTCCAGGCGAGGTTGACGGCGTCGAGCATGCCGACGTTCAGGCCCACGCCCGTGGCGGGGAACACATGGGCCGCGTCGCCGGCCAGCAGGATGCGGCCGTGGCGGTACTGGTCGACCTGTCGGGCTTGGAATCCGTACCGCGACAGGCGCGTCGCAGCCGCGATCGGCAGCGGTGCGCCGAGTACGCGACGGATGCTGTCCTTGAGCTCGTCGAGGGTCATGGGCGAGTCGTCGTCGTCGACGTCGGCGGGCTCGGCCTCTGTGGTCTGGATCATCAGGTCGCCGAAGCTGCGCCGTCCGAGCGCGAACACGCCGTGTTCGGTCCGGGTGAAGCCCGGATGGACCAGGCCGAGCCCGGAGACCTCCAGATCGCCGTTGTCGAGTTCGGTCACCGAATCGGTCAGCGTGACGTGTGCGAGCCGGTTGACCTCGGCGTAGGTGGTGCCGGGGAACGGGATACCGACGAGCTCGCGGACTCGGCTGCGCGGGCCGTCGCAGCCGACCAGGAATCGGGCGGTTGCCTGATACAGCTGACCGTGCGGCCCGCGCACCCGCACGTTCACTCCGTTGTCGTGCTGGCTGACGCCGAGCACTTCGTGCCCGCGGCGGATCTCGGTGCCGAGTTCGCGGGCGTGCTCGGCGAGGATGCGTTCGAGCTTCGGTTGGGGGAGTGAGAGTCCGCGCAGCGGGGGTTCGGGCACGTTGGTGAGGTCCACCTGCAGGGTGCCGAACGGGTATCGCAGGGCCGGGTGACGGGGGTGGTTGCCGGCTGCCTCCAGCCGGTCGAGCAGTCCCCGGTAGGCGAGCAGGTCGAGGATGTGGCCGCCGAGGCCGTTGGCCTTTGCGACTTCTTTCGGTTCGGTGCGGCGCTCGAGCACCAGTGGGCGCGCTCCGGCAAGGCGCAGTTCCGCGGCGAGCATCAGGCCGGTCGGGCCGGCACCCACGATGACGACGTCGGTGTCCGTCGGCTCGGGGTCCTCCGGCGGGTTCCTCTGTGCTTCGGCAGTGGACGGCAACATGGTTCGGTACTCCCGATTCCGCAGGTTGTGGCATCAGCCTGCGATTGTGCAGCATGACGGGGTCCTTGCCGCAAGCCCCCCGGTGCGCTATATCTTGATAATGGCGGGAGTGGGGTACTCCGGTCTTCTGTGGCATCCATCAGCGGTGTCGTTCACCACATTGGGGTCACGTCACGAAAAGACGGCCGCTGGCATCAGTTGTTCGTACGTGCAGGATCACGAGTACGAGCGAGGACGAAGCCATGGGACCCCGATGGGTCCAGCCCTCGTGGGGTCTGTGCCGATCTTCGCGTGTGGAGCCGGTGGTGTGGCAACGGATCGACGGTGAGGCTGTCCCGCGTCGTGCAGGCATCTCGGATGCGTCACTGCTTCGAAGCCGGTCGAGATGCGGTTCGCGGAGTTAATGATCATGCTTGAACTATGGCTGTGCCTTTGAGGTCGGGCGCTTTCAGCGGCGTCTTCCATAGTGTTGCGATGGTGCCGGAAGGCACGGCGAGCGGTTTCGGCGGCTGGGGACGATCTGGGGACCACACGTCATTCGCGATCATGAACGACTTGCGGAGTTGCGATCGTAGTGCACGGCTTTCAGAGCACGTATACGGTGTCTGACGTGCAGAAACGCTCTCCGGGCTTGCTGGGGGTCAAGGGGGCGCAGGTTCAAATCCTGTCAGCTCGACCGAGAAGTCGCAGGTCAGAGCCTCAATCCGAGAGGTCGGATTGAGGCTTCTGATAGTTCTGAACCGACTCAATCTGGTCCCCAAATGGTCCCAAGCTCACCCCATTGGCCTAGTTTTGCGAACCGTGCAAGCTCGTGAGCTGCAGTTTTGTGACCTCGGGCCTCTGGGCGCGCCTTCTGGCGGGTCAAGGGGGTTAGGGCCCGGATCCAGTTGATCCGGCCGGCACGGCCACTTTGAGTCATCGTTCGACGGGAATCTCCCGAGCGACCAGTGGCAGATGAATGAGCGCTGGATCCACCGGGTCGCAGCAAGATCTACCGCCGCTCGCCTTTCTCCTGCTCGGCGCCGTCATCTGAGCCCTCGGCGCCCGAGAGCTGCGCGCCGCCGCGCGTGCCGAGGCTTGCGCGGATCAGGCTGAGTAGTGCAAGAAGCGCTGCAATCTCACTGAATTCCCCGACGCGAGGTCGTCCGTCCGATGAGGCTAGCCGGACTTGTCAGATGGCCGTGCGAGGGGATTGGCGAATCGGTTCTCAGTGTGGCCGCTGGGTCAAGGTGCTTGGGCTTGTGCGCCATGCCGGGTGTGAACTGGTAGCCAGCTTCTCATTGACTGCGCCGCGCGCTGGCTTCCTTGAGGAGGCCGTGTATAGCGCCATTCCGAACCGCCCGAAGAACACGGCTATCTCGGTGTCGGCCAGGCGCGGCGTGGCCTGGGTCTGGGCAGCGCCTTGGTAGGTGCCGCCGGGGGCGGATCGCCTCCCGCGTCACTGCACCTCATCTGTCGACAAGTAGCGACGTCAGTCGTGCTGAGCAACGAATCTCACCGCCTGGTGCCGCGGACGGTGTTGTGGTAGCCGAACAGCCGTCGGGAGCGGGCGGTGACGGACTGCATCACGCTCGCCCGGCGCTCAGTGGTGACCGCGGCCCGGTAGGCCTCGCTGTCGAAGACTGCGACGGTGTCGATCTCGTGGAAGGCGAGCAGGTTCTGTCCGGTGCCTTGGACCGCGCGGTATCTGCGTGTGCGCCGCCACCCCGGGAGGGACAGGAGTATCGGGATGTGCTCCTCGCGGTACCAGGCATCCAGTGCAGGCTCGTCCGTCGTGTTCATCGCGACGCACAGCACGATGGGCGGCGGGTCGGACCGACCTCCCGGGGTGCCGTGGTCCTCGGTGAGCGCGTAGACGCGGCGGTCGAGGGTCGTCAGCCGGTCGATCAAGGAGCTCTCCTTCTCGCTGCGGTGCGCGCGAAGTGCCTGGTAGGGGGCGCCGTCGAGCACGTCGATGTCGAGTTCGTACCAGGCGAGCCAGCTCGGGGTCATCGCGTCGATCGCACGGTAGCGGTAGCCGGAGCGGATTTCGGGCAGGGCCAGGCGGGCGGGGCCGTGGTCGTTGTCATACCAGTCGTTGAACTCTGCAAGCGGCACGGAGCCCGGTTCCGATTGCACGTACAGGAGTCCTTCGGTCATCTTGCGGCCCTTCGGTGACGTGGCAGTGGGGTAAGTTGAGGCCTGAACGTAGATCGCGGGTCGCGTCGGGAGGAGCGTACGTGTCGAGACAGGACCCCGACGTCATCGACTCGGTGGAGAAGGCGCTCAGACTGCTGCAGGTCTTCTCGGCGAAGCACCCGGAGATGACGGTGAGCGAGGCGGCGGCGCTCACCGGGCTCAGTCGCGCCACCGCGAGGCGTATCCTGCTCACGCTTGAGCGCCTGGGGTTCGCGCAGACCGACGGGCGCGTGTTCCGCCTCACCCCCCGGGTGCTGCGCCTGGGCTACGGATACCTCTCGGCGTTGCCGGTCTGGGAGCAGGCACAGCCCCACATGCGGGCGCTGGCCGACGAACTGCGCGAATCGTGTTCGATGGCCACGCTCGACGACGGCGAGATCGTCTACGTGGCTCGGGTGCCGGCGGCCCGGAGCATGTCCACCACACTGAATATCGGGTCGAGGCTGCCGGCCTATCCGACCGCGATGGGTCGCGTACTGCTCGCCGCGTTGCCGGATCCCGAACTCGACTCGTATCTCGACGCGGTCGAACTCGTGCCGCTGACCGCGCAGACCATCACCGACAAGGACGCGCTGCGCGCCGAGCTTGCACGGGTGCGGGAGCAGGGTTTCGCCGTGCAGGACGGAGAGCGGGAGGAAGGCGTGCGGTCCGCTGCGGCGCCCGTGCGCGGTGCGGACGGCAGAGTGCTGGCCGCGATCAACGTCTCCGCCAACGCGGCCAGGATCTCGTTCGACGAGCTGCGCACGCGCTGTGCGCCGCGGGTCGTGGCGACGGCCGACGCAGTTTCCGCGGACATCGGATTCGGCGGCGCGCACGGCTAGACGTCAGCCGGGAATCCGAAGCACGCGGCCGGGTTGGTCACCAGCAGCCGACGGCGCGTCGCCTCGTCCGGTGCGAACCGCTCGATCAGATCCACCAGCACACCGTCGTCAGGCATGAAGCCGTGGGTGTTGGGGTGTGGGAAGTCGGTTCCCCAGAGCACGCGCTCGGGCGCGCGCAGGACGAGGAGCCGGGCCAGTTCGACGGCGTCGTCGAAGTCGGGCGGCCGCGTGGCGACGCGGTCGGCGCCGCTGAGCTTGATCCAGACCTTGCCGGTGTCCAGGAGTCGGGAGAGTGCGTGGATCGGCCCGCTTTCCAGTCCCGCACGCAGATCGGCGCGCGCCATGTGGTCGATGACGATCGGCAACGGCAGGGATGCGATGAGGCTCTCGTGGACGGCCGCGCCCTCGCCTGCGAGGTGTACGGCCAGGTGCCAGCCGAACGGGCCGACGAGATCGGCCACGGCACGGACGGTCTCGGGCGTCGGCGCCGGCCCGAGGTGCGGGGTGAAGTTCAGCCGGGCGCCGCGTACGCCTGCGTCGTGCAGCCGGACGATCTCGTCTTCAGGGGTCTGCGGCCCGACCAGCGCTACACCGCGGTACGACCCGCCCCCGGCTACGAGGGCGTCGAGCAGCGCCGCGTGGTCGCTGCCGTGGCAGACGGACTGCACGATCACCGCGCGCTCGAGGCCGAGCGTGCGGTGAAGCGAGCGCAGTCGTTCTTTGGGAGCCTCAGGTGGAGTGAAGGTGCGGTCGGCAGCGTAGGGGAACCGGTCCACCGGCCCGAACACGTGGCAGTGCGCGTCGCAACTGCCTGGCGGCGGCCGAAGCGCGGGGATCTTCGGGTCGGGCACAGGGCCGGCGCATGTCGTATCGATCATTTTCACGCGTTGTCCTCTGCCGCGCGTTCGCCGGGATGGATCTCCAGCGCGACCAGGAAGCGGGATACGAGGTTGTAGGCGCCGACCGTGGCGGTCAGCTCGACGATCTGCCGGTCGTCGAAGAATTCCTCGAGGGCTGCGAACACCTCGTCCTCGACGTTGATGTTCTTGGTCATCGCGTCGGTGTACGCCAGCGCCGCGCACTGAATGCCGGTCAGCGGCAGCGGGTCGCCGTGGCGCACGGCTGCGATCTGTTCGGCGTTCAAACCCGCGCGCACGGCCACCGGCTCGTGCGCCGACCACTCGTAGGCGGCGCCGTTGATCGCGGCCACCCTGAGGATCGCCAGTTCCCTGACATCGGCGGGCAGCGTCGAGTCGCTCCTGATGGCGCCGAGCATGCTGTTCCAGCCGTCCGCGATCGGCGGGCTGTGCAGGAGCATCCGGTCCAGCGCCGTGAGCCGGCCTCCTCGGCGCAGGCGGATGCGGTCCCCTACTTCACCGCTGCCTGCCGCGTAGTCCAGCCGTGCCATGTGTCGTTCCTTCCGTCAGTGTGGTGCAGCGGCCGGCGTGCGGAGCCGGCCGCCGTTGCGTCATGCGACGCTGGGAGCCGGTTCCGCGACGGGAGTCGAGGCGCCCCGCGACAGTTCGCTCAGCGCGGTGTCGAGGTCGAACTCGCCCTCCCACCGGCTGACCACGATGCTGCCCAGTATCTGGCCGCCCAGGCTGACCAGTCCGCGCATGGTCGAGAGGAACCGGTCGACGCCCACGATCAGCACGATGCCGACGACGGGGAGCATCCCGGTCGTGGACAGGGTGGCCGCGAGGATGATGAAGCCGGAGCCGGCGACCCCGGCGCTGCCCTTGGAGGTGATCAGGAAGACCGCGAGCAGCGCGATCTGCTTGCCGAGCGAGAGGTGGATGCCGAAGGCCTGCGCGATGAACAGCGAAGCGAATCCGAGGTAGAGGCACACGCCGTCACCGTTGAACGTGTAGCCCGCCGGCACGACCAGGCCCACGATCGGGCGTGGGCAGCCCAGCCGCTCGAGCTTCGCGATCAGCCGGGGCAGCACCGCTTCGTAGTTCGCGGTGCCGAGGGTGATGAGCAGTTCGTCCTTGAAGTACCGGTAGAGCCGCAGTATCCGCAGCCCGCACAGCCGCGCGACCGCGCCGAACACGACCACGCCGAACACGATCCCGGTCGCCCAGAACAGACCCACGAACTCGCCGAGGCTGGTCAGTGTCTTGATTCCGAATTTGCCCATGGCGTAGGCCATCGCGCCGAACGCGCCCACCGGAGCCAGGCACATCACCATGCGGACGATGCCGAAAACGGCCTCGCCGATCAGTTCGACGCCGCGGATCACCGGCCTGCCCCGCTCGCCCAGTGACATGACGGCGACCGCGAACAGGATCGAGACCAGCAGCACCTGCAGGACGTTCCCGTCGACGAAGGCGCTGACGAACGTCGTGGGAATGATCGCGACCAGGAAGTCATACCAGTGCGAACCCGCCCCGGCCGCCGCGTATTGCGCGGTGGTCCCGGTCAGGTGCAGGTGCGCCGGGTTGGCGTGGATGGCCGCTCCGGGGGTGAACACGTCCATCGCGACCAGTCCGATAATCAGGGCGACGGTGGTGAGCACTTCGAAGTACACCAGTGCCTTGATGCCTATTCGGCCGACCCCGGCCAGCTTGCCGGCCGCCGCGATTCCGGTGACGATCGTGCAGAACACGACCGGGCCGATGAGCATCTGGATCAGCGAGATGAACCCGGTCCCCACCGGTTGCAGGGACGCTCCCACTCCTGGCGCCGCGAGGCCGAGCGCGGCCCCGGCGACGATCGCCGCCAGGACGGTGAGGTAGAGCTTGGTGGTGAAGGCGCTTCGCAGGAATGATCCGGTCGACATCCTTGTCTCCCTTGTTCGTCTGACGCACAAGCGTGCGACTGGCGAACATCAGTATGGAGGCGACCCCCTCCCGCGTCAACGCCTTGCGCAGGTGAATCGGTCGGCAGCCGCATTGCGCGCAGTGTATGTCTGACGTTTTATTGACCGAGTTGGTGCTATATGAACGAACTGCTTGACCGTGTGGGAACGTGGTGCTTATGTAAGGGACCGTCGTTCAGCCGCAACAACGGCGCTCCGCTCCCTCGACCTCGTGGCGCAGCGCCCTCATTTCGTGGAGGCCTCTGCCTTGTCCGCACTGAATCCCGTTTCGCGCCGTCGATTCCTGCACAGCACCGGCGCCGCCGGTATCGGAGTGGCCCTTGTCGGCCTTGCCGACTCGGCATTCGCCGCGACCGGTGCCGCAGCCGCGTCCGGCACGGCCGCCTCGTCGAGTGGCACTGATGATTTCGCCACGATCCGCTCCCAGTGGGCGACGGTGATCGGCGGCGGCACGATCGACGCCACGAACTCGGTCTACGACGCGGCGATCGCGTCCCTGAACACCGAAGCGGCCTCGTACCTCTCGCTCCTCGCGTCCTCGCCGGCCACGCAGCTGTTCAGTGATCTGGCACTCGGCTCGAGCTCCGCGAACGTCACCTCGAGCTTCACCCGCCTCGAGACCCTCGCGCTCGCCTACCTGACTCAAGGCACGAACTACACCGGCAGCGCCGCAGTCCTCGACGCCGTGGTCAGCGGGCTCGACTTCATGACCGCGGGCCCCTACGCCCCGGGCGTCAAGCCGTACGGCAACTGGTGGGACTGGCAGATCGGTTCGAGCCAGCCGCTGGTGGACACGGCGAACCTCGTCTACTCCGCACTGTCCGCGACGCAGATCGCCGCCTACTGCGCGTCGGTCGACGCGTTCGTCCCGGATCCGACGCAGAGCCTGATCGTGAGCACCGGCACGTACTACACCTCGACCGGCGCCAACCGGCTCGACGAATGCCGCGCCGTGATCATCCGCGGCGCGCTGGCGGGCGACGCGGCCAAGGTGGCCCAAGGCGTCGCGGGGATTTCGCCCACCCTGGAGTTCGTCACCGACGGCGACGGCCTCTACGTCGACGGCTCGTGGATTCAGCACACATACATCGCCTACACCGGCACCTACGGTGCGATCTGGTTCGGTGACGTGGTCAAGCTGATGAACGCGCTGGCCGGGACCTCGTACCAGATCAGCGATCCCAACGTGGCCAACGTGTACTTCGCCGCGACGAACGCGTTCGCGCCGGTCGTCTACAACGGCCTGATGATGGACTGTGTGCGCGGCCGGGCGGTCGCGCGGTCCACCGAAACGGACTACACCGACGCTTTCGCGGCCGCCCGCGACATCCTGATGCTCGCACCCGCAGCCACGCCCGCACTCGAATTCGAACTCAAGAGCAAGGCGAAAGGCTGGCTGCTGCGTTCGCCGTACCAAGTCAGCGCGAACACTTCGGTTGCCAGCATCGCGTATGCGGAGCAGGTGCTCAACGACGCGTCCATACCGGCCGCGCCCGAGCCGACCGGCCACACGCTCTTCGGCAGCATGGGCCGAGCCGTCCACCGCCGCCCGGGTTGGGGCCTGGCCGTGTCCATGTCCTCGGACCTGGTCGCGTACTACGAGACCGACGGCAGTTCGAACCTGACCGGCTGGCACGCCGGCGACGGCATGGCGTATCTGTATCTCGACAGCGACAACACCCAGTACAACGACGCGTTCTGGCCCACCGTCGACCCGTACCGGCTGCCCGGCATCACCGCCTCGCAGCTAAAGCTGCAGAACGGCGAGGGCGGGGCCTACGGAGCGCCGCGGCCGGCGAACACCTGGGCAGGCGGCGCCACCGACGGCGAGTTCGCCGCGCTCGGTCAGGATCTGCGCGGCCCCTGGTCGACACTGGTCGCGAAGAAGGCGTGGTTCTGCCTCGACGACGCGATCGTGTGTCTGGGCGCCGGCATCACCTGCACCGACGGCACCGAGGTCGACTCCGTCATCGACAGCCGCAATCTCGGCGCCGCCGGAACCAACACGCTGACCATCGACGGCGTCGCTCAGCCGACAACCGCCGGCTGGACGCAGAGTCTCGGCGACGCGAGGTGGGCCCACCTCGACGGCCACGCCGGCTACGTCTTCCCCGACGGCGCGAACCTCACCGCGTTGCGCGAAGCGCGTACCGGGGCGTGGTCTGCGATCGACAAGGGCGACGCGGCGACCGAGCTGGCGCGCAATTACGTCACGCTCTACGCGGACCACGGCATCGACCCGGCCGACGCTTCGTACTCGTACATCACGATGCCGAACGCGCGGCCGTGGCAAGTCGCTGCGCGCGCATTCGACCGCGGCTATCTCCGTATCCTGGCGAACACGGCAGACCAGCAGGGCATCGAAGTGCCCTCGCTCGGCGTGACCGCGGTCAACTTCTACACCGCGGGCGGCGTCGGTCCGGTCACCGTCAGCGCGCCTGCCTGCGTGCTGATCCGCGAGAATCGCGACGGCACGGCGACGGTCTGCGTCTCGGACCCCACGCGACAGGCGACGAGCCTGACCGTCACCTGGAATCGCCCCGTCCGCAGCGTCACCACGGCACCCGCTTCGCTCGCCTCCTCCAGCACCGGACACCGCCTCGAGCTGGCCTTCGGCGACCTGACCGCCCTGGCCGGCTTCACGCTGCAGACCACCGTCCGCCTCGGCTGAGGCCGATACTGCGCGGCGACTCACACGCCGTCACCTCGCCGCGGCGGCCCCGCGACACCGATCCGGGACGATCTGTCAGCCATCGTCCCGGACCGGCCGCACCACCCCTCGTGCCGACCGGCGCGAGGACAACGCTGTCCACATCACCCACGTCGACCGGCACCCCTATGGCAAAGGAGCCATCATGCCGTCATCCGACAGCTCGCACCGATCCCGATTCCTGCGCGGCCTGACCGCGCTCGCGCTCGCCCTGGCCGCCACCACGGCCCTGGACCTCGGCAGGCCCGTGCCCGCCCAAGCCGCCTCGTTCACCATGTACAGCGCCGTGGACGAGAGCGATTCGGCCGCAGACCTCGAACAGTACGGCGTGACCGACGCCGCCACCGTGTACGACGACTGGAGCCTGTCCTGCTCGACCGCCGGCTGCAGCAACGTGCCCAGCCAGAGCACCTTCGAGGCCAAGGTCCAGGAGTATGTGAGCCTCGACAAGTCCGGATCCGCCGGACCGATCACCCTCGACTTCGAGAACATCCTCCCGGTCAGCGCCACCTCCGACGCCCAGGCCGCCGAAGAGGTCAGCCTCTGGCAGGAGCTGATCACCTGGGCCCACGACGCCGAACCCGACGCTCCGATCGGCATGTACTCCTACGACTGGAGCAACGCCTACCAGTCCTACACCGCGGAGCTCTACGGCGGCGGATACCTTTCCTTCTTCGCCCCCTCCATGTACAACCGCTGGTCCACGGTCGCGGACTGGGAGAGCGAACTGTCCACGGCCGTTTCGAACGACGAGTCGATCGACTCGTCCCTGCCGATCTACCCCTACCTCGAGGCGATATGGGACACCAGCGGAGACAGCGCCTACCTCAGCGGTGACGACTGGGACACCGAACTCAAAGACCTGGAGGCCTCGGTGCCGGGCGCCGTCCTCTGGAACGCCGGCCCGCTCTCCGACGACACCGCCTGCGGCTGGCTCGAGGCGTTCTCCACCGAGACGGGTGGGCTGACCGGCACCGCGAGCAGCGGCCCGCTCACCGTCACGGACAGCGCCCAGGGCACCGGCTGCGTCATGCCGAGCGACGCCGTGAGCACTGTGACGTTCACCGCGACCAACGACGGAACCAGCACGAGTGCGGCTACTGAGATGGTCGACGACACGAGCGGACCCGACGGGATCACCCTCGGCGACTTCGAGTACTGGGACATCCCGGCGCTCGCCGCCGGCGGCACGTTCGGCCCGGATACCGCGGACCTCACCGTGCCGTCCGGCGTCGCCTCCGGCACCACCGCGCTGGTGAGACTGAACTATGGCACCGGGTACGAGCGCGTCGCCGTCATCATCGACTGACCCCCGCGGAATCTAGCCCATCGCGCCGCATGACGCGCGCACACGCAGCTCGGGCAGCAGGTCAAGGTGGCTTCTGGGCGAGGAGAGGTCCGCGATCCGGCGCAGCAACAGGTTCGCTGCCGCCTCTCCGATCGCCTGCTTGGGCGGGGCGATGGCGGTCAGCGGAACATCGGCGATCGCCGCGAGTTCGTCGTCGTAGGCGACGAGGGCGAAGTTCTCCGGTACCCGTACGCCGCGCGAGGCCAGGATGTGAAGCAGATTGGTGGCGTCCGTGTCCGTGTGTACCAACGCGGCACGCACGCCCTGCTCCTTGTAGAGCTCGATCAGCCGCGCGACGTCATCGTCGAAGGTGTCGAAGAAGCCGGAATTCGGCGCGAAGCCCGGCTTGCCCAGATCGTCCGTCGGCAGTCCAAGGGTTTCCATGGCCGCGTGATAGCCGGCCCGCACATGCCTGTTGGTGTGGGTGGACCTGGACAGCAGCGCGATCCGCTCATGCCCGAGGGCTGCGAGATGGCGTATTGCGAGTGCGGCGCCCTCGACGTGGTCGGAGCTCACCCGGTCCAGCATCGCGCCCGGCATACCCGGCGCGATCTGACGCTCGACCAGCACCGTGGGGATATCCAGTGATTCGATCAGGTCCCAGTCCGTGGCAGCCGGCCTGGCGAGTCCTCCGCTCGGCGTGAACAGCAGGCCGTCGACGCCGTTCTCGAGCATGGTCGTGATCTGCCGTGTCTCCCGCTCCTCCGAGTACTCGGTGATCCCGACCGCCAGCCGGGCGCCGGCCGCGGCCGCGACGGCCCGCGCGCCGTGAATGATGCCCCCGTAGAAATAGCCTGCGACCGGAACGACCATGCCGAGTACTGGTTCCCGCGTACCCGACTTGGCCTTGCGGTCGAGCCGAGCGTCGCGGGCGTTGAGCGGAGCGGAGGGCCAGTAGACCTTGCCGTGCACCCGGCGCACGCGGCCGACTTCGGACAACGCCGTCACGTCGCGGCGGATCGTTTCGAGCGAGGTCCCGACCTCCTCGGCCAGTTCCCTGAGCCGCACCGTCCCGCGGTCCCGCACGATCTGCAGGATCCGCTCGTGCCGATCCTCCACGCGTTCGCGCACTGCTCTCCCCTTCGCCGTGCTTCGGCATCACCGCCGATGCGGAGTCAGCATAGCCCGGTTGTGGATTTGATGACCGTTCGACTGATTACCTTCGAATGCCGGACCGGGCCGACCCCCACCCGCCGTCGGCCCGGGGCGTCTTCGAGTCAGGTCGCTTGAGTTGGTGCGGCCTCGCCTCGGGCCCGTGCCCGTGTCAGAGTGCGAAGGCGGTCGTCGAGGTCGGCGACCTCGGGCAGTCGGGCGTACGGGGTGAGACGGGTGCGCAGCGCCTGGATCCTGAGCAGTGCGGTGGCATACCACTGGCGTTCCATGACGGACAGGGCCTGGTGCAGGTGGTCGATGCACTCGTCGACCCGGCGGTCGGCGAGCAACACCGCGGCGAGATCCGCGTGTACGATCGTGCGCTGCTTGTCCGCGCTCGGCGCCAGCGTCTCGAGTGAGCGGGTCAGCGCCGCCTCGGCCTGCGCCGGAAGGCCGGCGGCGCGGGCGCAGTAGCCGGTGAACGCGTCGTGCCGGGCCGCATCGAAATAGTCCAGCCATTCTGGGCAGGGCTCGCTGTTCGCCGTCAGGTCATCGGCCGAGCGGGCGAGCAGCCCCATCGCGCCCTCGCCCGCGCCGAACCGCGCCTCGACCTCCGCGGCGACGGCGTGCATCCAGGCGGACTGGACGCCGGTGAGTGCGTTTGCGCCGTGGCTGCGTGCAGCTCGAACCAGGTCGCGCGCTTCCCGTGGCCGCCCGGCGAAGGCTGGGATGAAGGCGCGGTGGGCCAGGACGGCGGCGGCCAGCGCGCGGTCGCCGGAGGTCTCGGCCGCGTCGAGCGCGGTGAGCAGGCGGCCGTCGGCCGAGTCCGGAGCCTGCAGGTCGAAGAAGGCGATCCGCCCGGCCAGCAGCAGGCTCTCGGCCGTCGCGGCGGCCAGTCGGGCCCGCAGCGCCGCTGGAGCGCGCGCACCGAGAAGCGCCCGGCCGAGCCGGCCGTGCGCGTCCACCGCGTCGAACAGCAGCGGTGCCGGGACCGACCAGTACAAGGTGCGGTGGTGCGCGGTGACGGCCGCGTAGCCGTCGACCTGCTCGCCGCCGAGCGCGGCGCCGACGCCCCGGCCTTGTAGTGCTCTGATACGCCGGCGTGCGTCGTCTATTGTGCTCACCGTGCCACCTCGGCCTTGCGCAGCTCGGGTCCGGAATCTTCACGGGCCGCGTTCGGTCGCCGGGGTCTGGGGCGCGACACCCTGAGACAGGTGCGTCTGAAGCGAGTTTAGCCGCGTTGGCTGCACGTCGGCCGCCGGATGCGCCCGCGCATCGGTGCACCGGCGGGCGTGTACGGCTTCGAGTTCGAGCGGGCCGAGCGCGCCGGCGCAGACTGCGCCGGCGCGCCGCGGACCGCTCAAGCGTCCGGCCCCCGAAGACGGGGTCAGTCGTCGGAGGTGAGGGTCCGTCGGCCGACGAGGTAGAAGCCGATGCCCATGGCGAGGAACGCGCCGAGGGGAACGAGTTGCGACAGGGTGTACGCGGCGCGTTGGCCGGCCCAGCCGGTGGGCAGGGCGGCGTCTGCGGGGGATCCGGTGAACACATGGGTCAGCAGGCCGGGGTAGATCAGGGTGATGGCGCCGAGTACCAGCAGGGTGACAGTGGAGATCGCGCAGGCCGCGACGACCTTGGTGCCGCCGGGGACGCGGTACGGGCGCGCTGCGTCCGGGAGCTTGCGGCGCAGTACCCAGGCGGCCGGCAGGATGCCGAGGTAGGACAGCAGGGTGGTGGAGACCGCCAAGCCCAGAACGGCGGCGAAGTACTTGCCGGCGCTGCCGGAGAACTGGTGCGCCATCACGCACACCACCGTGGCGATGAGGCCGGAGAGCAGGTTGACCCGCACTGGGGTGCCGTACCGTGCGGAGATGACGCCGAGGGAGCGCGGGGCAGCGCCGTCGTAGCCTGATACGGCGAGCGCGCGGTCGCTGCCCATGATCCACGGTACGGCGCTGGTGAGCAACGCGAGGATGAAACCGGCGGCGGCGACGTCGGCGAGCACGGTGCCCGCTCCGGTGAGAGTCACGGTGCCGTCGGTGCCGATGCTTCCGCCGTAGACCGTGAAGGCGGCGCGCATCGCGTCGAGGAATCCGGTGAGGCTGGTGACGGCGTTGGTGGGTAGCACGATCAGGATGCCCACGACGGGCAGAAGGTAGCCGAGTACGGCCGCGACGCCGCTGCGCAGGATGGCGAAGGGTACGTCGCGCTTGGGATTGCGCATCTCCTCGGAGGCCGCGCTCGGCACGTCGAAGCCGACGAAGTTGAACAGCAGCACCGGGGTGAGGGCGAGGAACACCGCCCAGCTCGGGCTCAGATCCGTGGCGTGGATTCCGTGCAGACCGTGCTTGAACGCGTAGATGACGACGCTGAGGGTGAAGAAGGCGAGCAGTACCACCCGGACGACGGCGCCTGTCGAGGTCACGTATTTGCCCAGACTCATCGAGAGGATCGCGGACAGGATGCCGATCCAGATGAAGGACATCGTCAGGATGTAGAAGGCGACGCCGTTGAGCTCTCGACCGCCCAGGTAGAAGCCCTGCACCGTGGCGACGGCGGTGATGGCGAGTGTTCCGCCGAGCCATACCGGATTCGACACCCAGTACATGATGTTGTTGACGGCCCCGGCGAGACGGCCGAACGCCATGCGTACCCACACGTAGGGCCCGCCCTCGGCCGGGAAGGCCGCGCCGAGCTCCGAGATGAGCAGCGCGGAGGGCAGGTAGAACACCAGGACCAGGACCAGCAGCCAGGTGATGGCCTGGCCGCCGTAGGCCGCGACAGAGCCGATCGTGTCCAGGCCGATGAGCGTGCAGATCAGGAAGAGCAGGACGTCTGCGCGCCCGAGGTGGCGCCGGAGCTTGGCCCGCTCGACGGCTGCGGCGCCGGTGTCGACCAGCCGTGCCGAGTCGGCGTCGGTACCGGCCGGGTCGATCGTGCTTGGTGATTCAGGCATTGACACATCTCCTCGCCGGGGGTGGTGGACCGATGATGGCATTGACTGATGGTTCAATCAATAGATGGGAGATGATAGTTTTCTGACGCCGCTACCGCCGCGCTCGCGCCCGAGGCCGGATCGGCCGGCTCAGCCGCCGTTCAGCCAGCCCTCGCCGAGTTCGTGGGCGCACAGCCGCAGGCACAGGGCGACCGCGAGCTCGGTGGTCAGGCCGGAGTCCTCGAGGGTGAGCGGGACGACGAGGCCGTCGAGCAGGCCCGCGAGCATCACCGCGAACTCGTCCGCGTCCACGTCCTCGCGGAAGTGGCCGTGGCGCCGGCCGTCGCGGACGACCTCCGCGATCGTCTCGCGCCACCGTCGGTCCAGCTCCTCGCGCTCCCGCCGCACCTCGGGGTGGCGCACTGCCAGCTGCCAGAAGTCGAACCAGAGGATCCACGAACGCGGCACGTTGGCCCCGGCGTCGGGGGAGTAGGACAGGCGCACCAGCTCGGCCAGGCGTCGGCCGGGGTGCACGACGAGGGCCAGTTTCTCGCGCAGGTCCGCGTAGAAGACGTCCTCGGCGAAGCGCAGGGCCCGGGTGAGCAGCTCCTGGCGGGACTTGAAGTAGTAAAGGACGAGGCCCGAGCTCACCTCCGCGCGCGCGGCGACGTCGGAGACCCTCGTGTCGGGGAAACCGCGTTCCATCAGGACCTCGACGGCGGCGCTCAGGATGCGGCGCTGCGAAACGGCCACTGCGGACTCTGCCGGGACGGCGCGGGCGGTAGATCTCTTCACCCCGCCATTCTGGCCCACCGCTCTTGCCCGGGGCACGGGGCGCCATCTAGGGTCGGTAATTGACTGAACAATCAGTCAATATTTTCGAAGAGAGGCCCACCGTGAGCGAGCTCGCGAGACTGTCCAACTACATCGATGGTGCGTTCGCCCCGGCTGCCGACGGCCGCGCCTGCGAAGTCATCGATCCCACCACCGGGGAGGTGTACGCGACCGCACCGCTTTCCGGCCGGGCCGAGGTGGACGCGGCGATGGCGGCCGCCGCCCGCGCGTTCGAGACGTGGCGTGAGACCACCCCGGCGCAGCGCCAGCTAGCGCTGCTCAAGATCGCAGATGCGGTCGAGGCGCGGGCCGACGAGCTGGTGGCCGCCGAGTGCAGGAACACCGGCAAGCCGCTCGGTATGACCGGCTCGGAGGAGATTCCGCCGATGCTCGACCAGCTCCGGTTCTTCGCCGGCGCGGCCAGGATGCTCGAGGGCAAGTCCGCGGGGGAGTACATGGACGGGATGACCTCGTTCGTGCGGCGCGAGCCGGTCGGCGTGTGCGCCCAGGTCGCTCCGTGGAACTACCCGATGATGATGGCGGTGTGGAAGTTCGCCCCGGCCATCGCCGCGGGCAACACCGTGGTACTCAAACCCTCCGACACCACCCCGGCCTCCACGCTGCTGCTCGCCGAGATCATCGGGGAGATCCTGCCGCCCGGAGTCCTCAACGTGATCTGCGGGGACCGGGAGACCGGGCGCCTGATGGTCGAGCACGGCACACCCGCCATGGCCTCCATCACCGGTTCGGTCCGGGCGGGCATCGAGGTCGCCGGCACTTCGGCCGCCGACGTCAAGCGGGTGCATCTGGAGCTGGGCGGCAAGGCGCCGGTCGTGGTCTTCGAGGACGCCGACATCGAGCCCGCGGTGGAGGGCATCCGTGTGGCGGGATTCTTCAACGCGGGCCAGGACTGCACGGCCGCGACCCGCGTGCTGGTGCACGAATCCATCCACGACGAGTTCGTCGCGGCCCTGGCCAAGGCCGCCGCCGCCACGAAGGTGGGGATGCCCGATGACGAGCTCGTGTTCTACGGCCCGCTCAACAATGCCGCGCAATTGGCCCGGGTGGCCGGGTTCATCGAGCGGCTCCCGGCGCATGCGAGGGTCGAGACCGGTGGCCACCGGATCGGCGAAACCGGATACTTCTACGCGCCGACCGTCGTCTCGGGTCTGACGCAGACCGACGAGATCGTCCAGGAAGAGGTCTTCGGCCCCGTCATCACCGTGCAGAAATTCGCCGACGAGGCCGAGGCGATAGCCCACGCGAACGGCGTGCAGTACGCGCTGGCCTCCTCGGTGTGGACCAAGGACCACGCCCGTGCGATGCGCCTGGCCAAGCGCCTCGACTTCGGCTGCGTTTGGATCAACACCCACATTCCGCTCGTCGCCGAGATGCCGCACGGCGGCTTCAAGAAATCCGGCTACGGCAAGGACCTGTCCGCCTACGGTTTCGAGGACTACACCAGGATCAAGCACGTGATGAGCGCGATCGGCGGCTAAGGGTACGGACGGGCCCAGCGCGTGTGAGTATTCTAAGTTCCGGGCGCCTCGACCGAGCCCTTCTGCACCGCGTGCACGCCCTGCCCTTGGCGGAGAGCGTCCGGGCTGTGGCTGACCACGTTGTGCCGACACGCCGGTGTGCCTCGGTGTGCCGGCACAACGTGATCTACAACCTCAGCCCAGCATGCCGAGGACCGCGGCGAGGGCGTCGGGGCGCTTGCCGACCGGCACCGGGGCGACGTGGTGGAAGGCGCAGCCGAGCGCGGTCGCGCCGCCGTCCGCGTGCGGATTGTCGCCGACCATCAGCGTTTCCGGGCCGGTCCGGCCCAGCGCGTCCAGCGCCACCTGGAACAGCGCGGGATCCGGCTTCTGAACTCCGTGCTCGTAGGAGAGCACGAATACCTGGATCAGCTCGGCCAGGCCGAACTGCACGAACACCGGCCGCATATCCCAGCCGATGTTGCTCACCACCGCCACCGGCACCCCGAGACCGTGCAGCTTCTGCAGCGTCGCCTCCGCGTCCGGATACGGCAGCCACGCCTCCGGCTCCATGTGCCGGTCGTACAAGACGCGCGCCAACGCCGGATCCGGGATTCCCGAGGCATGCGTCAGCCCCTCATACGCCGCACGATGGCTCGCTGCGTCCAGATCCCTCCGATCCCACAGCCTTTTCAGGCCCTCGGACAGACGCCTCGGCTCCGGACCTCCGGGCATCGCCCCGTTCTCCACCAACCGCTCCACCAACGCGGCACGCTCCGCCGCCGACAGTTCCAGCCCCATGCGGGCAAGACCCGCATCCAGCCAGGGGCCGGTGGACTCGCTGCGGAACAAAGTCTGCGAGAAGTCGAACAGCACAGCAGTGATCACACCGTAATCCTCGCACCCCTCATGCACGTAGGCCGCGCGGCCCTCGGGTCCAGGAGTATCGCAGAACTCTGAAGACGCGGCCTATGGGCGTTCGGCGGCTTCGACCACGTTGGCCAGGAGCATCGCGCGGGTCATCGGGCCGACGCCGCCGGGCATGGGGGCCAGGTGCCCGGCGACGTCGCGTACCTCGGCCGCCACGTCGCCGACCAGCTTCCCGTCGACACGGGTGATGCCGACGTCGAGCACTGCCGCTCCCGGCCTGACCATGTCGGCGGTGATGAGTCCGGCGACGCCGGCTGCGGCGATGACGATGTCTGCACGGCGTACGTGCCGGGCCACGTCTCGGGTGCCGGTGTGGCACAGGGTGACGGTGGCGTTCTCGCTGCGGCGGGTCAGCAGCAGACCGAGCGGCCGGCCCACGGTCACCCCGCGGCCGACGACCACGACCTCGGCTCCGGCAAGCGGCACGTCGTACCTTCGTAAGAGTTCGACGATGCCGCGGGGTGTGCACGGCAGCGGGGCCTGCTCGCCCAGGACGAGGCGGCCGAGGTTGGCCGGGTGCAGGCCGTCGGCGTCCTTGTCCGGGTTCATCAGGCCGAGGACCGCGTGCGAGTCGAGGCCCGCGGGCAGCGGTAGTTGCACGATGTACCCGGTGCACGCGGGATCGGCGTTGAGTTCTTCGACGGCCTGCTCCACCTGCCGTTGGGTCGCGGTGGCGGGCAGTTCGCGGGCGATGCCGTTGATCCCGACCTCGGCGCAGTCGCGGTGCTTGCCTGCGACGTAGGAGTGGCTGCCCGGGTCGTCGCCGACCAGGATCGTGCCGAGTCCCGGCACGATTCCGCGATCGCGCAGTGCGGCGACGCGGAGTTTCAGTTCGGCGCGCACCGCGGCGGCGGTGGCCTTGCCGTCCAACAGTTCCATTGCTGCTACCTCTGCTTTCTCTGCTTTCTCCTGACCGGGACTACTGCCCGGCGCTCCGTTCGGTCAGGGCGTGCACGAGTGCGGGCACGACGTCGAACAGGTCGCCCACGACGCCGAAGTCGGTCAGGGCGAAGACCGGCGCCTCGGGGTCCGAGTTGACCGCGACGATGGTCTTCGAGGTCTGCATCCCGGCCCGGTGCTGGATGGCGCCGGAGATGCCGAGGGCGAGGTAGAGCTCGGGGGAGACGGTCTTGCCGGTCTGGCCGACCTGGTGTGCGTGCGGATACCAGCCGGCGTCCACGGCGGCGCGGGAGGCGCCTACGGCTGCGCCTAGGTGGTCGGCGAGTTGCTCGACCAGGGCGAAGTTCTCCGCGGCGCCCAGCCCTCGGCCGCCGGAGACGACGATCGGGGCTTCGGCGAGGTCGGGGCGGCCGGTTGCGGCGCGTGCGGTGCGCTCGATCACGGTGGTGGCAGCGGCGGCCTCGGAGTACTGGAGCACCAGGTGTTCGACCGGCGCGACTTCCGCCGACGCCGGATCATGCGCGATGTCCTGATCAGTCTTGACCGCTCCGGCCTTGACCGTGACCACCGGAATGCCGCGGGTTACTTGGCTGGTGACGGTGTAGGAGCCGGCCAGGGCCTGCTGGGTCAGCAGCACGGCGCCGTTCGCTGCGGCGGTGACGTCGATGGCGTCGGTGATCAGGCCGGAGTCGAGCAGCACGGCCAGACGCGCCGCGATCTCTCGTCCGTCGCCGCGGGAGCTGATCAGGATGGCGGCGGGGTCGGTATCGCGGGCGATGTGCGCCAACGCCTCGGCGGTCGCGGCGATCGTGTGCATGCCAGGTGTGACGGGAGGCGTGATGTGGATCGTGGCGGTGCCGCGTCGGGAGAGCTCTGCCAGCAGGTCGGCGGCAATGACCTCGTCGATCCGTGGCTCCGCGTCGGGGGTGAGGACGGCCGAGGGTTCACCGATCCTGTGTGCGAGGGTAAGCAGTTCCGCAGCCGTCTGCTGCGCCGCGCCGTCTGCCTGGTCGACCAGGACGAGGACGTGTGCCAAGGTGATCGTTCTCCTTCGGATGAGGTGGGCGTGGGTCAGACGAGCCGGCGGGTAGCGAGGAAGTCGGCCAGCTGCGCCGCCGCCCCGCCCTGGTCGACTACGACGGTGCCGGCTTGCCGGGCCGGTCGCTCGGTGACGGTGAGCACCTGCGTGGACGGGAGAAGCGCGGGCTCGGACGCTGCATCGAGGCCGAGTTCGTCCAGCGTCCAGGTGTGCACGGGCTTCTTCTTCGCGGCCAGCACGCCCTTGAAGGTGGGGTAGCGCGGTTCGCCGGAGCGGTCGGTGACGGAGACGACGGCGGGAAGCGGGGCCGAGAGCAGCATGCTGCCGCGCTCGTCGTCGCGGCGCGCCTTGATGACGCCGTCTGCCACCTCGAGTTGTGCGGCCAAGGTGACCTGGGCCGCGCCGATTCGCTGGGCCAGCATGGCGGGCAGTACTCCGCCGGCTCCGTCGGTCGAGGCCATGCCGGCCAGCACCAGGTCGGCGCCGATCGCCTGCACAGCGGTGGCCAGGACCAGCGAGGTCGTCAGGAAGTCGGCGCCGGCCAGGCGCCCGTCGCACACGTGGACGGCCTCGTCGCCGCCCATGGCCAGGGCTTTGCGCAGGCTGTCGGTTGCGTCGGCGGGGCCCATCGTCAGGTAGGTGATTTTGGTGCCGGGCTGTTCGTCGGCCAGGCGCAGTGCTTGTTCGGCCGCGTACTCGTCGAGTTCGCAGAGCCTGCCGTCGGAGCCCGCGCGGTCGAGTACTCCGTCCGGGGTGAGGCGGCGTTCGCCGGCGGTGTCGGGGACGTGCTTGACTAAGACCACGATCTTCATGGGTTTCTCCAGGGGGAGCGGGGTTCAGGCGAAGACGACGGTTCGGTGCCCGTTGAGCAGGACGCGGTGCTCGGCGTGCCACTGGACCGCGCGGGCCAGGGCTCCGGCTTCCAGGTCCCGGCCGACGGCGGTGAGCTGGTCGGGGGACAGGCCGTGGTCGACACGGGCGTAGGCCTGCTCGATGATCGGGCCCTCATCCAGGTCCGCGGTCACGTAGTGCGCGGTCGCGCCGATGACCTTGACGCCTCTGGCGTGGGCCTGGGCGTAGGGCCGGGCGCCCTTGAAGCTGGGCAGCAGGCTGTGGTGGATGTTGATCGCGCGACCGGCCAGGTCCCGGCAGAGCGGATCGGAAAGGACCTGCATGTAGCGCGCTAGCACGACCAGGTCGGCCTGGTAATCCGCGACCAGTTCCCGCAGCCGGTCCTCGGCCGCGGGCTTGGTCTGCGCGGTCACCGGGACGTGGTGGAAGGGCAGGTCGTGCCAGGCGGTGAGCTCTTCGAAGTCGCGGTGGTTGGAGACCACGGCGGCGATCTCGACCGGCAGGTGGCCACTGCGTACCCGGTAGAGCAGGTCATTGAGGCAGTGCCCGAATTTGGAGACCATGACCACGGCCTTGACCTTGGCGGCGGCGTCGTGCAGCTGCCAGTCCATGGCGAACTCGGCGGCGAGCGGCGCGAAGCGCTTGCGCAGCAGGTCGGCGTCCTGCGGCCCGGCCAGGCTGCGCGCGTGCACCCGCAGGAAGAACGCACCGGTGTCCTGGTCGCCGAACTGCCTGCTCTCCACGATGGTGAAGTCCTGCTCGGCCAGGAAACAGCTGACCCGGAGCACGATGCCCGGCCGGTCGGGGCAGGAGAGGGTCAGGACGTAGTCGGTGCCGGTGCTCGCGGAATTCTCGGTGCTCAACTCTTCGGCCTCTCGGACTTGGGGTCGTAGAACGGACGCAGGCTCGCGCGGGCCGCCTTGCGTTCGGTCGCGATCTCGATTTCGAATTCACCGGTCTCGAACCAGGCGCGCTCGGTTCCGGCTGCGGGGGAGTTGACGTAGCCGAGGGCGATGCAGCTGCCGATCGTGTGTCCGTACATGGCCGAGGCGACACGCCCGACGAGCTCGCCGTCGCGGTAGATCGGCTCGTCGTGATAGGCGAAGGCGTCCGGGTCTTCCAGCGCGAACTGCACCAGGCGTCGCTGCACGCCCTGTTCGCGCTGGGCCAGAAGTGCTTCGCGGCCGACGAAGCCGCCCGGCTTGTCCCAGGCGACAGCGAATCCGAGTCCTGCTTCCAGGGGCGTGTCGCCACCGGAGATGTCGTGGCCCCAACTGCGATACGCCTTCTCCATGCGCAGCGAGTTCAGCGCGTGATAACCGGCGTGCCGCAGGCCCAGCGGTTCACCGGCCTCCACGAGCGTGTCGTAGATGTGCACGGCGAGGTCCGCGGGGATCAGCAGCTCCCAGCCGAGCTCGCCAACGTAGGTGATCCGGGTCGCGCGCACGAAGCCGAAACCGAGGTCGATCTCGCGAGAGGTGCCGAAGGGGAAGGCCTCGTTGGACAGGTCCGCGTCCGTAAGCGGCTGCAGCAGCCGTCGCGCGTCCGGGCCCATTACCGAGAGCAGTGCGAGCGAGCCGGTGACGTCGGTGACGGTGGCGAAGTCGTCCTGCGCGATGTGCCGGTGCAGCCAGTCGTGGTCGCGCTCGACGGTGGCCGGTCCGGAGAGTACCAGGAACCGCGTGTCGTCCAGGCGGGTGACCGTCACGTCGGCCTCGATGCCGCCGGAGGCGTTGAGCCACTGTGTATATACAGTGCGGCCGGGCGCGACGGCGACGTCGTTCGCGCACACGCGCTGCAGCACGCGTTCCGAATCGCGGCCCTGGACCAGGAGCTTGCCGAAGGAGGAGAGGTCGAACATGCCGACGCCCTCGCGTACCGTGCGGTGCTCCTCGGCGGAGTGCTCGAACCAGTTCTGCCGTCCGAAGGAGTACTCGTACTTCTTTTCCACGCCCTCGGGTGCGTACCAGTTGGCGCGTTCCCAGCCGATGAGCTCGCCGAAGACGGCTCCGGCGGCGGCGGTGCGCTCGTACAGGGCGCTGCGGCGCAGTCCGCGGGCGCTGCGGCGCTGCTCGAAGGGCCAGTGCACGCCGTAGGCCAGGTCGAGGGTCTCGGTGACGCGCTGTTCCAGGAAGCGGCGGTTCGTCTCGTGCCGCTGAACGCGGCGCGGGTCGGTCTCCGGCAGGTCGACGGGGGAGCGGCCGTCGATGATCCAGTCGGCGAGTACGGATCCGGCTCCGGGACCGCTCAGGAAGCCGATCGAGTTGAATCCGGCGGCCAGGTAGTAGTTGCGCAGGCCGGGGACGTCGCCCAGATGGTAGAAGCCGTCCGGGGTGAAGCTCTCCGGCCCGCAGAAGTGCAGGCGGATCCCCGCGTCGGCCAGCACCGGGACGCGCTCGATCATCTTCTCGTAGAACGGGCCGAGGTGGTCCCAGTCCTCCGGCAGCTGCGCGAACTCGGCATCCTCGGGTATGCCGGTCGATGCCCAGGGCTTGCTGCCGGGCTCGAAGAATCCGACCATGAGCGCGCCCGACTCGTCCTTGATGTAGGAATAGTCGTCAGAGCTCTTGAGCGTGGGCATCCGGTGCGGGATGCCGGGTATCTCGTCGGTCACCACGTAGTAGTGATCGAGAGCTTGGAGCGGGACCCGGACCTCGGCCAGGGCGCCGAACTCGCGGCCCCACATCCCGGTGGCGTTCACCACGTATTCGGCCTCGATGTCCCCGAGCTCAGTGCTCACGCCGACTACCCGCCCGTCGCGGCGCAGCACGGCGGTGGCCTTGACGTGCTCGAAGATCTTCACGCCGCGGTTGCGGGCGCCCTTGGCCAGGCTCATGGTGGTGTCGGTGGCGTTGCCGCGTCCCTCTTCCGGGTAGTACAGCGAGCCGACCACGCCGTCGGGATTGAGCAGCGGGAACAGCTCCGTCGTGGCGTCGGGGTCGAGCAGATCCACGCGGATGCCGCTGGAGCGGGAGACGGAGGCTTGGCGGCGCAGCTCCTCCCAGCGGTCCTCGCCCATCGCCAGGTGCAGCGTGCCGGTGCGCTCGTATCCGGTGGAAAGGCCCGTGTCGGCCTCCAGGTTCTGGAAGGTCTCCAGGCTGCGCCGGACGATCTCGCGGGTGCCGTGGGTGGGGCGAGCCTGGGTGACCAGGCCGGCCGCGTGCCAGGTCGTGCCCGAGGTCAGGCGCTTGCGCTCCAGCACGACCACGTCGGTCCAGCCGCGCTTGGCCAGATGATAGGCCGTGCTACAGCCGATGATGCCGCCGCCGATGATCACGACTTGGGCGCGGGAGGGGAGGGTTGGTGCCACGAGGGAACTCCTTGGATTACTTCGGCGCGGTCGGCGGGCGGAAGGGAAGCGGTTCGGAAAGGCCCAGTTCGCGCCCGACCAACTCGCCGACGGCCTGCTGGCTCGCGGACAGGGCCTCGGGCGTGCCGAGCAGCATGGCCTGCAGGCCGAAGCCGTCGAGCAGGGCGAGGATCCGGGTCACCGTGGCCTGCGGGTCAGGGCACTGCAATTCACCTGAGGTGACGCCGTCGGCAAGGACCGTGGTGAACTCCTCGCGCAGCTTGCCGTAGAGGCTCTCCACGGTGGAGCGCAGGCTGGGGTCTCGCACGGCGTGCAGCCACAGCTCCATCCACAGCAGCCACTCTTCGCGCAGTCCGGCGTCGCCGGGCAGCGAGATGGTGATCAGATCGGCGAGGCGTTCGCGCACACCGGTCCGCGTGCCCGGAGCGTCGGCCAGGCGAAGCGCGCCGGCCCGCTCGTAGGCGTGCACGAGTGCTGCGTCGAGCAGGGACGCCTTGGTGGCGAAGTGGTAGTGCACCAGCGCCGTGGAGACCTCGGCATCGCGGGCGATCTCGCGGACCTTGGCGCCCTCAAGGCCGAAGCGGGCGATGTGGGAGCAGGCGGCCTCGATGATCCGCTCGCGGGCGGCGCCGGATGCGGATACGTTGTCGGTCTTCATGCCCGTGCGACGTCCTGATCGAGCGCCGCAGTTCCCGCCAGCGCCTCGCGCAGCTTGTCGGCGAACCAGCCGACCGCGACCTCACGCTGCGAGATCGGACCGAACTCGAAGCCCGGGTTGCCACTGCCGCGCTGAACGCGCGTGACGGCCAGCTCGTCCTCGACCGTGACCAGGTTGTTGATCGCGATGTTCAGACGCTGCACGGCCTTGGTGCGCGGTCCGGAGCCCGCGGCGCGGTACTGGGCCATGCAGATGTGGCTGGTGTCAGGGGTCTCGGGCACCACCCGCCACACATTGATCTGGTCCGGGTAGAGGTCGAGCATGATGTTCGGGTAGATCAACGCGTACCGCCAGACCCGCGCATCCTCTGCAGCAAGGCCAGGCATGGGACGTACCAGCTTCTGGTAGAGCCGTTCGACCCGGTTGCCCGAGGGCTCGTCACGCAGCGGCGCCTCGAAGAACGCGAATCCGGGATGAGTGGTGGCGGTGTAGCGCTGGTACTGGTAGAGCCGGGCAAGTCCAGGGTGAGCGGCCGGAACATGGTAACCCTCGAGGTAGTTGTCGATCAGGACCTTCCAGTTCGAGCCCTGATCCCACTTGGGGTTCCAGGCGTGCACGCCGTAGCCCGGCCCGAACTGCTCGAGCGGTCCGGCCAGGTAGCGGCCCGCCAGTTCCTCGAGCCCGGCCAGCTGCTCGGCCAGGGGCGTCGCCGCCAGGTCGAGGTTGACGAACACCAGGCCCATCAGCGTGCCGACCTGGATCTTGGGCAGTCCGAGACCGGAGCGGTCCAGGCAGTCGAAGCTGCGCGCCTCGGGAGCGGCCAGGAAGGAACCGTCGTACTTATAAGTCCAGCCGTGGTAGGGGCAGCGGATCCCCTTGGTCTCGAACGCTCCCCGTCCCTCTCCGAGTACGGCACCGCGGTGACGGCACGCGTTGCGCACGCCGTGGATCTCCCCGCCCTCACCCCGCACCACCATCACTTCGTAGCGGCCGACCTTCTCCGCGATGTAGCTACCGGGCTCGGGCAGGTCGCTGACGTGGCCGATCACCTGCCAGGACCGCTCGAACACGGCTTGCTGCTCGGCTTCCAGGACCGCCGGGTCGTGGTACAGGCGGGCCGGCAAGAGTCGGTTCTCGCTCATCTTCGAGGCTCCTCGGTCTTGGGGGCTGACTTTTAAGTCAGCCTGACTCTAGAATCAGTTTCATGGATCGTCAACGACTTCGCTGGCTCGGTTTGACCGCCGAGCCGGAACGCGACCTGCCGAGCGCAATCGCCGCACTGCGCGCAGGCGGGCCGCCCGCAGCGGCATCGGTGCTGGTGGAGCGCAAAATCGCCGAGCGCGTGGTGCTCCGCGGCAACGAACGCAGCTGGCTGCGCTACCTGCACGGTGCGGCGCAACTCGTGCCGGACAGCCCGCCCGCCGATCCGCAACTGCGGGCCGCGGCGGCGGTCGTCGCCGAGGTCGTCCTCAACCACCACCGGCTGCTCGCCGGACTACCGGGTCCCGCCTATGACTCCGCCGCCCCCGAGCGCAACCGGATGTACGACTTTCTGGCCAAGACACGAGCCCGCGGAGACGCCGAGTGATCACCGAAACCGCCGCCGTCCGCATCCGCCCGCTGACCGGCGCGCCAACCAGGCTGCTGCTGCCCAAGGAGCAGTACTGGGAGGACCTCGCCGACTACCTACCGCGCGGCGGTTACGCACGCACGCCTGACGCCGAGCAGATCCGCGAGCTGGTACGTGTCGCCAACCTGCGGGGGCGCGGCGGCGCAGGTTTTCCCACGGCGGTGAAGTTGGCCTCCGTCGCCGAGGCCGCAGGCCCGCGCTGCGTGGTGGCCAACGGCGAGGAAGGCGAACCGGCCAGCATCAAAGACAGATACCTGCTGCGCCGCCGCCCCCACCTCGTGCTCGACGGACTGCTCCTCGCCGCGCGCGCCGTGAACGCCGACCACGCCTACGTGTACGTCTCCGACGACGCCTCGGCCGCCAGCATGCGTGTGGCCATCGCGCAGCGCCGCCCGTCCATCCCCGTGCGCATCGTCACGGTGCCCGCGGGCTACGTGGCCGGCGAGGCATCCGCCGTGGTGCGGGCCATCGACGGCGGACCGGCCAAGCCCACCGCCAAACCACCGCACCCCTACCAACAGGGCGTAGGCGGGATGCCGACCCTGATACAGAACGTCGAGACCCTCGCGCACCTGGCCCTGCTCGTCAGCCACGGCGCCGCGGCTCACCTCGAACACGGCACCACCGAGTGCACCGGAACCTTCTTGCTGACCCTGTCTCGACCGGGGGGACCCGCGATCCTCGCCGAGGTCCCCTACGGCGCTCGCCTCGGCGACGTCGTCACCGAGCACCTGGGACCGATCGAGGTCTCCGGCGTGCTGATGGGCGGCTTCGCCGGAGGGATCTTCGGCCCCGAAGCGCTCGACCTGCCGCTGACCCACGAGGACGTGCGAAATGCCGGCGGCATGCTCGGCTGCGGCGCGGTGATCCTGCTCGGTCCCGAGGACTGCCAGGTCTCGGCAGCCGCCGACATCGCAGCGTACTTCGATCGCGAGAACGCCGGGCAGTGCGGCGCGTGCATCAAGGGCACCGACGCGATGGCCCGCGACCTAGCCGCCCTCGCCTCGGGCACGGCCGGCCCCGACGACGTCGCCCGGCTCGAACGCCTCTCCGCGAACCTGCTGCGACGCGGCTCCTGCGGACTGCTCGACGCGGCCTGCGCCACGGCCGCGTCCCTCGTACGCACCAATCGTCCGCTGGTCGACGCCCACCTCGCGGCGCCCTGCCGGCGGTGCGCGGACGCGTCCTCGCCTCCGGGCGAGACCCGCTTTCGCATCAACTGGTAATACAGTAATACCCTGAGAAAAGGACCACCCCCATGAAGATCCAGGTCGACTCCACCAAGTGCCAGGGCTACGGCCTGTGCGAGCAGATCGCCTCCGCCCTCTTCGTCCTCGACGAGTTCGGCTACGCCGCGACGCCCGGAGATGGAACCGTCCCGCCGGAGCAGATCGAGGCGGCAGAGCGCGCCATCGCCGAGTGCCCGGCAACGGCCGTGCGACGCGTGGCTTGAGAGGGCAGCGGGCGCATGCTGAGCAATGAGCACGAACTGATGCTGGAATGGCTGAAGGAGGGCCGCGCGCGCGGCGTGGGCCCGGAGCCGGCCGAAGCCCGCGCCGCGCGGTCTCAGAAGATCCATGGTGTGGAGGAGGAGCAGGTGCCCTCCTTGCGGCCTGGTTCCCTGCTCCTGACGCCGGAGCAAGCACGCGAGGATCTCGTCATCGTCTACCTGCACGGAGGCGGATTCCGTTCTGGCACAACGGAGAAGGCGCGAGCCCTGGCCGCGCAGTTGGCGCAGCTGACTGGCGCTCGGGTACTGCTGCCCGAATACCGCCTCGCTCCGCAGCACCCGTACCCCGCGGGCCTCGACGACTGCGAAGCCGGATACCTGTACGCGGCCGCCCGCTTCCCGTACGCCCGGATGGTGCTCGGCGGAGAGTCCGCCGGGGCGAACCTGGCCCTGGCACTCCTGCTGCGCCGCACAGCCGCCGAAGATCCCCGACCGCTCGCCGGCTTTCTGTATTCGGGCATGTACGACCTGAGGGCCGAGCGATTCGAACGGGGCAGCTGGGTGGGCAACGCCCCGACCGACTTCGTCCTCGAAGTTCCCGGCGGCCTGTCCACCAGTGCCGATTACGCGGGAAAGCACGAGCCGGACGAGCCCCTCATATCCCCGGTCACCGCGGATCTCGCCGGACTACCACCCTTGCTGATCCAGGTCTCCAGCGCCGAAATGCTCTTGGACGACTCGCTCGAGCTGGCTGCGCAGGCTGCTCGCAGCAGGGTCCGGGTCGTGCTGGAGGTGCAACCGCACCTCCAGCACGCTTGGCAACTGTTCACCGGCTTCCTTCCCGAAGCCGATCACGCCGTCGAGCGCACCGTGGACTTCATCTGCCGCGCCGAAGACGAGCGATGACCCCGAAGAGCAGGGTGACACGCACATGGGTGCAGGGACGGCGGTGATTCGTCGGCCCGTCAGGGCAGGTCTATCCCACCGACCACACCTACCTTGCGGCCCCGGTGGTTGTTGGCGTCCGCGATGAACAGGTCGTTGGTGAGCGGGTCGATGGCGACGTCGGTCGGGAAGGAGAGCTTCGACACTCCGGGGCGGTGTCGATGTTCAGGCGCAGTCCTGGCAGATTGACTCACGGCGCGTGTGGCAGACCGGCCGGCGACGGTGGTGGATCAGGGGTGGTGCAGGTGAACTCGTCGGCCTGGAGCCCAGCTCAATTACTTCGCCGACCGACCGGTGCTGTCCGCCGCGCCGCTGCTGCACCAACTGCTCGAGGCACTGTGCGCGCAGCACTTGCCCCGAGAGGTGCACGGTCTGCGCCTGTTCATCGCCCACCGAGACGGTCGGCTGCAGACCAACGAAGTACTTCTGGACAGCGAGACGTGGCCGGCGGGCGAGGCAGTGGTCGCCGGCAGTCAGGCGCCCCTGCCCGACGGGATGGTGGCGGTGCGGATCTTCGGCCTGCTCGTACCCGTCGATGACGCTTAGCGGCCAGCCGTCTTTTTGAGGCTCTGCCGGCGAGTTTGCTGCGTGGAGGTGGCCGAGCATCTAGCGCCACACGATCGCAGCGCCGAGGCCCGGGGCGGTCCTTATAAGCGCGTTGACGATCCTGTGCGACTGTGGCAGGGTGCGGGGGTGTCACGTTGGATGAGAGCGCACCCTCTGCGAGTCCTGGGTGCGGCCACGCTGTTGCTGATGGTCGTCGGAGTGCTCGGCACGTACTACGCGCCTCGGGCGCACCTCGGGCTCTTCGTGATCCTGATCAGCGGCATAGTCATGCCGCAGCTCGGGAAGAATCGGCGATGAATAACGGCAGGTCAGCAGGAGCGCCTGTTGGTGGCAGAGAGCGCTCCGGTTCAGGTTCTGATGGCCGTCTAGGGTGACGACCATGGCGCTTTTCGAACCTGATGTTGCCCTGGCCGCCTTGCGGCAGGATCCTACCGGTGCCGGGGCGGTTCAGGTCGATGCCTTCGATCTTGCCGAGCCAGCTTTCGGCTTCGGCGCGTTCACGGTGGGCGACTAGGTCGTCGACCAGTTTATCGAGCCGCGTCAGCATGCGGGGTGGGGGAGCGCGACAATGGTGGGATGTCGCCGCCGAGTCTCACTGCGGATGAATATGAGGGCACTGTCGCGAGTCTGCGCGGGATGTGTCTCATCGAGGTGACCTACTATCCTCTGAGCTGCGGTGACGAAGGTACCGAGGTCGAGGATTGGGATTTCGGCGGATGGCACCTGCCCACGATGGGTGTCGAGCTGCGCGCCGAGAACGGTGCACGGTACTCGGCCGTGTGGGGCACGAGCTTCGACTACCACGGCTTGGAAGTCTTCCAGGGGCCCATGTCCAGCCAACTGGGATTGATCGGAGGGCCCGGAGGGTCACCGGAGGTGGGTGTGACCGGGCATCCTTGCTGGGCGGGGCTTATCGGGGTTCCGCTCGTGGGTGCCGACATCATGTGGTCAGACGGCGACTATGGGCTTCGAATGCCTGTAGCGGTTGGGCTTCGCGCGCCTTGCGCCACAGCGTGGCTTGTCGCTGGGCGTCCAGCGCAGTGGCCGCTGGACGGGCGTTTCTACCTCGGAACTGATGATGTGATGGTTGTTTTCGCGCACGAGCTCGCTGACGTGATCGGCCCTCGCCTCGCGGAGTGAAGAGGTCTTGCGGCACACGGCAGCGGGACAGGCGTGGTGACCTGTTGCGGCGTCAGCGATAGCGGATCTCGTTTGGGCTGTCGTGGCGGTGCAGGTCACGGATGGTGACGTACCCCGGCCCATTCGGCTCGGTGCAGTGCGGGCCATGCAGGTCGAGCGAGCC
>Ga0073928_10002354_pt1 | contig 32817 bp, 31 predicted proteins | sample PaiPotPPA55metaG_FD_76969 | JGI IMG/M metagenome (GOLD analysis project Ga0073928, IMG submission 76969) | Iron sulfur acid spring bacterial and archeal communities from Banff, Canada, to study Microbial Dark Matter (Phase II) - Paint Pots PPA... ...
CGGGAAATCGACCCCGAACACGTCGTGCAGCACGAACGCCGCGCGCTCGGCCGGGCTGAGCCGCTCGAGCAGGGCCATCACCGCGTACGACACGTCCTCGCCGAGTTCGGCGCGATCCTGTGGTGACGGCGGCGCGTCCTGCGCGACCAGCGGCTCGGGCAGCCATTCGCCGAAGTACGCCTCGCGCCGGGCCCGCGCGGAACCGAGCTGGTCGTAGCAGAGCCGGGTGACGACGGTCGTCAGGTAGCCGCGCGGATTGCCGACGGCCGCGTGGTCCACGGCGCGCCATCGCAGCCAGGCCTCCTGCAGCACGTCCTCCGCGTCGGCCAGCGAACCGAGCATCCGGTAGGCGACCGCGCCGAGGTAGCGCCGATGCTGCTCGAAGTCCGTCTCGTCCGTCTCCGCGATCTCGGTTCCTGCCACCTTCTCAGCGTACGTGCGGCCCCCGACACACGCTCCAGCGGCCCAAGATCTGGGAGCGTTCACGGAATGGTGACCAGCGTAATCGCCTGCTACATCTCGACGAATCGACGACGTGGTGGTATTTCTTGGCCTCGGGCCTGTGAACGATCCCAACGACGGTGTACCCCACAGGCCCCGATCTTGGGAGAGATGCGGAAGATGCAGAAGAAGTCACGAACATGGACGCGCGGCCTGTGCGCGGGTGCTGCCGCCCTCGCCCTGGCCGCCTTCCCCGTTACGGCGGCGCACGCGCAGGACTCCGGCTCGGGCGGCGGCTCAGGCGGCTCTGGCGGCGCCGGCCAGGTGATCAACCCCGGCTTCAGCCTCGACGGAACCGGCACCGCGACCCCCACTGGCTGGACGACCACCGGCACCGCAGGCGCGTCGTACACCGAGGCCACCAGCTACGGCTACAACGGCGACGCGTATCAGCTCACGCACTGGGCTACCTCGGCGTACGACGTCGACACCTGGCAGCGCGTGAACGGGCTGAAGAACGGTGACTACACGGTCGGCGCCTGGGTGAAGTCGGGCGGCGGCGACACCGCGAACTACATAGAGCTCCAGTCGGGGCGGGCGAGCAACCAGACCGCCGTTCCGGTGATTTCCGACGGCAGTTGGCTCTACATCGTCACGTCCGTACGAGTGACAGACCACGAGGCCACCATCCATTTGGTCTCGAACAGCGCGGCGGGCGACTGGACCAACTACGGCCTGATCACCCTCGCCCCCGGCTACGCCTCGTTGCCCGTCCGCGGCGGCGACGTGTCCAGCCTGGTACGCGGCGAGCAGGACGGCGGCGTCTACTACAACCAGTCCGGGCAGCAGGAGAACGCGCTGTCGATCCTCGGCGGCGCGGGCATGAACTACGTCCGCCTGCGCGTCTGGGTCAACCCGGAGGACGGCTTCGACGACGAGCAGCAACTGCTTGAGGGCGCGCTTCAGGCGAAGGCGCACCACATGAAGCTGCTCCTCGACTTCCACTACTCCGACACCTGGACCGACCCCGCCCACCAGGCGCCGCCGGCCGCGTGGGCGAACGACACGCTGCCGCAGCTCGAGGCACAGATCTACAGCTACTCGAAGAAGGTCGTCGGCGACCTGGTCAGGCAGGGCACGCCGCCGGACATGGTGCAGACCGGCAACGAGATCAACGGCGGCTTCCTCTGGCCGACCGGCCTCGACTACGGCTCGACGGATTCCTGGCCCACCTTCGGCGCCCTGCTCAAGTCGGCCATCTCGGGCGTGAAGGCCGCCGACCCGCACACGAAGATCGCCCTGCACATCGCCGACGCGGCGAGTTGGAGCGGCGTCGAGTGGTTCTACGACAACGCGATCGCCCAGGGCATTCCCTTCGACGTCATCGCCCTGTCGTACTACTCCTACTGGCACGGATACCTCGACGAGCTGCAGAGCACGCTGGACCAGACGGCCGCGCGCTACGACAAGCCGATCATCCTCGCCGAGACCGCGTACCCGTGGACGATGGCGAGCGGAGACCCGACCGCGACCCTCAGCTTCAGCGACCCCAGCGAGCTCGAGACCGGCTACGCCGCCACTCCCGCCGGGCAGGCCGCCATGTTCCGCGACACGCTCAGCATCGTCCAGGCTGTGCCGAACGGCCTCGGTCTCGGCGCCTTCTACTGGGAGCCGACGTGGACGGTCGTCAAGGGCAACGGTTGGGACCCCACCAACCCGTCGGCGGGCGACGGCTGGGAGAACCAGGCGATGTTCGACTACAGCGACAAGGCCCTGCCGGTCATCAACGACTACGCGCCGCGCTAGCAGGTCGGAGGTAATTCAGTCCTAGACCAGGGACGGAGCAGGCCGGGTCCGTACGCCGACGGGCCCGGCCTACGCACCATCCGCACCATCAGCCGTTCCAGCTCCGCCGCCGGATCGACGGTCAGCCCGCCGTGGATCGGACCCGGCTGGAGCACGGTGCTGCGCGGCGCGCTGAGCCAGCCGAACCTCATTCGCAGATTGGCTGTCCCGGCCTCTCCCGCGCACGGGGCGCCCGCGCACACGTCTCGGATGCTGTCGAGGGCCGCCGCGAGCAGGTCGATGTCGACGTCGGGGTCTAGGGCGCGAACCCGGTCGGCGTCGATGTCGACCGCGGCGCCGAGAAAGTCCGCTTCCTGGCAATAGAGCACCGCGCCGACGTTCACTTGTTCGCCGCGTTCGGGTCGGGGCACGGCGCGCAGGACGACGCAGTCGTAGCCGAGCAGGCGCCGGGTCGTTTCGGTGCTCATGCGACGTTCTCCGGCCACCAGTTGCGAGCGCTCGCCCGCCGCGCCAGCAGGTACTCGGCATAGCGCTGCCGCAACGTCGCCGCGTCGGTGTCCGGGGGCGCGGAGTTCAAGCCCAGTAGGAACTCGTCGGGCACGAGGGCGAGCACTTCGTCGAGCATCTCCGGTGTGACCGCGCTCGCCAGTTCAGTGTCCAGCGCCTTGAGTTCGGCGCCGTCGATGCTCGCGACGAGTCCGGCGAGCACGTGCTTGGAGAGGTCGTAGGTGCGCGTGGCCCACTGGTCCACGGGCGGCCAGGAATGCTGGAACAGCAGCGCCGCGCCGTGGTCGATCGCCCAGAGCTCGCGGTGCCAGATCAGCATGTTGGGGTTGGCCCAGGTGCGGTCGACGTTCGAGGTGAGCGCGTCGAGCCAGAAGATCCGGGCCGCTTCGAGCGCCGGGGGCTGCCAGTGGATGCCGTCGTAGCCGATCGATCCCGGCAGGAAGTCCATGCCGAGGTTCCATCCGACGCTGGCGAGCAGCAGTTCCTGGACTTCCTGGTCCGGCTCGCGCTTGCCGATCTCGGCGTCCAGGTCGATCAGAACCAGGTCCGGCACGCGTACGCCGAGCCTTCGTCCGAGCTCGCCGACCACGATCTCCGCGACGAGCGCCGCGCTTCCCTGGCCGGCGCCGCGAAATTTGACGACGTAGGTCCCCAGGTCGTCCGCTTCGACGATCCCCGGCAGCGAGCCGCCTTCGCGCAGCGGTGTGACGTAGCGGGTCGCCGTGACGTGTTGCAGCACCCGATCACTCTACGCCGGACTCCGTCGGCATCTGCGCATCTGTGCATCCGGAAGACGCCGCTACAGCTGTTCGCCGATGATCCGCAGGTCGGGAATCTCGGACAGCTCCACGCTGCCCGGCTGGAGGATCAGCGCGGCCAGGCCCCGGTGCTGCTTCATCTGCTCGAGCGGATCGGCGGGCGCCCCGCCGGAGCCGTTCCGCGAGAAGCGACGCGGCTGAGCGGTCTTCTCCCGGGGACTGACCTTGCTCGACTCCTGCTTCCCGCCGAAGCTCACCACGACCTTGTCGAAACGACCGGCGACCTCGGCGGCCCAGTGCTGGCCCAGCAAGCCGATCCGCGCCGCCGGCTGCGTCTTGCGGCCGTTGCGGAAGGTCACCTGGACGTTGTCCTCGATGCCCGACGGCAGCTTTCCCCACACGACCGTCCAGGGCGCCTCATCGTCACGACTGCACAGCGCGCCGTCGATGACCGAGGCATCAACGGGTTTGTCAGGCATGGCCACAGTTTAGTACGCGAGCGCGATCTGAGCCGTGTTTACGCCGGTCACAATGGTGTCGGTGACCGCGCCGGTCGCGGTGTCGATCACGTCCACGCCGTCAATGTTCGAGTTGGCTACCCCCTGTATGAGGTAGGCCGTGGAGCCGTCGCGCGAGAGCACGATCGACGGACTGAAGCCGGTGCCGAGCGCTGTGGTCTCGACGACTGTGTCGGTCGCCGTGTCGATGATCGAAAATGTACCTGGCAGGAAACCGAGCGCATAGGCCTTGGTTCCATCGGGTGAGACCACAACCTCGAACGCGGCCTTGACCGGAATGGTCGCGCTGACCTCGTCCGTTGCCGCGTCCACCACGTACACCGCGTTGGTCCCGTCGTCGGCCACGTAGGCCCGGGAGCTGTCGGGCGAGAACGCGATCCTGTCGGGCCGCGCGCCCGAAGGGAGGGTGATGGTGCCGCTGACGGTGTCGGTGGCGGTGTCGAACACCGGGATGTCGAGGGTGCCCAGGTTCACGTAGGCCTTGCTGCCGTCGGGAAAGAGCGTCAGGGAGTCGACGAAGCCGCCGACGTGCACGGTCGTGATGACGGTGTCCATGGCGGTGTCGATCACCGCGATGTCGCCGGTCGTCATGACGGGCACGTATGCCCTGCTCCCGTCGGGCGAGAAGGCAGCCTGCCCCGGGTACGCGCCGACGGTGATTTCGGCTGTGACCTCATTGGTGCGCGTGTCGATGACCGCGATCTTGTTCGTAGCCTTACTTACGTAGACCTCGGCGCCGTTCGGGCTGATGGCGATCTCGCGCTGGTCCCCGCCGACCGGGATGATCGCGGCGACCTTGCGGGAGGCGAGGTCGATCGACGCGACGCTGTCCCCCGAACCGAGCAGGTAGGCGGTGTGGCCGTTCGGTGTCAGCACCTCCGCCGACGGATAGGCCGCGCCGCCGGGGATCGTCTTGAGGATCGATTCGGTGGCCGTGTCGACCACTGATACGTCGTCGCTCTGCGAGTTGATCATGAAGGCGCGGCTGCCGTGATCCGCCAGCGCCACGGCGGTCGGGAACAGTCCGGTGGCGAGCGTGGTGATCAGGGCGCCGGTGGCCGGGTCAAGCACGTCCACGGCGCTGTGGTCGGGCAGGTAGGCCTTGGTGCCGTCGGCGGAGAACGTCGGGCCGATGCCGGTCCAGTCGGTGCGGGTCGCCCGGACCGTCCAGGACGCGGCGTCGATGGCGTACAGCTTTCCGGTGTTGTGGCCGGTCACGTACACCAGCGTGCCGTCGGGGGAGACCACTGCGGAGTCGGCCGTTCCCGCGATCGGGATCGAGGCCGAGACCGTGCCGCTCGCCAGGTCGACCGCGACGGCCGAACTGCCGCTGCGGCCGTAGCCGACTGCGTACAGCGCGGATCCGTCCGGCGCGAGCGCGAAATCGGAGGGGCGCCAACCCACCGGGCCGAGCGTCACCGTCGCCACGGTCTTCTCGGTGGCGGTGTCGATCTCCCGAAGCGTGGCGTCCGTGCTGTGCCTGATGTAGAGCCGACTGCCGTCCGGGGATAGCAGGAGTTGGCTCGTGTTCTTGTCGCCGGCCGAGAACGAGCTCAGGCGCTTGCCGGTCGCGGTGTCGAACACGGTGACGCCGCCGGTGACGCCATAGAGGGCGTAGAGCTCGGAACCGTCGGGCGACAGGGCGAAGTCGGTGGCGTCCCCGACCTTGGGCAGCAGAGTGACCGCGTCGGTAAGGGTATTGATGATCGTGATGTCGCTCTTGGTGTCTCCGCCGAGCAGGTAGGCACGATCGCCACGCGGCGAGAAGACCAGGTCGCGGTACGACGTCCGGGGCTTGAGGGGGATGGTGGCGACGATCCCGCCGGTCGCGGCGTCGAGGACGGTCACGGAGGACGTCGGCACGAAACCGCCGGTGTTGACGACGTACACCTGGCTGCCGTCCGGGGTGACCGCCTCGGCCGACGCGTTGGCGCCGACGCCGTTCGTCCCGGCGGTCGGCATCGTGGCGGTGACCGAGTTGGTCGCCAGGTCGATCGCGGACAGAGTGCTGCTGTTCGAGTTGACGACGTACCCTGTCCCGGCCGCCGAACCCGCAGCTGAGCCCGCGGCGGACGACGTGCCTGGCGAGACGAGGACGGCCGCCGCGGCCAACGCGACGGCCAAAGCCGCGGGACGTGCCGAGCGCAGGGTGCTGAGAAGTTCGGCGAGCGCACTCATGGGGCCCCGGTTTCCCAAAGTAAGCAGTGCTCTGATATGTGGGTAGGCTCCCCAGCCTCGCGCCGAATCCGGCCCCTGTCGAGAGGCTTTGCCCGCATTTGACGGGACGGGCGCCCCCACCAGGACGCCCTCCCGAGTCGTTCTCCCCAACGACGCGCCGAAGCGCGATCCCGCTATCCAGGGGCGCTGCCTCAGACGGCGAGCTGGACCGGGCTGCCGGCCGGCACGCTGCCGTAGTGCACGACGATCTTGTTCAGCTCGGCCTGGTAGTACAGGCTGCCGACGCCGAAGAGGAAGGTGAGCACCAGGCCGAGGATCGGGGCGCAGGTCTGCGGCAGGCCGGCCGCACGCTGCGCGTTGGCGACCCGCTGGCCGGTGTTGTAGTAGGACACCAGCGGCGGGATTCCGCACAGGAAGCCGCCGAACATCACCGTCAGCAGCGAACCGGTCGGGTTGATCGGCGCGCGCGGGTCGAACTGCTTCATCTCGTCATTGATCTTGTAGTACCAGACGAGGCCGTAGATGCCGAGCGTGATGACCGGCAGCAGCCAGACCGCGAAGATGTTGCGCTGCTTCATCTGCGCGCCGATCGGCGGCGGTCCGGGCGGCGGGCCGTACTGCGCGCCGCCGGGCATCGAGTCCTGCTGCGGATACGGGGGCTGGAACTGCTGCGGCCCGCCGTTCGGGTAGGACTGCGGTCCCGGCCCGGGCTGCGGGGCGCCGTAGCCCTGCGCCGCCGGGTCCCCCTGGCCATAAGGCTGCTGCGATGGATCCGTCATAGCTCTCCTTCTTCGATCCGAGTGTCGACACGTCGGCTCGCCCCCACCCAGTGCATGAGACGGCCCGGGTCCGGTTGTCCCCCCGGTCGGCTGAGTTGCGCGCGAGGCCGTGCGGATGAGCGTAGACCGGGTCAGCGGCTCGCGTACTGAGAAAGTGGAACAAAAAACGCCCGTCGCGCGCCATTTCGGTGTGCGCGCGACGGCTCGCGCGGAATACGTTATCGATACGCGACCCAATCGCGATCTGCGACACGCCGTCGTGTCAGCCTCGCGATATCCGAGCCGTAATTCAGGAGTCGGTGACGGTGATCGCCATGCCGAGCGACTGCAGCCGGTTCAGCGGCTCGTCGTAGCCGCGCTCGAGCGACTCGACGTCCATCAGCACCGAGGGGCCGTCCGCGATCGAGGCGGCGATGACCGAGGAGTAGCCGGTGCGCACGTCCGGGACGTGCACCTCGGCGCCGACCAGCTTCGAGGGGCCGTGCACGACCGCCGAGTGCAGGTGGTTCGTGTCGTGGAAGCGGCAGGCGTTGCCGCCCAGGCACATCGGGAACAGCTCGATCTCGCAGCCCAGCTGCTGCAGCGCCTCGACGTACACGAAGCGGTTCTCGAACACCGTCTCGTGCAGCACGGACAGGCCGCGCGCCTGGCTCATCAGCACCAGCAGCGGCTGCTGCCAGTCGGTCGCGAAGCCCGGGTGGGTGTCGGTGTGCACGGCGGCCGAGCGCAGGCCGTCCGGCGCCGAGGCGGTGATGTACTCCTCGCCGATCTCGAAGCGGGTGCCCATCTTCCGCAGCGTCTCGATCGCGGTGACCAGCCGCTCCTGCGCGCAGCCGTGCACCCGCACCTGGCCGCCGGTCAGCAGGCCCGCGACCAGGTAGCTGAAGGCCTCGAGCCGGTCGCCGGCCAGCGTCGTCGTGGCGCCGTGCAGCTTCTCCACGCCCTCGATCAGGATCCTGCGGTCCGGCTGCAGTTCGATGCCGGCGCCCATCCGCTGCAGGAACAGTGCGAGCTCCATGATCTCCGGCTCCACGGCCGCGTTCTGGATCACCGTGCGGCCCTCGGCGAGCACCGCGGAGAGCATGATCGACTCCGTCGCCCCGACGCTCGGGTAGGGCAGGTGCACCTTCGTGCCCCGCAGCCGCCGCGCGGTCGCGTGGATGCCGGTCTCGTCCACGACGATCTGCGCGCCCATCGCGGTCAGCGCGGAGATGTGGAAGTCCAGCGGGCGCGGACCGATCCGGTCGCCGCCGACGAGCGGCACGAAGGCCTCGCCGGTCAGGTTGAGCAGCGGGCCGAGCAGCAGCACCGGGATCCGGTTGCGCCCGGTGAACGTCTGCGGCACCGCGGCCGCGAGCTCGCCGCCGCGCTCGACGATCAGCGTGTCGCCCTCCCGCTCGACGCTCGCGCCGAGCGAGCGCAGCATCGAGCCGGTGATCTCCACGTCCCCGACCCGCGGCGCGTTCCCGATGCGGCTGGGCCCCTCGCCGAGCAACGCGGCGACCATGTGCTTGGTGACGGCGTTCTTCGAGCCGCGCACGGTGACGTCTCCGCGCAACGGACCGGTGGGCTCGATCTTCCATGCTCTCGTCATAGCTGCCATTGTGTCCCACATCACTCGTTCTGCGCGGCGCGGACCTCCTCCCGCCCGAATTACATCGACTGCGACTGATGCGTCGTCCGATAGCCGAGCCGCAGGTAGAGCCGCCGGGCCGGTTCGTTGGGGTGGTAGTGCGCGAGCGTGCATATCCCCCCGCCCGAAGTGAACGCATGCCGCGTCAGCGCCGCCGTCACCGCCGCGCCGAGACCCTGCCCACGTGCTTCGGGAGCGGTCGCGATCGAGGCCAGGTAGCCGGTCCCGCGCGAGCGCCGGGTGAACGCGCCGATCGCCAGCAGCTCGCCCGACGCCTCGTCAGCCGCGCCCATCCACCGCTCGACCTCCGGATGGTCCGAGCGCACCGAGTGATGCGGGTTCACCCGGTCCAGGAACGCCTGCACGGCCGCTAGGTCCTCGACGTGCACCACGCGATCCTCGCCGGGCTGCACCGGCGGCTCGGCGTCGCAGCGCATCAGGTCCCACTGGTTCGGCTCGCGATACCCGGCCCGGCGCACGAGGTCCAACCCGCGCGGCGCGGTGATCCCACAGCACTTTTCGCCGAGCTCGCCGAGCCCGATCTCGGCCAGCGTCGTGGCGGCCTCTATCGAGCCGACGACGTTCAGCCAGCACGGCTCACCGCCGTACGCGTCGATCGAGGCGAACGCGTACCCGCCCTCGACCGACCACGCGCCGTGCAGCACCGCGGGATCGGTCTCGAGCAGCAGCAGCGCGTCGTCCAGGATCGCCTCGGGCAGTTCGGCGTACGAGCCGTACCGGGTGACGACGGTCTCGGCTGAAGTCGAAGTCGCGTTCATGGTCACGATTCTCGCACCGGCCTCCGACAGATCTTGATCGAATATCCGCCGAGTGGATTCCCCGCCCTGTCAGCGGCGGGTATTAGGCTCGTGCCATGCCAGCCGAGAGCCTGTTCGACTACGCGAACCGCGAGCACGGGCAGACCCGCGCCCCGCTCGCCGCGCGGATGCGCCCGCGCACCCTGGACGAGGTGGTCGGCCAGGCGAAGCTGCTGCGGCCCGGATCCCCGCTGCGCCGGCTGGTCGAGGCTTCCTCAGCGGAGTCCCGCGCCGTGCCCGCCTCGGTGATCCTCTGGGGCCCGCCCGGCACCGGCAAGACCACCCTCGCGCACGTCGTCGCGCAGAGCACCGACCGGCACTTCATCGAACTGTCCGCGATCACCGCCGGGGTCAAGGAGGTGCGCGCGGCGCTCGACGCGGCGCGTACCCAGCTCGCCGGGTACGGCCGGGAGACGGTGCTGTTCCTCGACGAGATCCACCGCTTTTCCAAGGCCCAGCAGGACTCGCTGCTGCCCGCCGTGGAGAACCGCACGGTCACGCTGATCGCGGCGACGACGGAGAACCCCTACTTCTCGGTCATCTCCCCGCTGATGTCGCGCTCGTTGCTGCTCACGCTGGAGCAGCTCGGCGAGGAGGACATCAGTGCCCTGATCGACCGCGCGTTGACCGATGAGCGTGGCCTGGCCGAGACGGTCACGCTGGCCGAGGAGGCGCGCGCCCACCTGCTGCGGCTGGCCGGGGGAGACGCGCGACGTGCGCTGACCGCGTTGGAGGCGGCGGCCGGAGCAGCGAAGGACGGGGGCTCGGAGGAGATCAGTGTCGCGATCCTGGAGCAGGCCGTCGACCGCGCGGCCGTGCGCTACGACAAGGACGGCGACCAGCACTACGACGTCGCCTCCGCGCTGATCAAGTCGATCCGCGGCTCCGACGTGGACGCGGCGCTGCACTATCTCGCGCGGATGGTCGAGGCGGGGGAGGACCCCCGGTTCATCGCGCGCAGGCTGGTCATCTCGGCCAGCGAGGACATCGGCCTGGCCGACCCCTCCGCGCTGCCGACGGCGGTGGCCGCGATGCAGGCCGTGTCCTTCATCGGCTGGCCGGAGGCCCAACTCTCGCTGGCCCACGCGACCATCGCGCTGGCGCTGGCGCCCAAGTCGAACGCGGCCACGATGGCGATCGGAGCCGCGTTGGCCGACGTGCGCGCGGGCCTGGCCGGTCCGGTGCCGCCGCACCTGCGCGACGCGCACTACCAGGGCGCGAAGAAACTGGGCCACGGCCAGACCTACATCTACCCGCACGACCTGCCGAACGCCGTCGCCGCGCAGCAGTACGCGCCGGACGCGGTCTACGGCAAGCGCTACTACAACCCGACGCGGCACGGCGTCGAGGAGCGTTACGCGGACCGGCTGGAGAAGCTGCGCGCGCTGCTCGGCGCGCCCGAGCCGGAGGAGTCCGAGTCCGAGCCGGGCCCGGAAGAGCGCCGCGAGCCGAGCTGATTGCCGACAAACGCGATCAGGAACATGAAGACCACGAAGACGGTCAGCACGATCAGCGACCATGTCGTCACGTGCCCATAGCCGCCGGGTTCCCGCGGATCCAGGAAGTCGTAGGGCCACCACTTCACGATCGGCCCGCGGATGAGTGAGACCGCGAGATAGACCAGCGGGTAGACGAGCCAGCGACTCGCCTTTGCATAACTGAGCCTGGCGGCGGGCGCCGCGAGCAGCCAGTCGAGCACGAACGCGAGCGGCATCACGCCGTGCACGATGTAGTTCTGCCACTTGATCGTCTCGGCGTTGATCGTGTTCGCCAGCAGCGCCCAGTAAACGAGCCCGGTGATGACCAGATACAGCACCGCCGCGCCGCGCAGCAGGTCCGGCACGCCGGGTCGGCCCCGCCAGCCAGCGATCCCGCCGGCGAGGAAGACGTAGGCGCCGAAGAGATTCGACAGGTTGGTGAAGTAGAACCAGAAGTCCACCGCGTAGCCGGTGTGGATGTCCCGGTCGTATCCGACGACGAGTGCGATGACGGCCAGTAAGCCCAATGCGACCCTGAGTACGCCCACGGCTTTCTGTTTGGTCACGGGAGTAAAGGTAAGGGGCGGAAGGGGATCGGCGCCAGACGGCTTCTCGCGCAGGCTCAGGAGACGGTCTCGTACGCGGGCTGCGCCGAGGGCTCCGAGTCCGGCGCCGCCACCGCTCCCGCCGTCCGGTACTCCTCGAACATCCGCGACGCGTCGGCCGAGCGTCGCCGGGTGCCCTCGACGGCGATTCCGGCCAGCGCGATCAGGCAGACCAGCGCGCCGACCGCGGCCATGCCCCAGCCCGGGCCCGCCCGGTCGATGACGATGCCGATCAGCGGGGCGCCGACCGCGCTGCCCGCGGTCAGCGCGGCGGAGTGCAGGCCCATCGCCTGGCCGCGGCGTTCGGCCGGGACCGCGCGGCTGACCGCGTCCACGGTGGAGGCGATCGTCGGCGCGCAGGCCAGACCGGCCGGGATCGCCAGAACGCAGAGCAGCCACCAGGAATCGGCCAGGCCGACCGGAATGCTCAGCGCGCCGAGCAGGAGCAGCAGCACGGTCATCGGCAGCGGACGCCGCATCGCCCCGTGGACGAAGCCGCCGGCCATCGACGCCGCGCACCAGATGATGACGACGACTCCGGCCCAGGCGATCTCGCCGTGGCCGCGCAGCACCGCGACGATCGCGACATCGGTCGCCGACAGGATGACGCAGCAGGCCGCGCAGACCGCGAGGATCAGCACGAAGCCGCGGCTGAACCAACCGGTCCCGGCCGTCTCAGGACCCGAAGTGTGTACGTCGTCGGCGACGTCGGCGGTGGGAGCCGCGCTCGCCGCCGTTCGCGGGTTGTACGCGTAGAGCACCGCCGCGCTCAGCGCGATCCCGAAGCCGAGGACGTGCAGCGTCGAGGCGGCCTCGCCCAGCTGCGTGATCGCCAGCACCGCCAGCGCGGGCCCGACCATGAAGGAGAGCTCCACGGCCATCGAGTCCAGCGAGTACGCCTGCCGCCGCACCGACTCCGGCACCCGCGCGGCCAAGGACTGGCGCACCAGCGTCATCACCGGCACCTGCAACGCGCCGCAGAACGCCGCCGCCGCGAGCAGCACCGAATACGGCAGCACCGGAACGAGGTTCCAGAACAGCAGCGAGACCACGCCCGTCAGCAGCAGCACCGGACGCGGCCCGTGCCGGTCCACCGCCCGCCCCAGCAGCGGCGAACCGATCGCGAGCCCGACGGTGAACATCGCCGTCGCCGCGCCCGCCTCCGCATAGCTGCGGTGCCGGTCGAGCACGATGCTGAGGGTAAGCGCCGTCGTCCACGCCGTCGACGGTATTCGGGCGATCAGCGAGACCAGCATGAACGTGCGCATGCCGGGCAGCGCGAGGACGGACTTGTAACGGGTGAGATGCATGTGGGTCTCCTACTTCCGAGACCCATCCTCGCAGAAGCCTCTGACAATTTCGAAACCTTTGGCGCGGCTACCGAACCGTTTCCGGCAGCACCGTCACCGGCAGCGCTTCCAGCGCCCGCACGCGGATCGAGCGGAGCCAGCGAGGAGCCGCGTCCGCGTCGTCGACGAGCCGGATCCGGGCACGCTCAGCGGCGACGGTCTCCAGCGCGATGCCGGCCTGCAGCCGGGCGAGCGGCGCGCCGAGGCAGTAGTGGGCTCCGTGCCCGAAGCTCAGGTGGCGCTCGCTCGGCGCGGCCGGATCGGCGTTGGCCGAGGCGAGGCCGAGCAGCACCGTCTCCCCGGCGCGCACGAGCGTGTCGGCCACCATCAGGTCGCAGGTGGCGAAGCGGCGGATCGACCAGGGGCCTGGCGCGTTCTCACGCAAAGCCCGCTCGATCAGCCGCGCCGAGGTAGCCGGTTTATCGCCCGTTTCACCGTTCGAGGCCGGCCCCAGCAGAGCGAGAACAGACGTGCCGATCAGCGCCGTGGTGGTCTCGTAACCGGCTATCACCAGCAGAAACACGAGCGAGAGCAGCTCGTCCTCGGTCAGCCGGTCCTCGCCGTCGCGGGCGTTCACCAGCACGGAGATAAGGTCCGCCCCGGGCAACCGCCGCTTGGCCTCGACCAGTTCCCCGGCGATCCGCAGCAGCGCACCGCCCGCGGCACGCTGCTGCTCGGGACCAGTAGCGGCCGATATGAGCGTCGCGACGTGCCCGACGAACTCCTCGCCCCGTCCGTCCGGCACCCCAAGCAGGACCCGCAGCGTATCCCGGGCCAGCGGCGCCGCGAACCCGCCGATCAGATCGCCCCCGCCGGCCGCAGCCAAGGCCTCGAACAACTCCCGCGCGGTGGCTCGAACCTGCGGCTCAAGCGGCGCGACCGCCTCAGCGGTGAACGCGGGCAGCGCCAGCCGACGGAGCCGAGCGTGATCGTCCCCGTCAAGACTGAGCAGGTTCCGGTCGAGCGCGCCGGGCAGGCTAAGCCCCGTATACCCCGCGCCCGCATGCCGCTTGTCCAAAGACAACCGCGGATCCGTCAGCGCCGCGCGCACCTGCTCATACCCGACGACCAGCCACGCTGGTTCCCCCGACGGCAGCACCCCCCGATGGATCGCCCCCGCCCCCCGCAACCGCTCCTGCGCCGCCCCCGGATCGCCGAAGTAGCCCTCATCGAACTCGAAGAAACCCTCGCCCCGTGTCTCGCTCATAGCGTCTGTCATATCAGGCCCCGATCTGTTCCGTCCCGGATACCCGGCGAGCCGGGGCAGACGTACCGGCCCGGCGCCTTCGAGGCGCCGGGCCGGGTTGTCGATGCCGTTCTGATCTTTTTCGCTCATCGGATCTCGAGCGTCACTTCTGGATGTTGAGGCCCGGCTCGGTCAGGGTGGCGGCGGTCTCCGGGACGGTGACCTTGGCTGCCTTGCGGGCTGAGGCGAGGGCGACCGCTCCGCCGAACAGGGTTACGGCGCCGATGCCGGTGAAGGCGAGGCCGAGGCCCATGACGAGGTCGGTGACTTCCCAGGCCTGGTAGGCGGAGAGCAGGGAGCCGCGCAGGGACTCGCCCATGAACGCGGTCTGGCGCTCACCGGAGAGGGTGGTGAGGGTCGCGGCCGGAGTGGACTTGTTCGCCAGGGCGGTTATGTACTCGCTGGAGACCTGGCTGTAGGTCTTGCCGCCGGTCGCTTGCTTGATGTGGGTCTCGATCATGTCGGAGAAGGCCTTGGCCTGCGGACCGGTGGTGACCTGCTGGCCGGCGTAGGCGGCCTCGGCGGGGGGCAGGTCGGCCTTGGCGTTGGCGGGGAAGGTGATCTGCTGGGCGGTGAGCTGCTGGGTGACCTGGTGCTGGCCGGAGAGGCCGACGCCGATCATGACCGGTCCGGCGATGAGCAGGGCGATACCGGTCAGGCCGGTGAGCCAGCGGACGAGGGCTCGGGCGTTGTGCAGCATGGGGATCGGTCCTTTCGGGAGCCCGGTTGTCCGCCGGGCCGGCCTCGGTGTGTTTGCTGTCTGCGTTTCGCGGTGCATTCACACCATCCGCCCGGGGACGCCGCGTGACCTGGGTCGAGGGTCGTGCGTTGGCGCGGACCAACGGCCCCGCTCGGCGGCCGCGGTTTCGGGACCTTCGGCCCATGTGGGGTCGGGTGGGCTGGGCTTACCGTGAGCTCATGACGCAGACACCGCACACGCCGCCCCCGCCGCGCGACGCGGCCGCCCCGATCCGGATCTTCCTGCTCGACGACCACGAGGTGGTGCGTCGGGGTATCAAGGATCTGCTGGAGGTCGAGGGCGAGTTCGAGGTGATCGGCGAGGCGTCCACCGCCGCCGAGGCGCTGGCGCGTGTCCCGGCGCTCAAGCCGCAGGTGGCCGTGCTGGACGTGCGGCTTCCGGACGGCGACGGGGTCTCGGTGTGCCGGGATCTGCGCTCGCGGATGCCGGAGCTCGCGTGTCTGATGCTGACCTCGTTCTCGGACGACGAGGCGCTGTTCGACGCGATCATGGCCGGGGCGTCCGGGTATCTGCTCAAGCAGGTCTCCGGGATGGATCTGGTCGGCGCGGTGCGCACGGTCGCGGCCGGCGGCTCGCTGCTGGATCCGAAGCTGACGGCGGCGGTGATGACGCGGCTGCGCACCGGGGACCGGAAGGACCCGCTCGCCGCGTTGACGGCGCAGGAGCGGCGGATCCTGGATCTCATCGGGGAGGGGCTGACCAACCGGCAGATCGGCGAGCGGATGTTCCTCGCGGAGAAGACGGTGAAGAACTACGTCTCCTCGCTCATGTCCAAGCTGGGTGTGGAGCGACGGGTGCAGGCCGCGGTCCTGGTCTCCGAGCTGCGCGGCGGGTCGGGGCACGGGGGTTCGCCGAGGGCCGGCGGCAGTCGACGTTAGGACCAAGGACCCTGGTGGCGGCCGTGGGTCGGAGCGGAACATCAGGCGTATGAACACGACAGAGACCAAGCCGCTGGCCACGCTCTCCGAAGCCGAGTCCGTCGCCCTGCTCGGCACCCAGAAGGTCGGGCGCCTCGTCTTCACGCGATGGGCGCTGCCTGCCGTCACCCCGGTCAACTTCGTGCTGCGCGAGGGCGCGGTCTGGATCTGGACGGCCTCGACCTCGTCGACGTGGCAGGCCGTGCGAGGCTCGGTGGTCGCCTTCGAGGTGGACCAGTTGGACGCGGACACCCGCACCGGCTGGTCGGTCGTGGTGCTCGGCGTCGCCGAGCTGGTCACCCGGCCGGAGCAGATCGAGGAGGCCCGGCGGCACGGTCCGCAGCCGTGGATCCCGGGCCGCGAGGAGCATCTGATCCGCATCCCGCTCAAGCTGGTCTCCGGCCGCCGGATCCGGCGCGGGGAGTCGGATGAGGGCGCGTTCGAGAATATGAGCGACGACTCAGCTCTCGCGCCTGTGCCCGAGGGTCGGTAGCGTGGGGGTGTACGACGACTACTCGTCCCGCGCAGACCGCCGGTTGGACGGTGCCGCCCCGGTAGAGCGGAGAGTCTCGGTGAACGATCGGCTCGGGGACGAGGTCTCTCGGGTGCTGCCGCAGTTGCGCATCGACGAACTGCTGGACGAGTTGCAGACCCGGCTCGGCGCGGTGCGCTCCTCCCGCGACCGGGTGCGTAAACTGCTTGAGGCCGTCGTCGGCATCGGCAGCGGCCTCGAACTGGAGATGGCGCTGACCCGGATCCTGCAGGCGGCCGTCACCCTGGTGGACGCGGAGTACGGCGCGCTGGGCGTGCTCGGCGACGAGCAGCGGCTCGCCCGGTTCATCACCGTGGGCATGACACCCGAGCAGATCGCGAAGATCGGTCCGTTTCCCGAGGGGCACGGGCTGCTCGGCGAGCTGATCCGGCATCCGGAGCCGCTGCGCACCGAGGACCTGTCGACGCACGAGCAGTCCTACGGCTTCCCGGCGAATCATCCGCCGATGCACTCGTTCCTCGGCGTTCCGATCCGGGTGCGCACGGAGGTGTTCGGCAACCTCTACATGACGGAGAAGCAGGGCGGGGTCCCGTTCGACGCGGACGACGAGGCCGTGCTTATCGCGTTGGCCGCCGCCGCCGGCGTGGCCATCGACAACGCGCGTCTGTACGAAGAGGCCCGGCGCCGGCAGGAGTGGCTCGAGGCGACCAGCGAGCTGACCCGCGGACTGCTCTCCGGCCTCGCGGCGGACGAGGTGCTCGCCAGGTTCGCGCAGCGCGTCGCGACCTTCGCGCAGGCCGATCTGGTCGTCGTGGCGCTGCCGGATGCCGAGCGCGAGGATCTGATGATCGTGGCGGCGGACGGGGTCGGGGCCGAGTTGCTGCGCGGGGTCGCGGTCGGCATCGAGGAGTCGCTGCTCGGGGCCGTGTTCAAGTCCGGGCAGCCGGAGACGGTTGCCGATGTGTCCGCCGACGAGCGCTCCCGGTCCGATCTCGTGCCCGGCGTGCTGCTCGGCCCCGGGCTGCTGGTGCCGCTCGGCGCGTCCGGACAGATGCGCGGGGTGCTCTCGATCGTCCGGGTTGCGGGCTCGGCGCCGTTCGACGCGTCGATTCCGCAGCTCACGGCGGACCTCGGGGTGCAGGCGGCGGTGGTGCTCGAGCTCGCGGACCGCCGCCGGGACAGCGAGCTGCTCTCGCTCTACGCGGATCGCGACCGGATCGGACGGGACCTGCACGACTTGGCGATCCAGCGGCTGTTCGCCACCTCCATGTCGTTGCAGGGCGCTTATAAGATCACCCAGAAGCCGGCCGTGGCCAAGCGCATCGCGCAGTCGATATCCGACCTCGATGACACCATCAAGGTGATCCGCTCGACCATCTTCTCCCTGCACTCGCACGACCTGGCCGACGGCGAGGCGCCGGGCGTGCGTGCTCAGGTCATCGAGGCCTGCGAACGCGTCGCGGAGCAGCTCGGCTTCAACCCGGCAGTTCGTTTCTCAGGGCCCGTAGACACGCTGGTGCCCGACGACGTGGCCGAGCACCTGGTGGCCGTGCTGCGTGAGGCGCTGTCCAACGTGGCCCGGCACGCTCAGGCGAGGAAGCTGGACGTCGAGGTCACGGTGGACGGCACGCACGTGACGCTCACCGTGATGGACGACGGCGTCGGCATCCCGGCCAAGGGGCGCCGCAGCGGCCTGGCGAACCTCGCCGAGCGCGCCCAGCAGCTCGGCGGACGCTTCAGCGCCGATCGGGGCTCGGCGGGCGGCACGGTGCTGGTCTGGAGTGTTCCCCTGCAGTTGGAGGACGAGGACTGATCGGTCGCGGCCCGTTCAGCGCAGTCCGAGCCGCGCCGCCTCCTCGCGTAGTTGCCCACGGGCCTCGGGGTGTGCCGCGTTCTCGATGAGGTTCGCGGCCTGCTCGTGCTGGGACAGGCCGATCAGGTCGGCGCGGCCGTGCTCGGTGACGATCGCGGTGTGCTGGAACGAGGTGGCCGGTGCCGGGAGCCGCCCGACGATCGTGGACGAGCCCGTCTTCGCGTGCCAAGAGGGCAGTGCGATGATCGCCTGCCCGCCGGGGGAGTGCAGCGCGCCGACCACGAAGTCGCTCTGCCCGCCGAAGCCGGAGTGGATCCGGTCGCGCACGTACGAGGCGTTCGCCTGCGCGTAGAGGTCCACCTGCAGGGCCGTGTTGATCGAGGCGACGGCGGTCTGCTCGGCGATCCGGGACGGGTCGTTGACCATCTCGGTGCGCAGCATCCTGACTCGCTCGTTGCCGTCCACCCACGCGTAGAGCTCGGCGGAGCCGAACAGGAACGATGTATTGATATTCGAATCCGAAGCCAGCGCGCCGGCGTTCTCCAGGTTGAGAATGCCGTCGCTGATCATCTCGGACCACACGCGTAGGTCGCGGCGGCTGCCCAGCGCGGCGAGCACCGCGTCCGGCACGGCTCCGATGCCGACCTGGAGGGTGGCGTGGTCGCCGATCATCGCGGCCACCCGCTCGCCGATCCGGGCGAACACCTCGGACGCGGCCGGTGCGCGCTCGTCCGGCGAGGCGAGCGGCTCCTCGGCCTCGATCGCGAAATCCACGGCGGTCAGCGGGATCTGCGCGTCCCCGTGCGTGGTCGGCATCAGAGGATTGATCTGCGCGATGACGATGCCGCCGTTCGCCCTGCACTGCTCGATCGCGGCGGGAAGTATGTTCACCTCGATACCGAGCGAGAGCCGTTTGTCGCGCGGCGGGGCTACGTGGAGCAGCACGATATCCGGCTTGTGCGTGGTCGCCAGCATGCGCGGGACGAGTGAGAGCCGGGTGGGCAGGTAGTCGAGGGTGGACAGGCCGCGCATGCCGGGGCCGACGAAGGGCGTCTCGTGCCGGATGCCGTCGCGCACCGGGATCCCGGGTTGGGCGCCGAGCATGAACAGGCGGTATTCGGGGACGGCCTTGTCCACGGCCTCGAGTAGCCGCCACGGGGTGGCGTGGTTGCCGGAGGCGACGATGCGCGGAGCGTCGGCGCGCGGGAGGTTGAGGTACGCGGCGAGCCGGGCGTGGTCGATGATCCTCATGTTGGAAAGGCTAGAGGTCGGGTGCGGGCTCGGGCAGGGACCAAGGACCCTGTGCGGAGGGGCTGAGCGGCACGAGCCTGGGCATATGGACTCGAAGAGCACCATCGACCGCGCGGACGCCTACGCGCTGCTGACCGACGGGCGCGGCGTGCACGTGCGCTCGGTGACCTCGGAGGACTGGCAGGCCGTCTACGACCTCGCCGCCACCCTCGGCCCGGAGAGCCTGTATCGCCGGTTCTTCAGCATTCCCAGCCATCCCGGCGAGACCTTGGCCAACGTCCTGTGCACGCCGGATTCCGGGCAGAGCCCGCCCGCGCAGGGTGCGTTGATCGCCCTGCTCGGCGGAAAGGCCGTGGGGCTGGCCGAGTGGTACCGGACCCGGAGCGAGGGCGAGGCCGAGATCGCGTTCGAGGTCTCCGATGAGTGGCATGGGCACGGGGTCGCGACGCTGCTGGCCGAGCATTTGATGCTCGCGGCGCGGCGGGCCGGGATACGGCGGCTGACCGCGATCACGCTCGGCGAGAACCGGCCGATGATCGGAGTCTTCCTGGCGCTCGGTGTGCCCGTGGAGCGTGACTGGGAGGGCGGTGACTGCACCTTCAGCATCCGCCTCGACCACGCCGCGCTCGGTGCCGAGGCGGCTTCGGCGGCGGTGGCGCACCGGGAGTCGGTGGCTGACGAGGCCAGTCTGCGCGGCCTGTTCGCCCCCGCTGCGATCGCCGTGCTCGGCGCGCCCGGGGAGCCGGTGGCCGAGACGCTGCTGCGCAACCTCACCGCCTTCGACGGGCCGGTGCTACGTGGCGGCGCGTGCGGCGAACGGCTCGCGGCGGACGCGCGTCCCGAGCTTGCCGTGATCACCTCGCCGCCCGAGCTCGCCGTCGCGGCCGCCCGGCGCTGCGCCGAACTGGGGGTCAAGGCTCTGATCGTGACGGCGATCGGCTTCCGGCCCGAGCAGGGGCGCGAGCTGCTGTGCGTGTGCCGCGAGGCCGGGATGCGGCTCCTCGGCCCCGGCAGCCTGGGCGTCGCGGTCCCACGTGGTGCCAGGGGATTCAGTGCCCTGCTGTCGGAGCACTCGCCCGAGCCCGGGCACGCGGGCGTGGCCGTGCAGTCCGGCGGCGTCGGTCTCGCACTGCTCAGCCATCTGCGACGACTCGGCGTCGGCGTGAGCAGCTTCGCGGCGGTGGGGGAGAAGTACGACGTGAGCGCGAACGACGTACTCATGCACTGGGAGCAGGACACTGACACGCGCTTCGGGCTGCTGCACGTCGAATCCTTCGGCAATCCGCGCAAGTTCGCCCGTACCGCGCGGCGGCTTTCGCGGCGCATCCCGCTGTTCGCGGTCGATCCCGAGCAGTCGCCGAGCCAGGCGCGCACGGCGCTCTACGCCCAGGCCGGGATCGGCGCGCTGCCTTCGCTCGGCGCGCTGGTGGCCGCCGCCGCCCTCGTCGAGCACCAGTTGCCGCCGAAAGGACCGCGCGTGGCGGTGCTCGGCACCACGCACGGCATGGTCACCCTTGCCGCGCAGGCGTGCATCAAGGCGGGACTCGAGGTGACCGAGGCGGTGAACTTGACCCCGGCAGCCGACGACGCGGCACTGGCCGAGGCCGTCACCCGAGTGCTGGGGACTCAGAACGCCACGGCCGACGCTGTAGTAGTCGCCGTGGCGCCGACGGTTCCGCGCACGCTCAACCCGGTGACGGCGGCCGAGACCGCGCGGGCCGGTGCGACGGTGCTCGCGGTAGTGGCCGAGCAGCCTGAGTCGGTCGCGATCCTGCGCTCGGACAGTGCGTCAGGGGCCTGCCTACCGGCGTACAACGACGCGGCGATTGCGGCCGGCGCGTTGGCGGCCCTCGTTCGTGCCGCTGAGGTCATGAGCAGACAGCCGGGTGAGGAGGCGGCATTGGAGGGCCTGGATCTCGCCGCTGCTCACGGATTGATCGATGGCTGGCTACGTGATGCGCCTGAGGGACGCGAGCTGACTTCGGCGGAGGCGGGTGAGCTGATTTCCGTGGTCGACCTCGCCGACGCGAAGCCGACCACGAGCAAGAGGTCCGTCACGGTCACCACGTGGCAGGACCCTGTTTTCGGACCGTTGCTGTCCGGCGTCGCCGAGGACCGGTGTGATGCGATGACGCTGCTGGTGCCTTTCGATGCGCGCGAAGCCGAGGCGCTGGCCGGTCATCTGGCCTTCGAGCCCGACGCGGGCTTCGTCAATGTGCTGCTTCGGCTTTCCGCGCTACTCGACGCGTGCCCGGAGCTCGCCGCGCTGGGAGTGACCATCGGCGAGGCCGAAGACCACGTCGCGGCCGTCCCGACGGAAGGCGCGGTGGCGCCGGCGCGGACAGACGATCCTTATCTGCGCAGGCTCCGTCGCGCGCCGGTGGAGTGAGCGCTCATCGGATCAGTTGCCTCAGGGGATCGGGACGACGGCGACGGGGGTGTCGGAACGCGAGAGCAGGCCTTGGACGACGTAGCCGACGCCGACCGTGAGCGGGGCGCGGCGGCGGTGCGCGCCGATGACGATCATTCGGGCGTGGTGCGCGGCGTCGATGAGGGAGGGCACCGCGTTGCCGCGGATGGTCCGCAGCGTCACGCGCACGGCGGGGTGCTGCGCGCGCACGTCCTTGATCAGCTGTTCGACGTCGTCGTGCTGCTCCTTGTCGCTCGCCGGTTCGTCGGTCAGGAAGTGTCCGGCGTAGACGGGGGCGGAGAGCCAGGCGCGCACGACGGTCAGCCGGGCGCCGAGGCGTTCGCAGGACTCGAAGGCGAAGCGGATCGGAGCCTGGGCCTCGTCGCGCTCGACGCCGAGGACGATCTCGTCGCGCGGGCCGTCGTCCGGCGTGCCGCGTACGACGATCGTCGGGCAGTGCGCGTGCGCGGCGGCGCGCAGGCTGACCGAGCCGACCAGCAGTCCGGCGAAGCCGCCGTGGCCGCGGGTTCCGGTGACGATCAGGTCGCCGTCCCCGCCGAGCGTGATCAGCGTCTCGGCCGCGCCGAAGTCGGAGGTCTCGATGGTCACCCGCAGCCCCGGGTCGAGGTGGGAAACCTCGTCGGCGATTTGCTCCAGCAGCAGCTTGGAGCATGATTGTCCGGACGCGACGTACTCCGGCGGGATCAGCGCTCCGGCTCCGCGGATGGGCAGGTCGAGCGCGTTGACGAGGTGCAGCGGCAGTCCGCGGGCCGCCGCCTCTCGCGCGGCCCAGGCGACCGCCCGCGCGGCGTGCGGGCTCGCGTCGACGCCGACCAGGATCCGGCCGCGGTGCGTGCTCTCGGTCATCTCATGCTCCTTATAGCTGAGATCTGCGATCAGAGTTCGTCACCGCAATCGTCCGCCGCTTCGGGCGCCCTGATCAGGGCCACAGGTCCCAGCGCGGGCAAGCCGTGAGGCCCGGTTCCCTGGGGAGCCGGGCCTCGACGATTCGCGTCACGCGCCCTGGTACGGACGGCCGCGCAGTTCGGGGGCCTCGCTCTCGAAGCGGTCCCACACGTCGGTCCGCGGCTTGCGCAGCTTCCGCAGCGAGCGCCGCGTCGACCGGTGCATCTCCGGCGCGGGCACGACCAGTACCTGGCAGCGTGCGTGCCCCAGCAGGCGGCGGGCGACGGAGCCGGACCAGATGGCGCGGAACACGCTGTGGCCGTCGTCGCCGACCACGATCAGGTCGCGCGGGTCGCTCGCGTTGTTCGTCAGCGCGGCGCTCGTGGACTCGAAGACGGTGGTCTTGGTGAGCTCGAGGTCGCGCGGGAAGCCGCCGAGGGCCTCGTGGAACGCCTCGTTGATGTAGGCGTTGTCGATTGTGCCCGTGCCTGCCGTGGCGTACACGGCCTGCAGTGGCACATGCCGACCGCGGGCGATGCCGACGGCGACGCGCAGGGCTGCGTAGCCCGCTACCGAGTGGTCCACGTTGACGACGACCCGTGGGTGGGTGGTGTTCTCCATCTTCGCCGCGCTCCATCCGAAAGCCGTTGAGTGTCCGGGTTGCTGCGACTTCGACACTGCCGGAGCGCACGGTCTATGTTCAGGGCCCTTGGTCCGTACTCCGCAGAGCCTTCGGTCCTCGGCTCCCGGTGCCGTAGGGGTCGGGGGCGCGGTCAGGGGATGTGGGCGTCGTGGACCGCGGCGGCGGCCTGCTCCTCCTCCTCGGTCAGGTCTTCGGCGCGGACCGGGGTGACGAGGCTCCAGTGCCGACCGACCGGGCAGCGCTGGAAGCGTTTCGCGCCGAGGCGGACCGCCTTGAACGAGGCGCCGGGGATCCAGAGCGTGGTGAACAGGTGGTTCTGGGAACAGCGGACGATCGTCTCGCCGCCGATGCCGTAGCCGCGCCGCCGGGCCAGCACCGTGCCGATGACGAGCACGGCCACGACCAGGGTCACCAGCAGCGGGGCGATCAGATCGGACGTGGGCGCCAGCGCGAGCCCGTGCCTCGTCGCGTCGTCCTTCGCGTCGTTCTTCATCGACAAGGTCATGACTCGATCATCCGTCCGTCCGGGCCGGTGCGCCAGGCACGCGGGACTCGCCGCGCGCGGGCCCGGCGGTCCGCCTCGGCCGGGCCCTTCGGCCCTGTCCCGGCGATCGGGTCGGCGGGAGTGTGGGGTTGAGAGCGCCCGACCTTCCCGCCGAGCGCGCCGTCATCGGGAGGCCCGCCGTGCCCATCCACATCACCGACATCCACGCCCGCGAGATCCTGGACTCGCGCGGCAACCCGACGCTCGAGGTCCTCGTGCACACGAACGCCGGGGCGGTGGGTCGAGCTTCAGTGCCGTCCGGCGCGTCCACCGGGGCCCGCGAGGCCCTCGAGCTGCGCGACACGCACGCGGCGCGCTTCGGCGGCCGGGGCGTGGTCGGCGCGGTCGGGCACGTGCGCGGCGACATCAGGGAACTGCTCGTGCGCCGCGCCTACCGGGACCAGATCGAGCTCGACGAGGCGCTGATCGCGCTCGACGGCACCGCGGACAAGTCCCGGCTCGGCGCGAACGCGATCGTCGGGGTCTCGATGGCGGCGGCCCGCGCGTTCGCCGCCCAAGATGGCCAGCCGCTGTGGCGCTCGCTGGCCGGCTCGGCCGACCGAGCGCTGCTGCCGGTCCCGCACTTCAACGTCGTCAACGGCGGCGCGCACGCGGCCGGCGCCCTGGAGTTCCAGGAGTTCATGATCGCCCCGCTCGGCGCGCGCACCGAGCGCGATGCCGTGCGGACCGGCGTCGAGGTCTACCAGGCGCTGCGTGCGCGGCTGGCCGCGGCCGGGCACGCCACCGGTCTCGGCGACGAGGGCGGCTTCGCCCCCGGGATCGAGCGCGTGGAGCAGGTGCTGGACACGCTCGTGGCCGCGATCGAGGACGCCGGGTACACCCCCGGACGCGAAGGCGTGGCCCTCGCGCTGGACCCGGCCGCCAACGGCTTCTACCGCGACGGGCTCTACCACGTCGGCGGACAGGCGTTGACCAGCGCCCAGATGGTCGATTGGTATGAGGAACTGACCACGCGTTACCCCATCTGGAGTATCGAGGACGGGCTGGCCGAGGACGACCGTTCCGGCTGGGTCGCGCTGACCGAGCGGCTCGGGGCGCGGGTGCAGATCGTCGGCGACGACATCTTCGTCACCGACCCGGCCACGATCGAGAAGGCGATCGGCGAGGGCATCGGCAACGCCGCGCTGATCAAGGTCAACCAGATCGGCACCGTCACCGAGACGCTGCGCGCCATCGAGGTCTGCCGCCGCCACGGCTACGCGCAGATGGTCTCGCACCGCTCCGGCGAGACCGTCGACGACTTCATCGCCGACCTCGCCGTCGGCGCCGGCTGCGGCCAGATCAAGGCCGGCGCCCCGGCCCGAGGCGAGCGCGTGGCCAAGTACAACCGGCTGATGGAGATCGAGGACTGCACGCTGATGAAGTTCGGGCTGCACGCCGCCTGAGCGCGTCAAAGGTGCGTCCGCGTCGCCGCCGACCTGCCGCAGGACCCCGCGGCGGCGGGGCGAAGGACCCTATCCGCCCCGCCGCCGCGGGGTCACGGTGGAGGTAGGAAACACGAGTCCGCCAACGTCACGGCAGGTGTGAAGGAGTAGATCCCGATGTGCATGATCCCCGAGTCCCCGGTCGTCATCGGCCTGGACGACACCGAGGCCGCTGCGGCCGCGCTGGTCTGGGCGGCCGCTGAAGCCGCCGCGAACCACGCGCCGCTGGTGGTGGTGCACGTCCTCGACCCGCGGGGCACGACAGCGGTCTACTCCCGCGCCGACGCGGACGCCGTCGAGGAGCCGGCGGACCCGGTCGAGCGCATCAAGGCACTGATCGACTGGGCCGAGGTCGGGCCGGTGCGGCCGGTCTTCGAGATCGGCGTGCCCGGGCGGGTGCTGGTGCAGCTGTCCCGCGGCGCGCGGATGCTCGTGCTCGGCCAGGCTCGCCGGCACCACCAGGCCGAGGGCGAGGAGTACGTGCACGGTCCGGCGCTCGGCCCGGTCGCGCGCGCGTGCGTGGCCCTGGCGCGGTGCCCGGTCGTGGTGGTGCCCGAGCCCGCAGTCGACGCCGCGACCACGCATCGCGAGGAGTCCGCGCGACACGCCCCGGTGCGCGGCGGCCGGGCGATCTACCCGTTCCAGGGCCGCATTCCGGTGGCCCACCACTGAAAGGAACCGATCATGAACACACGGCTGGTACGCGAGGTCATGACGAAGGATGTCGTGAGCGTGCGCACCTATACCCCGTTCAGGCTCATCACCTCGGCCATGCTCAGCAACGACGTGGGCGCCGTGCCGGTCCTCGACGCGCTCGGTCACCCGGTCGGCATGGTCTCGCGCACCGATCTGCTGGCGAAGCGCGCCCACCTGGGCCACGGGCCGCTCGGTGCGGTCTGGGAGAAGCTCTCCACGCGTGGTCGGCGCACGACGGCCGCCTCGCACGGGGCCACCGCGGCCCGGCTCATGTCGCACCGCGCGGTGACCGTGGCCCCGGACGACACCGTGTTTCACGCCGCCTACCTGATGCGCAGGCACGACGTCTCGCACCTCCCGGTGGTGGACACGCGCGGGGTCGTGGTCGGCATCGTCTCGCGCGGCGATCTGCTCGGCGAGTTCCTGCGCGATGACGCGTTGGTCCGCGAGGACGTGCTCTCCCAGGTCGTCAGGCACCGGATCGAGCAGCCGGGCGAGGTCGAGGTGACCGTCGAGCGCGGCATGGTGACCCTCGCCGGCGAGGTCCCCTCCGCCTCCGACGCGGCCTACGTCGCCGAGCGCACCCGGCGGATCCCGGGCGTCGTCGACGTGATGGACCTGCTGCGCTGGACCACGGACGACCGCAAGCCCCAGGCCGGTCCGCTGTTCTAGAACATGTGCGGCTGGAAGGGGGCGGATCCCGCGGGATCCGCCCCCTTCCAGCCGCACACACGTGTTCACCGAAGCTGCGCCAGCTGCTCGTCGGAGACTCGGCGCAGCGCCTCGTCTTCGTCGATCAGCTCCTCGCCGAGCAGGTCGTCGGCGATCCGGAGCGCGGCGGCCGGGGTGCGCTCGCCCACCCGGGTCTGAAGCATCCACAACTTGCCGCGCTCGACGGTGAATTCGAGGTTGCACATGTCGCGGTAGTGGGTCTCGAGCTGTCCGGCGATCCGCAGCAGCCGGCCATGCGAGCCGGGGTCGAGCTCGCCGAAGCGGTCGAGGCTCAGGGTGTTGCGGACGCCGGAGACGACGTCCTCGTCCTCGGCCTCGGTCAGGAAGTCGCCGTAGACGCCGGGTGCGCCGGTGGCCGGGTCGCGGGTGAAGGCGACGCCGGCGCCGCTGTAATGATCAACCCCGCCGGGTGCGAGGTTGCCGAAGACCATCGCCATGATGTTGACCGCGGTGCCCAGGTCCTGCGGGATCCGCTCGCGGCTGCGGTAGACCCGGGCGCGCTCGTCGTTCCAGGAGTCGAACACGGCGCGAACCGCCCCGAGCAGCTGCTCATGCGGATCCTGCGGCACCTCGTGCCCGCTGTGCTGCTTGGTCAGCCGCTGGAACGTGCGGGTGAGCGCCCGCAGGCCGTCGGCGCCGAGTACGGCGTCCAACGCGGTTGAATCGGCACCCGCGTGCTGCTTGGCCTCGGCCAACGCGTGCTCGTAGACCTCACCGGGCACGCTGTAGACCGTCTGGCCGTACATCTGCACGAGCCGCCGGTAGCAGTCCCAGGCGAAGCGCTCGTCGCCGTACAGCTTGGCGAGCCCGATCACAGTGGCGTCGCAGACCCCGATGTTCAGGATCGTCTCCATCAGCCCGGGCATCGAGAACTTCGCGCCCGAGCGTACGGACAGCAGCAGCGGCGCGTCCGGGTCGCCGAGGGTGCGCCGGGTACGCTGCTCGACCCAGCCGAGGTGCGCGTCGATCTGCTCGTCGAGGCCGCGCGGAAGTCGGCCGGTGCGCAGGTAGGCGCGGCAGGCCGCGCTGGTGATCGTGTAGCCGGGCGGGACCGGTAGGCCGAGCCAGGTCATCTCGGCCAGGTTCGCGCCCTTGCCGCCGAGCAGGTCTGCCATGCTCGCGCGGCCCTCGGTGAAGTCGTACACGTATTCGCGGGCGTCCGGCTCGTGGCGCTCGAAGGACTCGGACATGGTGGGCTCTCCTGTCGAAGCGGCGGAAATGCGGCTTGCTATAGCCACCAGCGTGGTGCGCGCGCGGCGGACCGGTCAGAGCGCACCGGCCCGCCGCGGACGGGACCAAGGCCCCTGCCGCCGCGCGCGCCCTCGCAGCACGCTGAAGCCATGACGACGACACAGACCCTGACCCTGACCCCGGAAACCGGCGCGGCCCCCGCGTTCGCCGCGCTGACCGCCCGTGACCTGATGAGCCCGGTGGACAGCGTGATCGGCCAGGACGCGACGCTGCACGAGGTCGTCCGCCGCTTCCTCGACGGCCCCGCCCGGCACCTGATCGTGCTGGACCGCGATGGACGCTGCGCCGGAGTCGTCGGCCCGCGCCACATCGCCCAGGCCCACCGCCTCGACCCGCGCCGCGACGAGGAGATCCCGGTCTCCGAGCTCGGCTGCGCCCCCTGGATCGCCCTGTCCCCGCTCGACTCCCTGCAGACCTGCGCCCAGATGCTCGTCGAGTACGACTTGGACGCCATCGCCGTCCTCGACGGTGACCAGCGCGTGCTCGGCGTCGTGACCGTGCACGACATCGCCCGCGTCGCCGCCGACGTCCCTGAGCACAAGCACCCGAACTGGCGCGACTGACCGGCCGCAAATCGCGATCGCCGGTCTTCGGAGTGTGGAATCGGGTGGAGTGGACACAGTGGGATGAAAGGTTGTCGATAGGGCGATCGTCGAGGTATCGGAGGTATCGGCCATGTCGAAGAGCGTGAGCGTGAAGTGGGCGCGGTCCCCGGCGGAGCGCGACTATCCGGCGGCGGCCTCGTATCTGGGCCTGACGGCCGCTGCGGCGCTGGTCAAGGACCTCACCGCACCGACACTCGGCGCGCTCGCCGCCGTCGCCGCCGCGTACATCCTGCGCGGACCCGGCGGGGGACCGAGCGGAACCCGAGCCGCCCAGGGCACACTGCGTCCCCCGGCGTCCAACATCGCCAAGCCCTGATCCACAAGGCCCGCCCATAGCAGGACGGGCCCAGTAGGGTGGGCAACTCACTCCGCTCGACTGGATCAGCCCCGGAGCAGTGCGCCGCCGAGACACGCCGGCCTAGCGCTTGGCGGCATCCTTGGCTTTCGCGGGCGCCTTCTTCACCGCCACCTTGACCTTCGCAGGCGCCTTCTTCACCGCGACCTTCGCCTTCGAGGCCGTCTTCTTCACCTCGACCTTGGCCTTCGCGCCCTTGTCCTCGGCCTCGGCCACGACGCCGGGATCGTCGGTGGCCCGAGCCTTCGTCTCCTTGGCCTTGCCCTTCACGCTCTCCGCAGTGTCCTTGATCTTCTTCGCAGCCATGAACGTCGTTCTCCTCTCATCGGCTGCACCCGCGTGCGGCCTGAACCCCGGCTGCCCAAGCCGCCTCGGATCATGCGCGGCAATTTGCCTGGGTATGCGGGTCCGCGCAGGGCGGTGTTCAGCGGTTGTTCAGCCGATACGGCAGAGTGCAGACGAGGACGTCGGTACGGGCGCGCAGCATCGTGGCGAGCAGCAGCCCGCGCTGGTTCTGCAGGATCCGATAGCGCCACTTCTGGGGTTCGACTTCGGGAATCAGGACCGCGATCTGCCGCCCGCCCTGCCGCGCCTGTTCGACGTACTCCAGAATCGGGTGGAGCAGGGACCGGTGCGGACTTTCCAGGATGTCCAGGCGGACCCCCGGGTTCCACGCGTCCCAGGCGGTGCGGAACGCGGACGAGCGCTCCGGATCGAGGTGGACGCTGACCGCGACGACGTGCTCGCCGAGTGAGAGCGCGGCGCACAGGGCGTGTTCGGTCAGCTTGCTGATCTCGCCGACCGGCACGATCACCAGGCTCTCGGCCGGTCGAGGACGGCCGGGGACCGAACCCAGGCCCAGTTCCCGCCCGACGATCCGGTAATAGTTCTGGATCCTGGCGAACAGCAGCATCAGCGCGGGGATCGTGACGATCACGACCCAGGCGCCCTCGGTGAACTTGCTCAGGATGAAGACCACGGTGGCGATCAGGGTGAGCACCGCGCCGGTGCCGTTGAGCACGGCCCGCCGCGCCCAGCCCTTGCCGCGCTCGGAGAACCAGTGCTTGACCAGCCCGGTCTGGCTGATGGTGAAGCCGGTGAACACGCCGATCGCGTAGAGCGGGATGAGCCGGTCGGTGCTGGCGTCGACCGCGACCAGCAGAACCGCGGCGAGCACGGCCAGCACGACGACCCCGAATCGGTACACCGGACGTTCCGCGCGCAGGCCGAACAGGTGCGGCAGCCGGTTGTCCTTGGCCAGCAGGCTCATCAGCACCGGCAGTCCGCCGAAGCTGGTGTTCGCGGCCAGGGCCAGCACCAGGGCGACGATGATGTTGGTGACGGCGTAGGCCGTTCCGGTGCCGAAGGAGCCGGCGGTGAGCTGGGCCAGCACGGTCACCCCGCCGCGCGGAGCCACGTGCTCGCGCACGATCAGCACCGAAAGACCGATCAGCATCAGGCCGAGCAGCGCGCCGAGCATCAGTTCGGTGCGCTGGGCCCGCTTGACCCGGGGCTCGCGGAACGAGGGCACGCCGTTGGCGATGGCCTCGATCCCGGTCAGGGCCGAGCAGCCGGCGGCGAAGGCCTTGAGGATCAGGATCAGTCCGAGGGTCTCGGTCAGGCGGATCGGCTCGATCGTGCCGACCACGGCCGCCGGGTGCGAACGGACCAGGCCCAGGATCACGACCGCGAAGATCGCCCCGATGAACAGCGCCATCGGCAGCATCAGGGCCCGGGCGCTCTCGGCGATGCCCCAGAGGTTGACCGTGGCGATCAGCAGCAGGCCGATCAGGCACAACGCGAGCAGATGCGGGGCCAGGGCGGGGAACGCCGAGGCGAGGCTCGCCGCCCCGGCCGCCAGGCTGACGGCCACGGTCAGCACGTAGTCCACCACCAGGCTCGCGGCCGCCAGCAGGCTGACCGTGGCGCCCAACTCCTGCTTGCCCACCGCGTAGGCCCCGCCGCCGCTCGGATGCGCCGCGATGACCTGGCAATAGGAGACGACCAGGACGGCCAGCAGCCCGGCGATGGCCAGGGCGATCGGCACGGTCAGGTGCAGCGCGGCCGTGCCGGCGCCCGCCAGCACCAGCACGATCGCCTCCGGGCCGTACGCGACCGAACTGAGCGCGTCGAGCGAGAGCGCGGCCAGCCCGCCGAGACTGGTCAAGTGGTCCTTGGTACCCTCGCCGTGCCGCAGCGGCACCTTCGGTGCGATCTTCCTCGACGCGGCGGCAGAGCGCATGGACACCTTTTCTGAGCAGTGGCTTCCCCGGGGCAGTCTAGGGTCTGCCCGGAGCTCGGACCGGGATCACCGAACGACCTCCTTCCCTGTGATCTTCGGTACCTGAACGACCTTTGACTTCGCAGTGTTCTTCTTGATCGCCTCGTCGGCGACGGCCGGCTCCAGCGCGCCGAGCAGTACGAGCCGCATCACTGTCGATGTATAAAGATTCTTACATGGCCCGCCGGGCTGATTCGGAAAATCACATCGGGTCGCAGTGTCATGTGGTGTAGCCTTACTTAGTGACTGGCTTGCAGTTCATTGCGACGATCATGAACTCAGTCGCGTGGCCGATTGAAGTTCCCCCCTGGCGACGGACAGCTGATCTTTAGGCCGCCAGGGTCTGTCTTTGGCGGTAGCGCTGTCGTGCTTCGAGTGGGGTGAGGTAGCAGCCCCACTGGGGGTATCGGCGTATCCGCTGCCTGTTGTAGAACACTTCGATGAACTCGAACAGGTCGGCGCGCGCCGAGGCGCGGTCTGGCCAGAGCCTGGTTCCGATCTCGGTTTTGATCACGGCCCAGTGGCTTTCGGCCACGGCGTTATCATAGCAGGAACCCGTCCTTCCCATCGACTGTGTATATCCGTACTCGGCTATCTTCTCCTTGAATTCCCGGGCGGTGTACTCCCCGCCCCTATCGGAGTGGACGACGCAGCCTTCGCGCAGGCCACCGCGTTCGCGGGCCATCTCCAAGGCCGTGCCGACCAGCGCCGCGTCATGCGCGGCGCCCATCGACCACCCGATCAACTCCTTGGTCGCGAGATCGATCCAGCCGGCCAGATACAGCCAGCCCTCCGCGGTCGGGATATACGTCACATCCCCGGCCAGCCGTTCTCCAGGCTGTTTCGCGGTGAAATCCCTTCCGATCAGGTCCGGGGCGAACCGGGCGGCCTTCTCCTGCTTAGTCAGGCTCCGCCGTCCCCGGCGTCGGTGGCAGCCGGCGATCTGGTTCTCGCGCATGAGCCGCTCGATCTTCTTGCGGTTGACCACTCGGCCGCGCCGCCGCAGCTCGGCGTGCACGCGCGGGACGCCGTAGGTGCGGCGTGAGCTGATCCAGATCAGCGTGATCTCCGCCATCAGCAGTTCCCCGGCCCGAGCGCGTTCCCGGCGCGCTTGGGCCTCGGCGAGCCACTGGTAGTACGCGGAACGCGAGATCTCCAGGTCGCGGCAGAGTACCGCGACGTGGTGGTCCGCCTTCTGCGCGTCGACGAACCGGTAGAACTCCTCTACCGGTGGTCGCTCGCGAAGAAGGCGGTTGCTTTTTTTAGGATGCTGATGGTCTCGTCCTGCGCCTTGACCTTGCGTCGCAGCTCACGCAGTTCCTCGCGCTCGGCCGCGCTCAACCCCGGCTCGGCGCCGGCCGTCTCCGGCACGCCCCGCTCGGCCTTGTCCTTCTTGCACCAATTGCGCAGACCTTCGGGGCTTACCCCCAGGTCGCGAGCAATCTCGGTGACCGTCTTGTCCGAGGAGCGGACCAACGCGACCGCGTCCCGCCTGAACTCCTCGGAGTACCTGGGCGTCTTGCCCGGCATCGCACACCACTTTCCAGCTGGACCTTGCGATCCAACAGTGTAGGTGTCCGCGGCCAGGGGGGAGCTTCA
>Ga0073928_10002355_pt1 | contig 32791 bp, 37 predicted proteins | sample PaiPotPPA55metaG_FD_76969 | JGI IMG/M metagenome (GOLD analysis project Ga0073928, IMG submission 76969) | Iron sulfur acid spring bacterial and archeal communities from Banff, Canada, to study Microbial Dark Matter (Phase II) - Paint Pots PPA... ...
CCCATCCGCGGGTCTTTCGGAATCACGAATTTCAATCCGGACCAGATCTCATCGACCGCGCAGACCTTGATATCGACCAGGCCAAGCGGCAACGCGGTGTCACGCACGACAATATCCGTGAGGTCCGTCGGCAACCCGGAAGATTTCTTCGGCCACGACACCCAGATCATGCCATCCGGCGCGATCGCGGCACGGTAGCCGCGCAGCCTGCCGGCGAGCCCTGCCGCTTCCGTTGCGAATACATGCACCATGTCGAGCGGCGCTTTCGGCCTGGCCGCCACCGTCACCCCGGCCGGCAGCTTGCCGACGATGTCGCCATACGCCGCCGGCGCGCCGTCGACAAAAATACAAAAGCCCGGCTGGATGCCGAGCTTTTGCGTTAACGGTTTGCCGGAATAACCAGCCATTGACGCCGCAGCATCAGGCCTGCGGCTGCGGCTCCAGCCCGGGATCCGGATCGGGGCGCGGACGCGGCTTGCCGGCCGGCGGCACCGCCGAGGTGCGCGGCGTGGTCGGCTCCAGCACCGACTCGCGGTTCGGCTTCTTGCCCTTCAGCAGATCCTGAATCTCGTCGCCGCTGAGGGTTTCGAATTCGAGCAGGCCTTTGGCCAGGGCCTCAAGGTCGGCGCGCTTCTCGGTCAGGATCTTGGTCGCCTGATTATAGCCTTCTTCCACAAACCGCCGGATCTCGGTGTCGATCTTCTGCACGGTCGCCTCGGAGGCGTTCTGGGTGCGCGACACCGACATGCCGAGGAACACCTCGTCCTGGTTCTCGCCATAGGACACCGTGCCGAGCGCTTCGGACAGACCCCAGCGGGTCACCATCATCCGCGCCAGCCGGGTTGCCTGCTCGATGTCGGACGAGGCCCCGGAAGTCACCTTCTCGCGGCCGAACACCAGTTCTTCCGCGACGCGGCCGCCCATCATGATGGCGAGACGCGAGGTCATCTGCTCCAGCGACATCGACAGCTTGTCGCGTTCGGGCAGCTGCATCACCATGCCCAGCGCACGGCCGCGCGGAATGATGGTCGCCTTGTGGATCGGATCGGTCGCGATCACGTTGAGGCCGACGATGGCATGGCCGCCCTCGTGATAGGCGGTCAGCATCTTCTCTTCCTCGGTCATAACCAGCGACTTGCGCTCGGCGCCCATCATCACCTTGTCTTTTGCTTCCTCGAACTCGGCCTGGGTCACCATGCGCTTGTTGCGGCGCGCGGCGGTCAGCGCGGCCTCGTTGACGAGGTTCATCAGGTCGGCGCCGGAGAATCCAGGCGTGCCGCGGGCGATGGTCTTGAGGTTGATATCCGGCGCCAGCGGCACCTTGCGGACGTGAACCTTGAGGATCTGTTCGCGGCCGACGACGTCCGGATTCGGCACCACCACCTGGCGGTCGAAACGGCCCGGGCGCAGCAGCGCCGGGTCGAGCACATCCGGCCGGTTGGTCGCCGCGATCAGGATCACGCCCTCGTTGGCCTCGAAGCCGTCCATCTCGACCAGCAGCTGGTTCAGCGTCTGCTCGCGCTCGTCATTGCCGCCGCCGAGGCCGGCGCCGCGATGCCGGCCGACCGCGTCGATTTCGTCGATGAAGATGATGCAGGGCGCATTCTTCTTGGCCTGTTCGAACATGTCCCTGACACGCGAGGCGCCGACGCCGACGAACATTTCGACGAAATCCGAGCCCGAGATCGTGAAGAAGGGAACGTTGGCTTCGCCGGCGACCGCGCGCGCGATCAGCGTCTTGCCGGTGCCGGGGGGGCCGACCAGCAGCACGCCGCGCGGAATCCGTCCGCCGAGCCGCTGATACTTTCCGGGGTCACGCAGGAACTCGACGATCTCCTGCAAATCCTGCTTGGCCTCGTCGACGCCGGCGACGTCCTCAAACGTCACGCGGCCGTGCGCCTCGGTCAGCATCTTGGCGCGCGACTTGCCGAAGCCCATCGCCTTGCCGGCGCCGCCCTGCATCTGCCGCGACAGGAAGATCCACACCCCGATCAGGGCGATGAACGGCAGCCATGAGACGAGGAGCGACACAAACCACGGCACGTTGTCGCCGGGCGGCTTCGCCGTGATCGAGACCTTGCCGTTATACAGGCGCGAGACCAGCGTCGGGTCATTCGGCGCATAGGTCTGGAAGCTCGAACCGTTGGTGAAGGTGCCGTGAATCTCCGGCCCCTGGATCACGACGTCACGAACGTGATTCTGGTCAACCTCGGTCAGAAGCTGCGAGAAGGAGATGTCCTGCGAGGACGCGCGCTGACCAGGATTCTGGAAGAGCGTGAACAATGCCAACAACAGCAAGACAATAATGACCCAGAGGGCGAAATTGCGCAGATTGGCGTTCATCGATTTTCCTTCGTGGTCGCGCGGATCGCGGCCTTATATCCCTTGGCAGGCGCGAAGGAATCCCCAAAGAACTCCCTAACGCCGACTGCGTTGTAATCTAGGTGTCGCAGCGGTCGCTGCCAAGGGAACCACATAGGACTATTTAGCCTATCTTAGCGCGATTCCCGTTCAAATCATGGCGCCGGCAGGGGTGTTTTCCGGGGTGGTTAAGACCGCAAACCGGATTTGCGACAATGCTTTCCGCCTCAATCGGCCCGGCGGCGGCGCGGCGGTGCCGGCGCGATGCTGATCCGATCGCCGATCAAGCTGACCAGCGCACCGGCAAGGGTTCGTTTCAGCGCCGGCCGGCGCCTATGGCTTGCTTCCGCCAGCGCCCGGTCCAAAACCGACAGCAGGGCTTCAACCTTGCCAAGTTCCGCCGGTCCCTCATGACCGAACCGATCGATCGCACGCAGCAGCACCCGAAGCCGGATTTCCCCCGGCATCGTTGCAAAAACCCTGGCATCAAAGGATTTGGCATCAAAGGTCTTGGCATCAAGGGTCTTGGCAAAGGTCTTGGCGCCAATCCCTGAAGGTGACGCGGCGGGGCGATCCCTGAGCGCCAGATAGCGCTCGGCGCCGTCGACCAGAATTTCTATCGCCGCATTGGCCCGGGCCAGCCGCGACGCCAGCCGCGCCAGATTGCGCGCGTCGCCGCCCTCCGCGGCGAGAACGGGCATCACCGCGCGGATGCGGGGCCGGGTAAAATGCGTATCACGATTGGTCGGATCGTCGGCGAAGCCGACCTTCGCCTTTCTGAGTGTCGCGACGAGCTGCGATTTCGAAACATTCAGAAACGGACGGGCCAGCAGTACGCCCTCCCGCTCGGTGACCGGCGCCATCGCCGCAAGACCGGCGATGCCGCTGCCGCGGAGCAAGCGCATCAACAGCGTCTCGGCCTGGTCGTCACGGGTATGGGCGGTGAGGATATGCGTGGCGCCGTGGTCCCGCGCAGCCTTGGCGAGCAGGCGGTAGCGCGCGGCCCGCGCCGCGGCGGGCACACCGGATTTCGGCTTGGCGCCGGTCCAGCGCATCGAACGATGCGGCAGATCGAGCGTGCGCGCCAGGCGCTTGACGTCGCGCGCCTCGGCCGCCGCCTCCGCACGCAAGCCGTGATCGACCGTGACGGCGATGAGACGCGGTCCGCGGACCAGGGCCCGGCGCCAGCGGGCCGCGAGCCACATCAACGCGATCGAATCGGGACCACCGGAAACCGCGAGAATGATCGCGGGGGCGCCCTTCCAGTCCGCGAACAGTCGTTTCGCATGCTGCGCCGAGATCGGGGAGTTGTCATCGTCAGGCATGATGCCGCCGGCTGATGTCGAAGCTTGCTCAGGACTCGCGCAATACCACAACGCCGTCAGTAAAGCTGGATGCGGGGCCTGCGGGCAAATATCTTCATTTGCCCGAGATCGCGCCCTGAAGTCTTAAAGGGAGCCGGTGATACCCCCCGCGTCATGCAGCGCGATGACGCGGCTCTGCCCGAGAGCATGCCCTAGCACTTAACCCGCTTCTGTTCACGGTCCACAGCCGCTTTGACGCCGCCCGAGGCATGCGGGTATTTCCGTATCACTTCGCCGAACGCCGCGCAGGCGGCCTCCCTTTCCTTCAGGGCCGCCAGCGATTGACCGAGCCGCAACAAGGCGTCCGGGGCTTTCGCCGATCTATCGAATTTGGTGGTCACCGCAAGGAAGGATTCGGCCGCGTCACGGTAGAGCTGGCGCTGGAAGAAACTTTCGCCCAGCCAATATTGCGCATCCGCCAGCATCGGATCGCTCGGGTATTTCTTTGTGAAGTTGCGCATGGTCTCTTCGGCCAGCGCATAGTCCTTGCGCTGGATATAGCCGACGCCAAGATCGAACTCGTCCCTCGGAGTTGCCGACGGCGGCAGCGTGGTAAGCGCCCCGGTGCCGTTGGTGTTGCGCGGCGGCGGTGGCGGCAGGCCTCCCGCCGGATTGCCGGCCCCGCCGGTGTTGGCAAGATCGAGCGGCTCCCCGGCGCCTCGTCCGCCGGGAGCGCCGATCGGCGCTTCGGCAGGCATCGGCAGCTGACCGCCGCCGAGCGCGCGCGGCGCGCCGGGAGCGGTCGGGTTCTGGTTGGGATCGAAGGCGTCGCCCCGGCGGCGGCCTTGCGGCTGCGGGCCGCCCTGAGGCACTCCGGCAGGTTCCTGGACGATCGGCGCCGGAGCGGCGATCTGCGACTCATAGCCGGCCTGGGCCGGCCGGTAAGGCGGATTCGGCTGCACCGGGGGCATTGCGGCAGTGTTGGGTAAGGCGGGAGGCTGGCCGCCGGGAGCCGCCTGCGCGCCCCCCTGAAGCAGCCTCAGGCGCTCCTCGAGCTGCCGGTTATGGTATTGCAGCTCCTCGTTCTGCCCGGTGAGCTGCCGCAGCTGGTTTTCAAGCTGCTGAATCCGGACCTCCGGATCGACATCATCGGATTGCGCGAAGGCCTGCGAACACAGCGCCAGCATCGCGGACAACGCTACGGCGCGCGTAACTTTATGAAACCTGGATGACATTGTGGCCTGACGGACGAGATCGACGTGAGATCGAAAACGGATCACCTTGAGAGAGGGAGTACGCCAAAAATGTGACTGAGACAAACACGCAGAGCGGGCCCGGAACTTCAGGCCAGAGACCTCGCGCAAAGCCCCAAAACAAAGCCGGCGCCCGAGGGGCGCCGGCGAGAAGCTCCGTCGAAAATGAACGGCTCAGGAACTGGCGTTCAACACCGTGACCGCTCGGCGGTTCTGCGACCAGCATGAGATATCGTTGCAAACCGCGACCGGGCGCTCCTTGCCGTAAGAAATCGTCCGCATCCTTGAGGGATCGATGCCGCGCGAAGCGAGGAAGGTGCGCACCGATTGGGCGCGCCGTGCACCGAGCGCAATGTTGTATTCGCGGGTGCCGCGTTCGTCGGCATGGCCTTCAATGGTGAAGGAATAGCGGTTGTAGCTCTGCAGCCACTGCGCCTGCTTTTCCAGGGTCGTGATCGCCTGCGGCGACAAGTCGGTCTGATCGCTCTCGAAGAATACGCGGTCGCCGACATTGACCACGAAATCCTGCTGGCTGCCCGGCGTGGCGGCACTTGCCATCGCGCCATCGGCGAGCGGGTTCTTCGCACAAGCGCCCATCGCCAGCGCTACCGCGAGCACCGCGGCCAGCTTCAATCCCTGGAGGATACGCATCTGATGTTTCATTCCGGAGCCTCCGCGCTCACGTTTTCGACTGTTATCCGGTCTACAGGGCGATGGTTAAGCGAACGTTCCGTCAACCTTGATGGGGTGTTGCCAAACCCGATCAAATGCCGGCAAGCGGCGAAAAGCAACCGCGATAGTTAATGAGTTGTAAATGTGGCACGAGGGTGAAGGCAAGTGCGAAAGGGCGATTTTAGCGCGCTTTCAAGCCGATCGGCGGGGAAGTGTTTCCCAAAAACTTCACCCTCGCAGCGCGGCTGGCTACCTCCCCCTCGGGGATGACATCATCCGCCGCCTGTTTCCTTAGGATCGGGGGACGACCAACGCCCGCTCGAACGGGAACTCAGGCAGGTTCGCCACCGGCGACAGACGGTCACTGTGGCGTTCGAACAGCATGCGCCGCTCGAAATAGCTCGAGCGCAGATGGGGATAGCGGGCAAAAACCTTGTCGCGCATGCTCGGGAATTCGATCGCCATAAGGCAAATCGGCTTGGTCAGGGTTGGATAATCCCGGGGTGGCGAAATCGTATGCAGGAAGACGCGGCGATAGAACGCCTGATGCTCGGCCCGCACCGAGGCAAGGCCGAGATCTGCGTGAAAATATTCGCAGGCCACGTAAGCCAGCCGCAACGTCATGTACGGCAATTCCGGAATGCGTCTGGCCCGCTCCGGATCGGCAACGAAACGGGTCGGGTCGATCATGACCTTTCCCTTCTCAAGTTGCGGCTCCAGGATATCGGGAAAGACACTCATTGAAGGGGTATCGGGCCATTCCGGGGACCCCACGCTGATCCGGAGCGAACTGGAGAGCACGCCTTCAAAGTAGACGCCGAAAATCCAGGAATTCGGCAGATTATCAAAGGGGTCGGTAACTTTGCGGTCGCGATTGGGCTCGATCGCCCCCTCATTGAGATAGGCGCGATAGCGCAAACGATAGATCTCGTCCTTTTCTTCCTCTGTCTCCGCGAGGCGATAGTCGACTTGATCGAGTAGTTCGATCTTGCTGTTCCGCTCAGGTGGTCGGTTCGTTTTTTCTTGAATTGGACCCACCTAAGCCTCCTACGCAGCGACCAACGCTGCCGACAACTAGAAGGTTAATTGTTCCTTACCGCAAGTGCAAAGGGTTCGAGACGTTAGGGTTAACCTTTGGGACCCGCAAAAACCCGGAGGAGCCGAGAGCAAGACGCGGCGGGACCAGCGGCGAGATTAATCGAGTAAAGTCAGGCGATGGATCGCGAGGAACCCGCAAGATACATGTCATCCGGCCGGCGGCCGTGGGACGCATTCAACAGCTGGCGAATCCTGACCGCCGGTACTGGCCGGCTGAACAAATAGCCCTGCGCCTCGGTGACCGTACCTTCGGCATTGATCAGTTCCAGTTGCTCGTTGGTCTCGATGCCCTCGACCACGACCGACATGCCGAGATCCGCACTGAGCCGCGCCACGCCGCGCAACAGCGTCAGCGGACGATCGGTATCGATTCCTTCCAGGAACGAGCGATCGATCTTCACTTTCTGCAGCGGGAAATTATGCAGATAGCTGAGGCTCGAATAGCCGGTGCCAAAGTCGTCCAGCGATATTCGCACGCCAAGCGCGCGCAATTGCGACAGGACATCATGGGTCAGCTGCGTATTGCGCAACAGCGAGGATTCGGTGATCTCGATTTCGAGGCGATTGGCAGACAGACCGGAAACTTCCAGGGCGTATCGGATCTCGCTCAACACGTCGCGCTGATGGAACTGCTGCGGCGAAAAATTGACCGCGATGCTGACGGCTTCCGGCCATTGCATGCACTCCATGCACGCCTTGCGCAGGATCCAGCGGCCGAGGTCGACGATCAACCCCATATCCTCGGCGACCGGAATGATATCGATCGGCGAAACCGTGCCCCGAACCGGATGATTCCATCGCAACAGCGCTTCGCAGGTCGATATCCGCCCCGATTGGAGATTGACGAGCGGCTGGTAGAACAGCTCGAATTCCTCGTTCGCCAGCGCCTTGCGCAGGTCGAGCTCCAGAATGCGGCGCGCCTCGACGGTTTGCGCCATCTCGTCGCGGAAGAAGCAGAAGGTGCCGCGGCCGTCCGCCTTGGCACGATAGAGCGCCATGTCTGCATTCTTCAAAAGCGTGTCGGCGCTGATGACCGCCGGCGACGTCATCGCGATCCCGACGCTGGCGCCGATCTCGACCTGGTGATTGTCGATCTTGTAACGCTCGCTCAGGTGATCGACGATACGGCGGGCCAGAGCGGCCGACTCCTCGGGCGATTTGATGTTCTGCTGAAACACCACGAATTCGTCGCCGCCGAACCGCGCCACGAAATCCTCCGGGCGCAGCATTGCACGCAACCGATCGGCGACGGCACACAATAGCTGGTCACCACAGGGATGACCCAGGGTATCGTTGACCTGTTTGAACTGATCGAGGTCGACAAACAGCAACGCCGAGAGTTGATCGGCATCATGCGACACCGCGAGCAGATGCTCGATCTCGTCGCGGAAATTGACCCGGTTGGGAAGCGCGGTCAGTTCGTCAAAACGCGCCAAATTCGTAATTCTGGCTTCCGCATTGCGCCGTTCGGTGATGTCTTCGAGCAGCACGACGGCGCCGCCGCCGGCCATCGGCTGGAACTTCCATGACAGGGAGCGGCCTCTGACATCGTCAGGATCGGTCGTGATGATATCCCTGGCCTGCGAATTCTCGATTTCGGAGAGGATGATCTTTCCGCTTGCCGTCGAGATCGACCCGGCGCCAACGCAGGCGGCGACGATGTCGGACGCGCTCGCGCCGCTATGCATGAGATCGTCCGGCAGATTCATCATCGAGCTGAACCGATGATTCATCACCGCAAGACAGCCGTCGGCGGTGAACATGCACAGGCCGTGCGGCATGTTGTTCAGGGCGGTGTCGAATTGGCCGGCGAGCGCGGCCTCGCGCTCCCTGGCGATCCATGCGTTCAGGTAGATGCGCTGGAGACTGGTTGTGATGCTCTGGATCGCGACGAAGAAAACCAGACTCAATAGCGCAAGGGCGAAGTAATAGATTCCGCCGACAAACATCAATGTCGCGATCAAGGGTCCGCAGGCCAGAACAAGCATGATGTGGAAGATTCGAGGCCGGCCAAAGGTTCGTCCCACGCCCGCTGAGGTGTAGGCTACGACCGTCGTGATGCAGAGCATGTGCGCGGCCGCATCGGAAGTCCGCAACAAGACAACGCAGACCCACAGACCGAGTACGATCCCGTACGCGAACGCCCCGAGCCTGTAGCGCTCTTCCCAGATCACCGCCTCGGTTGCGGTCAGCGGAGAATTTCGTTGCTTGTAGCGGTACATCTGGAGGGCGCGCGCCACGCCCACCACGATGAAGAGCGGCACACATAACCAGCTCAGAATATCGCCGGTGACGCTCGCGATGACGGCGCCGGCAATGGCGGGCCCGAAGGCGCCGAACACCATCGGCGCAGGATTCATGAATAAGGAATCCACCAGCGCCGCGTTGATCGCCGGCGACATCTTCTGGTCGGTTTCTCTGGGATGGTTTGCCAGCTGCATCGTGCGCGCACGTCCTCTTACCGCCCGCAAGTTTTACCCGCGGCAGATGAAGTCTTTCTGAGGGAACATCGTTACCGCGACGTTGCGTTTTGCCCGGAGAAACCGGAATCTGCCCGCTAAATCAGCAAGCTAGGCAAGGTTTGCCGCCCATCATGGCAACCGGGTCCGTTCCGCGATGCCGATTCTTACGACAGCAGCGGTGACCACGCCGGATCGGAGGCGAAACCAGGGGTGGGAACCCGCTGTTCGTTGCGGCCGGAAATATCCACGGTGAACAACGAGGGGCCGCCATTGCCGCCGGGATCGCGGAAGAACATCAGGACCCGCCCGTTGGGCGCAAACGTCGGTCCTTCGTTGTGGAACCCGGACGTGAGAATCCGCTCGCCGGAGCCGTCGGGCTTGATGATCCCGATCGAGAATTGTCCACCACCCTGTTTGGTAAACGCGATGTAATCACCGCGCGGCGACCAAACCGGCGTCGAATAGGTGCCGTCACCAAAAGATATTCGCTGCGCGGATCCGCCCGTCGCCGGCATCACGTAGATCTGCGGCTTTCCGCCGCGGTCGGATTCGAAGCACAGGCGCGTTCCATCGGGCGCGTAGGACGGCGAGGTATCGATCGCCGGGGTATCGGTGAGGCGCGTGGTCGATTTCGAGCGCAGATCCATCACGAACAGGTTCGAGTTGCCACCCTGTTGCAGGCTCATGATTACCCGCTGGCCGTCGGGCGAGAAGCGCGGCGAGAAAGACATGCCGGGAAAATTGCCGACGATCTCGCGCTGACCGGTCTCGATATTTAGCAGATAGACGCGTGGATCGCCCTGGCCGAATTCCATATAGGTAATTTCCTGGGTCGAGGGCGAAAATCGCGGCGTCAGCACCAGATCGGTGCCGCGCGTCAGATAGCGGACATTGGCGCCGTCCTGATCCATCAGCGCCAGCTTCTTGACGCGCCGCTCCTTGGCGCCGGTTTCGTCGACGAACACCACGCGGCTGTCGAAATACCCTTTCTCCCCGGTCAGACGCTCATAGATCTGGTCGGAAATGATATGCGCGATCCGCCGCCAGTATTCCGGCGAGGTGAAGTATTGCTGGCCGGTCAGTTGCTGGCCGGTGGCGACATCCCAGAGGCGGAATTCGGCCTTCAGGCGTCCGTCCGGCTGACGGGTCATGCGGCCGGTGACCAGCGCCTGCGCGTTGATGGTCTTCCAGTTCGCAAATTGCGGCGGCGCGTCGATGTTGACGACCTTCTCGATATAGGCGGCCTGATCGATCGGCGCGAACAACCCGCTGCGCTTGAGGTTGTTGGTAATGACCTGGGTCACGCCGACGGCAACTTCGCCATCCGAAGGCGTGCCGGCGGCGAAATTCGGAATCGCGATCGGCAACGGCGCGAAATCGCCCTCGGGAACGATGATGCGCTTCGGCGGCGTCTCCCCGAAAGCATTGCGGACAGGTGCCCCCGTCAGCACACCGAGCGAGGCCATGCCGGAGAGTAGCTGCCGGCGGCTCAGGCAGACTGGCATCACGCGCGATCGATCTTTGTCGGTCATTTGCAGGGGTTTCATTTCATGTGCGCGATCGTCAGGGGCGATCGCCTTCAGGTCTTTCGTTCGGTAAATACCGGCGCAAAATATTTCCACTCGTCGAAGTAGGCGGCGGGAAGATTATACGGCTGGCATTCGATGATCGCGCGCAGGGCGCTCTCCTGGTAGACGCGAAGATACGCCGTGGCCGGCGTACCTTCCGGCACCGGCATCCCCTCAAGCGTGCCGTCGCGCTTCAGCCGGATCGAGAAAGCCGCCTCGGGATTCTGACTCTCGATCCCGCCGTAGGGCTTCTTCCAGCAACGCTCGACCTGGGACTGGAACATGGAGCCCCAGGTGGCGGAGTTGTCCGTGGTCTTGCCCTTGGAAAGGCCGAGCGCGGCATTGGAATTCAGCGTTTCGCCCGTGGTGGCCTGCCGGGCCGGATCGCGCTTGTCGAGCAAGGCCGCGATCTTCGACTGGTCGAAGGTGCGCTCCTTCGGCTTTTGCGGCTGCGGCGGTGGCGTCGCGGCCTTCGCTTCCGGCTTCGGCGGCGGCTTCTTCTCTTCCTTCTTCAGGGCTTCCGCGATCGGATCGACCTTGGGCGGATCCGGCTTTTTCTCGATCGGCTTCGGCTCTTCCTTCGGCTTGGTTTCAGCGACCGGTTTGGGCGGGTCGGGCTTTTTCTCGACCGGCTTTTCCTCGACCTTCGGCTGAGGCGGCGGCGCCGTGTCGGTCACCACCGGCGCCTTCTCGGTGATCTTGCCGACGGCGTCCTCGACCGGCTTGGCGTCAGCGACCTTCTCCACCAGCGGCTTCGGATTTTCCTTCTTGCCGGACTTCATGCCGGCCATGACATGGGCGAGCTGGTCGGCGGAAATGACATCGACCGGGACCGATTCCTCCGGCGCCATTTCAAACGCCCTGGTCGAGAACGACACTATCCCCCACCCCAGCACGAGGATGTGCAGGGCAATCGAGGCGGCCAGTGTCTTGTCGATCTTGACCTTCACTTGCGCTTTCCCGCTCCGCCGTCAGACATCGCCCGCCGCTCCCTCGCTCACGAGCCCTGCTCGGGAAGGATGACGATATTGGCCTTGAAGCCTGCGGTTCGAATATTCCCCAATAGTTTCATCATATCCGTGTAGCAGACGTCCTTGTCGCCGCGCAGATACACGATGCTTTCGGCTTCCGACCGCGTTTCCCGGATAGCCTTGATTTTGGGCAGCAAGTCGGCGGAGGAAATCAGGGTGTCCCCAAGATAGAGCTCGACGTTGGAATTGCAGCCTCCCCCGGTTCGCTTGACCGAGAGCGTCAGCGGGGGCGCGTTCGAGGACAACGACTTGCCGCCACTGGCGACAGGCAGATCGATATCGATCGTCGAGGTCATCAGGGGCGCCGCCACCATGAAGATGATCAGCAGCACCAGCATCACGTCCACCATCGGCGTGACGTTGATCTCCGCCATCACGGCGCGTCGTCGGCCGCGGCGTCCGCCGCCCGGCGAGCCTGCCATGTTCATCGCCATGTTCTGGTGCTCACAATGCGCTCACACTATTACGATATTACGATGTCGACCGTCACGCACGCTCGTCGATCTGGCGCGACAGGATCGCTGAAAACTCGTCTGCGAACCCCTCCAGCCGCTGGGCCTGCCGGTTCACCTCGGACGTGAACTTATTATAGAAGATAGTCGCCGGAATGGCGGCGATAAGGCCGATTGCCGTGGCGAACAGCGCCTCCGCGATGCCGGGGGCCACCACCGCCAGCGAGGTATTCTTGGAAGCGGCAATCGACTGAAAGCTCGACATGATGCCCCAGACCGTGCCGAACAGGCCGACAAACGGACCCGCCGAGCCGACCGTCGCCAGCACCAGGAGCCGGCGTTCCAGCCGCTCGATTTCCCGGGCGATCGAGACGTTCATGACCTTTTCGATCCGCATCTGAAGGCCTGCGAAGGATCGCGCCTGGCTTTCGAACGAGCGTTTCCATTCGCGCATTGCAGCTACGAAGCAGGCTGCCATCGATTGCGTCGGCTTGGCCGAGAGGGCGCGATAGAGTTCTTCGATCGATTGACCGGACCAGAACGCCTGCTCGAAGCGATCCATCGCGCGTTTGGTGCGCGCATAGAGAAAAATCTTGTCGATCGCGATCGCCCAGACCCATACCGAGCAGGCGAGCAGCCCCAGCATGACGGATTTCACGATCCAGTGAGCCTGCAGAAACAGGGCGATCAGCGAAACGTCAGCGGATGGGAGCGGCAAGGCGGCCTGCGCCACGTCGGCCGGATTCATAAGCAATGTCCTCTCAACGCAAGTATCCCAAATCCTCCGGGAGCCAAATGCCTAGGGAGCGATGGCCTCCGGTTCCCGGCCGCACGAAAAGCGCGGCGGTAAGCGCCAGCGCGTGAACCGTGTTGTGTCGCATGGGAGGCCCGTCCAAAGCCGAGGCTTGCATCCCCTGCCAACGTGTCAAAACGAGGGCTATCCACGCGTCCTTACGCCACCAACCAGACGCTAATCATGGTTAACGTCTGGTTACCAAAGGGGATTTTGGCTGTCGGAAATGTCGGTCGCGGAAGGTGGTAAACCGCCCGGAATAGGCCATGATATGGCCGGAACGGGCAAGCCGCCCGTCTGCTTTCGCAAACGGGCGGCTCTATCGCCTAGCTCGTAGGGGCGCTGCGCGCTGGGCCAAGGCCTTGGGCTAAGCCAAGCGCATCAGGCCTGGGGCTGACCATCCGACGGCGGCGGTGTCGGACGGGTGCGATGCTGCGCCATGAACTGGTCGAACTCTTCCTTGTCCTTGGCGTGACGCAGACGATCGAGAAAATCCCGAAATTCGGTCTGCTCTTCTTCGAGGCGCCGCAGGGTCTCCATGCGGTATTCGTCGAACGCGCGGTTGCCGCTCGACGGCGATCCGAAGGGGAAACCGCCGCGCTCCATGCGGTTGCGCATCCGCTCCATCTTGTACTGCATCCGCTCCATCTTGTTCGACCAGCGGTCTTGATGACTCCAGCAACCCATTTTTCTGCTCCCGAGTGTGAAAAAGAGAAGGGCAAGGCCGATCGGCCACCAGATGATGAAGCCAAGCACGGTGACGGCGATCCAGCCGGGGTGCCATGGTGAATCCAGCATACGGGGGCGGTAGGGCTCACTGTCGGGGCCGCGCCATCGATTGACATCTGCGGTGTAGGCCATTTCCCTCTCCATGACGGCATCATGCCGTTGTGAATGTAAATAACATTTACATACGTAAACCATCGCGGATTTTTGTCAAGCCGGGCGCAACGGGCGCCTGCGAATTTATTTTGGGGTGCCCCAGGGACCGGATGGCGCGCCCGACGGCTTTTTATCCGCCGGGTCCTGGCCGGAAGGCCTGCGCTCGGTCGGGAAGCCGAGCCCGCGCAGATAAATCAGCACTTCCGCTTCCAGCAGATCCTCCGCCGACATCGGCAGCTTGCGGCGCGCCGCGTCGCCGCGCGCGAACAGCGACGCCACGCCGTGCGACATCGACCAGATATGCAATGCCATCATCAGTGCCGGCGGTCGCGGCGTGCCGGGCGGCGCCAGCGCGGCGAGCCGCTCAGCAGCCGCTCTGATCACGGCGAAGGCGCGCTCGCTGGCCGCCATCAAAGTGGGATTAAGATCGACGGGAAGCCCCGATTCGAACATCGCTGAATAGAACGCCGGCTCCGCACGGGCGAATGCCAGGTAGGCCTTGCCGACCCGCTCGAACGCCGTGACGGTGTCTGGACGGCCGTCATCCCAGGCCTGCGTCAGCAACGCCTCGAATTGCTCGAAGCCGCGCTGGGCAATGCTCGAGAGCAGTTCGTCGCGGTCGCGAAAATGCCGGTAGGGTGCCGCCGGGCTGACGCCTGCCATGCGCGCGGCATCGGCAAAGGTGAAGCCGGCCGCGCCTTTTTCCGCAATCAACCCGAGGGCTGCCTGCAGCAGCGCCTCTTTCAGATTGCCGTGATGGTAGCCGCGCTCGGCGCGGCCCTGTTCCTTGCGCCAGCTCATGTGAAAGGCTTTTACATGAGCTGGCCCTAAAGGTCACTAGGTAGCTGCGGTCACTTGATGCTAACGCCCGGACTTGGCTTGCAATTCGGCAAACCCGGCCGCGGCCTCCTGGACGTCAGCAGGGAAGTCCGACATCTCGTGCACTTGACGGATTTCGATGACCTCGTTGCTGGAGGCGGGGCAACGCCTGGCCCATGCGACCGCCTCCTCCAGCGACTTCACGTCGATCATCCAATAGCCGCCCAGCACTTCCTTTGACTCGGCAAAGGGCCCGTCGGTCACGACCGGCTTGCCGCCGGCGAACGAAACCCGCGCGCCGGCCGAGGGCGGGTGCAGCCCGTCCAGCGTGATCAGCACGCCGGCCTCCTTCAGCGCCTCGTTGTATTTCATCATCGCGGCGACCGCCTCCGCAGGAGGCATCGTGCCAGGTGCCGCGGTCTCGTAACCTCCAGGAATCATCAGCATCATGAATCGCATCGTTGGCTCTCCGTCCTTGTTACGTCGACAGGCCCCGGATGAGCCGCCGCTCTCAGAAAGACGATTGGGGTTTTCCGGCACAGACATCTCAGGCGGAATTATTTCAGAGGTAATTGCTACCGTGGCCGGGCCATCGCGTTGATCCTCCCTCCTCCCTGCCCGGCTCTTGCGATCGGCAAAAAGGACCGTAGCGGCTCAATTGTCGGTGGGCGGATAGAGCGAGGCCCAGAAATCCGTAAATACGCGCGGCGGCTGCGGCGAATCCATCATCCGCTGGGTGAGCAGAATGCCGGTGAGTTGCTCGCGTGGGTCGGAATACCAGGAGGTCCCATACCCGCCATCCCAGCCGAACCGGCCGGCCCTGGCATCGAGATCGTCGCGCGCCTTGAAGACGGACATCCCAAAACCCCAGCTTCTGACCTCGCCCAAAAACAGTTGGGATTGCTGTTTGTTTTCCGACGTTATCTGGTCCGTCGTCATTTGCTCGACCGAAGCCGGCGACAGGATGCGTTGGTTTCCGAAACTGCCGCCATTCAGCAGCATCTGCGCGAAGGCATTGAAATCCTCCGCGGTCGAGACCAGCCCCGCGCTGCCATTTTCAAAGACGGGCGGGCTTGAGAATTTGCCGGTCACCGGATAGTCGAAGACTTTCAGCTTTTTCGTCGCCGGATCGCTGGCGTAGCTGGTCGCGAAGCGATGATGTTTGTCTGCGGGCACGAAGAACGCGGTATCCTTCATTCCCAATGGGACAAAGATGCGATCGCGCAGGAATTCCCCGAATGTCACATCGGCCACGCGCGCGATCAGGACGCCGAGAATCTCCGTTCCGCTGTTGTAGAGCCAGCGTTCGCCCGGCTGATAGATCAGCGGCAGGCTGCCGTAACGCCGCATCAGTTCGTCCGGCGGAAAGGCCGGAAATACCGGCCCTGGCGCGAACCCGGCCTCGGCAATCGCCCTCTGGATCGGATAGCGCTCCGGAAACACCGGGATCATGCCGTAGCCACACCGGAACGTCAGCAGATCGCGCAGCGTGATCGCACGCCGTGCCGGCACCGTTTGATGGATCAGCGCATCGATCGCGAGCAAGACCTTGCGATTTGCAAGTTCCGGCAACCACCGATCGACGGGGTCGTCGAGCCGCAATTTACCTTCCTCGGCCAGGATCATCGCCGCCGCCGCGGTGACCGGTTTGGTCATCGAGGTGATGCGGAAAATGCTGTCGCGCGTCATCGGCGGACCATCGAAGGCAAGGCGGCCGATCGCATCGACGTGGATTTCGCCACCGCGGCTGACCAGCGTCACCAGGCCCGGCATCTCGCCACTTGCGACATGGCCGGTCATGACGTCATGCACGCGATTGAGCGTCTTCGAAAGGCCGTCCGCGCTGGTCATCGACTTCAACCCTCTCTCGGGAACATTGCAAAATATGGCTCCGCCTCCTTTAGGACGCGCGCGTAGGACGGTCTACCCTTCAGCCGACTGAAATAGGCCGCGAGGTTCGCGTGCCCCTCGAACGGCAACACTTCGTTGGCGTAGAACAACGCCGGCGCGGCAGCGCAATCGGCGAGACCAAAGCTATCCCCCATCGCCCAGGTCCGCCTCGCCATCTCCTGCTCGATCAGGCCATAGCAGGTCCGCAGCCGCGCTCTCGCCTCCTCGACGCCATGCGGATCCTTGCTGCCCGGAGGACGCATTCGATCGCCGACAATCTTCTGCATCGGCTCATGCACATAGAGATCATAGAATCGGTCACGCAGTCGCGTCTGCAACGCCTGCTTCTCGTCCGGCGGAATGAATCGGGTGCGGCCCGGATAGTGGTTGTCGAGATATTCGATGATGATGCTGGATTCCGGGACGGTGCGATCCGTTGCATCGTCGCGCAGCACGGGAAACTTGCCGATCGGCCACAGCTTCAACAGCGCCGCGCGCTCGCGCTCGTCGCCGAGATTGACCATATTGGCCGTGAACGGCGTGTCGTTCTCGTACAGCGCGATCAGCGCCTTGTGGCAGTATGATGCCAGTGGATGGAAATGCAGGGTCAGCGACATACTGGTAACTCCGGTTCAGTTTTCCTGTTGCCTGACAAAGGCGCTGTCTTGATAGGTGGCGCCGAAATAGACGTCGATGCGCTGGATCTTGTCGTCCGCAAAAACGAAGAACTCGGTATTGCGGAAATTTTTTCCGCTCTTGGCCACGCAATTGTAGGTCACAAACGCTTCATCGCCCTGGACGAAGATTCTTTCGATCTCGTGGCGCTCGATCCAGTCCGCGTTGCGCCAGCAGCGCTCGAAGTAAGCGGTCTTGTCGATCCGGTCATCATAAGGGCTGGTGAAGCGGAAATCGTCGGCAAGCGCGTTTTCGACCGCCGTGCGGTCGTTCGACCGGTAGGCGGCAAAGAGCGCCCGGATCATCCTGGCTCTGTCGTCGATGGACATTCCCGCATCCTCCAAACTGATTGCAGTCTGCAACTGGTTGTATCATGAGGGAAACTGGTGCGATATTGCAAGCGGTTTTTGTGGCACGTGCGCCGCATATTAGGACCTGCCAATGACCGACCAACGACGCTCCGGCTGCCCGATCAATCTCACGCTGGAAGTAGTCGGCGACAAATGGAGCCTGCTGATCATCCGCGACCTCATGTTCGGCAACCGCCGGCATTTTCGCGAGCTGCTGACAAAATCCGAGGAAGGCATTTCCTCCAACATCCTCGCCGACCGGCTGAAGACGCTAAAGGAACAAGGCATCATCACCTGGGCCGACGACCCCAGCCACAAGCAAAAGGGAATCTATTCCCTGACCGAGCAGGGCATCGAGCTATTGCCGATCCTGGCGCAGATGGCCGGCTGGGGATTCAAATATCTGCCGGTCAGCGAAGAACTCGGCATCCGCGCCAAGCTCCTGAGCGAAGGCGGTCCGAAAATGTGGGCGGAATTCATGGACGAGCTGCGCGAGATTCACCTCGGCGTGAAGCGGCGCAAGAAGGCGGGGCGGAGCGTCAGCGCGCGGCTGCAGTCAGCCTATGAGAAGGTGATGGCGAAGAAGGGCAGCGGATAAGAGGCTGTCAGTGGCGAGGCTCACATTGACGCGGCTTCCCGCCGCCGCACCGGCCCTGCCGCGCCCTCCGGCATGGCTTCAAAAATGGCCGACGCCAGCACCGCGTGAAGATGCAGCGTGACGTTGCCGGAATTGCGGAAGCCATGCCGGCGCCCCGCCGGCACGATCAGCGACTGGCCCGCCGTTACGACCAGGCGCTCCTGATCCAGCCACATCTCGGCCTCGCCTTCGCGCACCGTCAGCACCTCCTCAACGGGATGGTGATGCGTCGGGGCGCCGTTCCCCGGCGCGACCCATTGTTCGAACATGCACAATTGCGTTGCGCCGCTGCGGGCCGAGACCAGCATCCGGGTTTCCACGCCTGGCCGCCATTGTTCGATGGGGGAGTCCTTGGGGTCATTGGCCTTCATCGCATTCGCCTTTGTCTCGCAGAGTTCGCGCGGCTAGAAAAGCAGACAGCGGCCTTCCGTGCTAGAGACAACGCGACAATCAAGAACGATGGAACGCTTATGACCCCTTCTCTGCTGACCCCTGCTCTGCAAAAAGTCGCGCTGGTGACCGGCGCCGCGCGCGGCATTGGACTTGCGGTGGCAAAACGTTTTCTCGCCGAGGGCTGGCGCGTCGCGCTGCTCGATATCGAGGGCGAGCTCTTGTGGAACAGCGTGGAAGCGCTGGCGGCGCCCGGTCATACACTCTGCCTGCATTGCGACGTCGCCGATGCGAAGGCGGTGGCGAGCGCGTTCGCCGAAATCGAGCGTCGATTCGGCCGGCTCGACGCGCTGGTCAACAACGCCGGGATCGCGGTGTTCGCGCCGCTTTTGGAAACCTCGGACGCCGACTGGCGGCGGGTGCTGGAGGTCAATCTCACCGGGCCGTTCCTGTGCAGCAAGGCGGCCGTGCCCCTGATGCGCGAGCATGGCGGCGGCGCGATCGTCAACATTACCTCGATTTCCGCGGTGCGCGCCTCGACCCTGCGTTCGGCCTACGGCACCAGCAAGGCTGGGCTCGCGCATCTGACCAAGCAGCTCGCGGTGGAACTGGCCGCGCTCGGCATCCGCGTCAATGGCGTGGCGCCCGGCCCGGTCGAGACCGCGATGGCGAAAGCCGTCCACACCCCGGAAATCCGGGCCGACTATCACGACGCGATCCCGCTCAACCGTTACGGCCTTGAGGAAGAACTGGCGGAAGCCGTGTTCTTCCTGTGCAGCGACCGCGCAAGCTACATCACCGGGCAGGTTCTTGCCGTCGACGGCGGCTTCGATGCCGCCGGCATCGGACTGCCGACGCTGCGCGGCGCGCGGCGAAACGGCTAGACCTTCATCTCGCGCGCAAGCAATTTTGCGGTTTTTTCAGAATCCTTCGCTGGCGCAGCATGACCTTCCCGGCGCCGGCGCCTAAGCTAACCTGGCGCGGCGATGGTCCGGCGCCGTACATCCCCGCAGGCGCGCGCAAAGCGTTGGGCGTGCCCCGCACCGCGCCGGCAGGTCGGCACCGACAGATGACGGAACCTTGCCGCCTGAAGTGCGGTTGACTATGTGGTCCATCAAACACAGCCGAAGATTTCGCCGATGACGCGAATGGCAATCCTGAAAGCGGTCTTTCTTGCTGCGGTCGCGAGCGCTCTCGTCGCTCCGCCGGCGCAGGCGGAGGTGCGTATCCTCGCCAGCGCGGGCGGACAGGTCGGCACGTTTCTCGACCTGTTCGAGCGCGTGCGCGCTTCAGGCGAACGCGTCGTGATCGACGGTCCGTGCCTTTCGGCCTGCACGCTGGTGCTGAGCATGGTGCCGAACGATCGCATCTGCGTGACGCGCCGGGCGGTGCTGGGATTTCATGCCGCGCGGTCGATCGACCGCCGCGGCCGGATCTACGCCGAGCCGGAAGCCTCCGAACTTGTTCTGCAAACCTACCCGGCCCCGGTACGCGGCTGGATACGCAGCCGCGGCGGCCTGACCTCGCGGCTGCTCCTGTTGCGCGGACGCGAACTCGCGGCGATCTATCCTACCTGCCGCTAGAGCATGATCCGGAAAAGTGGGAACCGGTTTTCCCTCGCGACAAACGCGTAGCGTTTGCGCGGAGATCATGCTCAAAAGGAGATGAGGGCATCAACCTTTCAGTCGGGTGGGCCAAGCGTGCCCACCCTGCCTTCTCTCCCGCCGCTGATCGCAGGAACGAAAGACGTTCAGCCCTCCAGCGGACAGTTGACCATCCAGGGAATGCCGAACTGGTCGGCGCACATGCCGAACCCCTTGGAGAAAAAGGTCTTGCCGAACGGCATGTTGACGCTGCCGCCCTCGGACAGCGCCTTGAACTTGCGCTCGGCGTCGGCGGGATCCTTCAGCGTCAGCGAGACCGAAAAACCCTGCGGTCTGTGGAAGTGTTCGGGAGGCGCGTCGGATGCCATCAGCACCTCGCCATCGATCGAAATCCTGGCGTGCATGATTTTCTTCTTGCGCTCCGGCGGCGATGGCATCTCTTCCGGAGCCTCCTCATTTCTCAACAACATCTCGATCTTGCCGCCGAGCACTTTTTCGTAAAATTTGAACGCCGCCTCGCAATTGCCGTCGTAGAACAGATAGGGATTGACCTGCATCGCTTCCTCCTTCTTGGGTGAGTGACGAACGTTTCGAATAGGTCCGGCTATTTCTCGGTGAGCGTTTTCAGATTGGCGAGACCGGTTTCGAAATCCTTGCCGACCATGCTGTCGATGTTCATGAACACCTGCATCACCTTGGACATGAAAGACGCGGGACCATGCATGACCCAGTTGATATTCGTTGTGGCGGTATCGCCCTGCGGCAGCATGGTGAACTCGGCGGTGTTGTGGGCCTCGAACGGTTTGAAGAAGTCGAGCTTGATGACAATTTTCGACGGAGATGAGGCATCGAGAATTTCCATGCGGCCGGAGCCGACATTCTTGTTACCGTCCCAGGCATAGACGGCGCCCTTGCCGCTCTCGGCGCCGCTGTAGGTGCGTTTCATCGCGGGATCCTTGTTTTCCCAGGGCGACCAGGTTCCCCAGCGATGAAAATCGTTGATCAGGGAGAAGATTTTTTCCGGGGGCGCCTTGACCGCGGCTGCGCGCTGAACGCTGAACGTATCCGGCTTGGCCGCGGCGAGGATGAGAACGATGGCGATGGCGACCGCAAGCACGACGGCGATGATGGCAATGATCTCAAACACGGGATGCTCCCTATCTGCAATTGTCGATGAGTGAATTAGCTCTCCGCAGCGGCATTAATACGCGCAGTTTGCCGTCGCGCAACCAGAGCCCGCCCCACACCATCACGCCGAGATAAAATCCGAACAGGATGTGGCTGAACAGCGGACTTCCTATCCGTACATGCGACGCCATCGCGCCGCCGAGATAGCCGGTCAGCAGGATCGCCCCGAAGATCAAGGTCGGCGGGAACGTGAAGAGACCGGCGCCGACAACCGCGACGATGCTCAAACTCCGTGCAAGACTTTCGTTCGCACCATAACCGATCCGATCCATCGTTTCCGTGACAATCCTCCACGGCGCCAGCTTGATGATGCCGTCGACCAGCAGGAATAAAATCTGGATGGTTTGCATGTTCATCTCTCGTCCCCTCGCAGGCTGTCATGCCTTAGAGACGAACGAGGCGGCCGCGAACCGACAGGGGGGCGATTATTTTTTTAGATTTTTGTACCGCGCGGCTGGCTGTCGCGGATCAGCCGGTCGAGGTGCATCCGGATGTGGGCAGCCTCTGCGGAGGTATTGGCGAGTGCGATGGCGCGGTCGAACGCCACGCGGGCCTCCTCATTGCGGCCAAGCTGCATCAGGAACGCGCCGCGCACGCCAAAGAAATGGAAATAGTTGGAGAGCCGCTCGCCCAGCGGCTCGATCATTTCCAGCGCCGCCTCCGCCCCGCGGACCTTGGACACCGCGACGGCACGGTTGAGCGTCACCACCGGTGACGGCTGCATGATTTCCAGCGTGCCGTAGAGCAGATCGATCTGGGCCCAATCGGTATCTTCCGGCCTTGCAGCGCGGGCGTGCAGGGCCGCGACCGCCGCCTGAACCTGATAGGGCCCGCTGCGGCGATGGCGCATCGCCTTGTCGATCAGCGCCAGGCCTTCCGCGATCATCTTCTGATTCCAGAGCGTGCGATCCTGATCGTCGAGCAGCACGAGCTCGCCGGCGGCATCGAACCGCGCCGCGGCCCGGGCATGCTGCAGCAAGAGGAGCGCGGTCAGGCCCATGATCTCCGGCTCGCTCTGGAACAGCCGCAGCAGAAGCCGCGCCAGGCGTATCGCCTCCTCAAGGGCCTGCGAATTTCGGAAGTATCGCCGCTGGCGGAATAGCCCTCATTGAAAATCAGGTAGATCATGGCCGCAACGGCGGACAGCCGCTCGGAGCGCTCGACCGCACCTGGCGTTTCGAACGGCACGCCGGCAGCGGCGACACGCGCCTTGGCGCGGGTGATGCGCTGCTCCATCGCGGCCTCCGAAACCAGGAACGCGCGCGCAATCTGCTTCACGGTCAGGCCCGAGACGACGCGCAGCGCCAGCGCGATCTGCTGCGTCGCCGGCAGATCCGGATGGCAGCAGATGAACAGCAGCCGCAGGATATCGTCGCGGTAATGCGATCCATCGAGCCGTTCGGCCAGCGCGTCCTCGGCGTCGTCGAGATCGGAGATCGCTTCGTCCTCGGGCAACGCCTCCTGCTTGCGGGTTCGGCGCACTTCGTCAATTGCGACGTTGCGCCCGACCATGATCAGCCACGCCGCAGGATCCCGCGGCGGGCCGTTTTGCGGCCAGCTCTTCAGCGCGCGCAAGCACGCGTTCTGGAAGGCTTCCTCGGCGGTATCGAGATTGCGGAAATAGCGCAGCAGCGCGCCGACCGCCTGGGGACGCGCCGAGGTCAGCGCGGCATCGATCCAGGCGGTATCGGTCACGTCTGGGGGTCTCCCGGATGGAACAGGCCGACGGGACGAATTTCGTAGGCCCCGCCGGGATTGGCCGCGCCGAGATCGCGCGCGACGTCGAGCGCCTCGTCGAGATTCTTGCAGTCGACGACGTAGAAGCCGAGCAGCTGCTCCTTGGTTTCGGCGTAGGGGCCGTCGAGCACCACCGGCGGATCGTCCTTGCGCAGCGTCGTCGCCGCGGTGGTCGGCAACAGCCGCGCCACCGGGCCGAGCCGGCCCTGTCTTTTCAGTTTGTCCTGCACGACGGCGAGCTTGGCCATGACGGCGGCGTCCTGTTCCCTGGTCCAGGCACCGGTGAAATCCTCGTCATGGTAACAAAGGATGGCGTAGAGCATGGCAACGGTTCCCTTTTTAAAACAAGGACGAGTGAGTATGCCCGGAGCCGACAGCCAAACGGAAATATTTTGTGCCGGAAACATGCCCCGCTATGGTCGCCCCGGATTCCCCAGGTAGAAGGCAAAATTGCGATGAACAAAGGAACGCTCGCCCTGCTCATTCACGGCGGGACCGAAAACTGGTCGCCTGACCGCTGGAAACGCCGGTTTGACGAGGCCTGCGGCGACCGCCCGGTCTGGCTGCTGCCCGACGACAATGGCGATCCCGCCAATGTCCATTACGCCGCGGTCTGGAAGCCGGTCCCGGGCGAGCTCGCCGGGTTTGCGAATCTGCGGGTCATTTTCAATCTGGGCGCCGGCGTCGATGCGCTGATGGCCGATGCGTCCTTGCCGAAAGTGCCGCTGGTTCGCGTCGCGGTCGGCGACCTCACCCATCGGATGACGGAATATGTCGTGCTGCATGTGCTGATGCATCACCGGCAGGAGCTCTACTTGCGCGCCTGCCAGCGCGAAAAACGCTGGCAGCCAAAATTTCAATGGCCGGCCGGCGCTATTTCGGTCGGCATCATGGGCCTTGGCACGCTCGGATCAGATGCCGCCGACGTATTGCGACGGCTCGGCTTTCGGGTGGCCGGCTGGAGCAACAACCCCAAGGCGATCGACGGCGTCGAATGCTTTCACGGCAAGGGAGAGCTCGATGCGTTTTTGCGGCGGACCGACATCCTGGTCTGCCTGTTGCCGTTGACGCCGGACACGCGGCACATCCTCAATCGCGGTCTGTTCGCCAGGCTGAACCGAACCAGTCCGATGGGCGCGCCGGTGCTGATCAATGCCGGACGGGGCGGGCTGCAGAACGAAGCCGACATCCTGCATGGCCTCGACGACGGAACGCTCGGCGCCGCGTCGCTCGATGTTTACGCCATGGAGCCGCTTCCACCCGATAGCCCGTTCTGGACCCATCCGAAGATCGTCCTGACGCCGCACAACGCCGCCGACACCGATCCCGACGAAATATCGCGCTATGTGGCGCACCAGATCGAACGTTTTGAAGCCGGCGGCGCGCTGGAGAATGTCGTCGATCCCGCGCGGGGGTATTAGCGGCTGGCCGCCGCCCTGTCCTGAAAGGAACAATCACCGCTTCGTCGGGAACCTCGTAGCGGGGTTGCGGTTAAGTATTAGGCTAAACCTGAGGAGCGGCAGGCGGGTTACAGGGGTCCTTGCTTTGCACGTTGGAATGAGGGATTCCCACATACCGGAGTGCGTTCATGACAGGTCTCATCGACCAAATGGGGTCTGCAACTGCATTGCCGGGCCTGTTGGACGACCGCATCCCGAATCTCCCCGGTCGGCTGCTCAACGGACACAGACGAGATTCCGACGCGATCCTTCAGTCGTTGCCCGTGGCGGTCTACACGACGGACGCCGCAGGAAGGATCACCTTCTACAATGAGACTGCGGCGCAGCTTTGGGGGGTACGGCCGGAACTCGGCAAAAGCGAATTCTGCGGCTCGTGGAAAATGTATTGGCCTGACGGCACGCCTTTGCCGCATGACGAATGCCCGATGGCTTCAACGCTGAAAGAAAAGCGCCCGATCCGAGGCTTGGAGGCCATCGCGGAGCGCCCCGATGGGACCCGCGTACGGTTCATTCCCTATCCGTCGCCGCTTTTCGACGACTCCGGCACTTTGATCGGCGCGGTAAACACGCTGGTCGATATCACCGAGCGCCACGAAACCGAACAGCGTGTTCGCGAAAGCGAAGCTCGCTATCGAGACATCGCCGCCATCGTCGAGTCTTCCGAGGATGCCGTCCTGACAAAGGACCTCAACGGCGTCATCACGAGCTGGAATCAGGGTGCGACGCGGCTGTTCGGCTACGTCGCCGAAGAGACGATTGGCAAGCCGGTTACCATCCTCATTCCGGCCGAGCGACACGACGAGGAGCCAACCATCCTGGCCCGCGTTCGCCGCGGCGAACGCATCGACCATTATGAAACCGTTCGGCAGCGCAAGGATGGAAGTGCCGTTGATATTTCGCTGACAGTGTCGCCGGTCAAGAATCCGGAAGGCAAGATCGTCGGCGCATCAAAGATCGCCCGCGACATCACCGACCGCAGGCAGGCCGAGCAACAACAGCGCCTGCTGCTCCGGGAAATGGACCACCGCGTCAAGAACCTTTTTGCGCTGGCCAGCGGTGTCGTGGCCCTCTCTGCACGTTCGGCAACTACGCCGCAAGAACTCTCGTCGGCGGTGCGGGATCGGTTGGCCGCGCTGGCACGCGCGCACGCATTGACGCTGCCGGTGACGTCGGAGGGTGGCAAGCGGATCGATCAGTCGACCACGCTGCACCTTTTGATCCAGACGATCTTCTTGCCCTACGAAGGGCGAACCGACGTCGATCGGCCGCGCGTCGCGGTCAGCGGACCCGATCTCCGGCTGGCGGGCGGCAAGGTGACGACTTTCGCGCTGCTGCTGCATGAATTCGCGACCAATGCAGCCAAGTATGGCGCGCTCTCCACGCCCGCAGGCCACGTCAAGATTGATTGCTTCGAGGCCGACGGTCAGTTTGCCTTGACGTGGCGGGAGCGCGGTGGACCGCGGATCGACAATCCAACCGATAGCGAGGGCTTTGGCACGATGCTCGCTCGCGCAACGGTGAAGGATCAATTGCGGGGCGCCATTTCACGCGAGTGGGAGCCGGAGGGTCTGACCATCCGCCTCTCCGTGCCCAGGGATCGCGTCGCTTCCGAGTGAATTCTGCGTCGCCCGCGCCGTACCACGCCGCCGACACCGATCCTGACGAAATATCGCGGTACCTCGCGCACCGGATTGCGCGCGATGAGCCCGGCCGCCGGCGACAGAAGTCTCACGCCATGGTCGCGACAAGCTCGGCGAGGCGGTCGTAGGCTGGCGCGACGCCTTTCTCGATACCCGAGTTGAGATGGCCGTCGCGATTTGCCTTGCTGTTGTGAAGGATGGTCGTCGTCAGCCTCGTCCGGCTGCTGATTTCATCGAATGTCGATGTGACCTGGTATTCGTCACTGGTGAACCCTGGCATCAATATGCGCTCGACGAACACCACGCGCTCGGGCCGCACGATTTCGCGGTAGACCCCTTGCAAGGTACTTTCGCTGCCGTCCGGCGAACGCATGACGAAGCGGTAGGCGCCGCCGGCACGCAGATCGATCTCGCAGATCGGCAGCGTGAACGCATCGCATCCGAACCAGCGCCTGACATGCTCCGGTCTGGTCATCGCGTCGAACACGAGATGCCGTGGCGCGTCGAACTCGCGCGTCATCGCGATCTCGAGGTCCGACGGAGTGGTGATTTTCAAGGTCTTATTCACTTTTGTGTCCACGCGGCTTCTCCCTTTTTGTTCGAATTTTGTGTTTGGTTCGCGTCGCGGCCTTGGCCGGCTGATTAGCCTTTAATTCCTGCAGGTAACCGTCGAGGCGGTTGAAGTTGTCGTCCCAGAACCGCCGGAAGTTCCCCAACCAGCCATCGACCTCCTTGAGCGAGACCGGCGCGATCCGGCACGGGCGCCACTGCGCCTCGCGCCCGCGCGAGATCAGGCCGGCGTGTTCCAGCACCTTGAGGTGCTTCGAGATCGCCGGAAGGCTCATGTCGAAGGGCGAGGCGAGTTCCGTCACCGAGGTTTCGCCGAGCGCGAGCCGCGCCAGGATCGCCCGCCGCGTGGGATCGGCGAGCGCGGCAAAGGTCGTGCTGAGCGGGTCGGGCGCCATCTGTTATTAGCCTATAAGTTAAATAACCTATAGGTTAAATACAAAAGCGCGACGGCAGTGTCAAGTGGCCGGTTTGATTGGGTCATCGCTGCGAACGCGGGAGGACGGGGTCAGTTCGCCCCGATCATCACGTCGATTGCGCCCTTCACGATCGCTTCCAGCTCCTTGCGCGGCACGCGCGCCCGCGCCCGGATGGCAATGCTGTGGATGGTTGCAGATGCGAGGTGCGCCAGCACCACGGGATCGGCGGTTTGCGGCAACTCGCCGCTTTCCCGGGCCACGCGGAAGCAGGTCGCAAAAGCCTTGTCGAGTTCCGAGAATCCCTCCAGCACCATGGCGCGGATATCGGGATCGGCGACCGCTTCGGAGGCCGCCGTCATCACCGTGAAGCAGCCGCGCGGACCGGCCTCGCCCGACAGATAGATGTCGAGCGCGACGGCAAAAATGCGCTGCAGCCGTTTGCGGATCGGCAGTTCGTCCCTGAAAATGTCGACCATCGCTGCGCGGGCGTCGGTGCGATAGCGCTGGTAACTCTTGATGTAGAGCTCGCGCTTGTCGCCGAACGCGCCGTAAAGGCTCGGCCGGTTCATGCCGGTAGCGGCGCTGAGATCGTCGAGCGAAGTCGCAGCAAAACCATCTTTACGAAACAGGTCGAGCGCCTTGCCGAGCGCGACTTCGGGCTGATAGGCGCGCGGCCGCCCGCGGCGCCTGGGTTCGGGCGCATCGGGAGGCGATGCCGGCGGCTTCCTGGTGTTTTGTACCATTTCGCAAAGAATTCCTTGACCTCGCATATATTATGCGAGACAGTACAAAAATCAATCCGACTCCAAGATCCTTCAACCAAATCGCCAAGGAGGCACCCATGGACCTATATTTCTCGCCACTCGCCTGCTCGCTGGCGACGAGGATCGCGCTGTACGAGGCTGGCGCAGAGGCCAACTATCTCGAGGTCGATCCGAAGACCAAGGTGGTGCAGAACGACGGCTCTGATTTTCGGTCGGTGAACCCGCTTGGGCTGGTGCCGACGCTGCGCACCGACGACGGGCTGGTGCTGACCGAGAACGCGGCCATTTTGCAATATGTCGCCGATCGCTTCCCGCAAGCCGGCATCTCGGCCAGACCCGGCATCGAACGCAGCCGGCTGCATCAATGGCTCTGCTTCATCGGCACCGAGCTGCACAAGGGACTGTTCGTGCCGGTGCTCGACAAGAAAGCGCCGCCGGAAGTGAAGGCCTACATCCTCGGCAAGGGCCTTTCACGGCTGGATTATCTCGAGAACTGTCTCAAGGGCCGCGAGTTTCTGCTCGGCCATTTCAGCGTCGCGGATGCCTATCTCTTCACCGTCATAAACTGGACCATGGCGACGCCGCCGATCGAATTGGCGAAGTGGCCGACGGTGAAGGCCTATTATGAGCGCTTGCGCGCCCGTCCGAGCATCGCACGCGCGGTCGCGGAGGAGTTTGAGCTGTATAAGGCCGAGCTCGTGCGCCACAAGGCGGCGGCGTGAAGCGGATCTGACGCGGGGCGTCGCGAAGCGGCGTCCCGCACCCTCGACCGGGACGACACATTTCACCCTTCACCCTTGCGTCATGCTTAATGCTTTGTTTTTTTCACAAGCTTTCTGCATTTTTCTTGCTGGCATTGTGCCATTCGTAAAAGCTTTCGCGGCACAATTCGATCGTCACGCTCTCCAGCCAAGTGCCAACAGATGACGCAACCGCGATTGTACAAGAGAGTTAAGCCGTCGGGACGGATGTCTACAACGGGCCAGATCGTTGTCGGCCCCAAGCTGCCGGTCTTGACCTGCAAGGTCGTCGACTACTCCGCCGGCGGCGCGTGTCTCGACATCTACGGCCTGGCGGCGTTGCCGAACCGTTTCGAATTCCTCTATGGCGGCGTGAAAAAGAAGAGCCGCGTCGTTTGGCGACGCGGAATTCGCATCGGCGTGGCATTCTAGGAACCGGAGCAGGGTGTGACCGCGCAGCGCGGCGCACCCATCAAAACGGGCTCTCGCCCGGTCCCGGCACATCCGCCGGCCGCGGGCCAGTGAAAGCGGCGATCGTTCTCGGCAATTGCATCGTTGATGCTGGCTTCGCGGCGGCGCATGAGGCCGCTTTGGTCGAATTCCCACTGCTCGTTGCACCCTGCAGAGTCGATGGCCGTCTGCCTGTCGGCCAATAACTAAATTATATCGGCCTTCATCAACAGCCGCAGCGATTTCGGGATCGGCTGCGCCCGCCCCTCGCAGATGAAGGCGACACGCACCTGCGCCTTGACCAGCGCGTCCGCGCCGCGCCGCACCTCCTGCGCCAGCGTGATCGAGGCGCCCTTCACCGCGACCGGCCATGTCACGACGTCGAGCACGTCATCCATCCGTGCCGGCTTGAGGAAATCGATCTGCATCGAACGTACCACGAAGGCAAAACCCGGCGTTTCCGCCTGCACTTCCGCGAACAGCGCGTGCTGATCGGCGCCCATCAACCGCAGGTGATTGGTGCGCCCGCGCTCCATGAAGCGCAGGTAATTGGCGTGATAGACGATGCCGGAAAAGTCGGTGTCCTCGTAGTAGACGCGGACCCGCATATGGTGGCGGCCGTCGCGGATCTCGCCGTCGAGCTGGGGTGAAGTCACTTGCGGCCCTCGATCGCCCTGGAAGGCCACCGTTTTGCGCAAAATTCGTTTGGCGCGCAAGCGCGAGCGGCGTTGCCCGGCGAACTACGACACGGCCCCAATCGGCCCACCCAGTGTCACCAGACCGATCTCCGGCGGAACACCGAGGCGGAACGGCATGATGCTGCAGCCGAGACCTCCGGAGACGATGACATCGCAATTCATCCGGATGTGGCCGTAGGCGAGCCGCTGTCCGGACGTCGTCACCGGCGACCAGCCGAACAGCCGCACCTGGCCGCCATGGGTATGACCGGACAGTTGCAGCGCGACGCGGGTTGGTACGCGAACGGCCACATCGGGCTCATGCGCCAGAAGAATGAGCGGCGCGTCGTCGGTCACCTTCTTCAGCGTCGCGGCGAGATCGTCGACGCCGATGCGCCGCACCGGGCGGAAGCGCGTCGCCGGCAGATAGGCCAGTTGATCGCCGAGACCGGCCAGCCAGAACGGGCGACCGGCCTTGCTCAGACGCCGGGCGTCATTCTCGTACACCGGAATGCCCGCGGCTTCGAGTGCGCGCCTTGCGACCGTGGTTCCCCGGCCCTCGCGCTGCACCGTCTTGTCTTCCCACCAGTCGTGATTGCCGAGGATCGCATGCACGCCGAGCGGCGCCCTGAGCCCGGCGAGTACCGACGCCCATTCGCCGGCCGGAATAAAGCGCGTCACCTGGCGGTGACCGGCCACGTAGTCGCCGAGCATGACGATGATGTCGGCGTCGAGCGCATTGGTGCGCTCGACGATCGCCTGGATGTGCTCCAGCGACATCCAGGGATCGCAGGCGTGAAGGTCGGCGACGACGGCGATCTTGAGCTGGAAATCAGCGGGCCATTTTGGCGGCTGGAGATGATACCGCGCGACCCGGAGCCGCAGCGTCGGCTCGATGCCGAACCCGTAGGCCGTGGTTGACGCGCTGAAGACGCCGAGACCGGCGATGAAACGAACGAAATGGCGGCGTGAGATCATGGATGGTTAATCGTGATGCAGCTTCCTTCTAGGAATGGATTGCAGCTGAATTGGGGTCCATTTGTGCAGAAAGCCGGCAACGCCGGCGTCAGTCATCGCGCCCTGCTCCGAGCGCCCCGAACCGCGGCGGATTGCGCGGGCTGATCGAGGCCAACGGCAAGACATGGTCGCGCGTCAGCGGCGCCAGAGGAATGGCGGGAGGCGCCGCCGGATCAATCCAGATCATCTCGTCGATCTCGCGGCTCGGCGTGATATCGCCGGTGACGTCGATTCCATACAGGCACGCCTGCACCCGAAAACCGGGTTCATTCGCGGCGATGGCGTCGAACTCGCCGAGCGGCCGGACCGAGGCACGGACCACGCCACAACCGAGCTCCTCCGCGATCTCGCGTGAGAGGGCTGCAACGTCGTCTTCGCCGGGGTCGCGTTTGCCGCCCGGCTGCATGAATGCGGTCGTTCCACGCTTGCGCACCAGCAACACCCGGCCCGCATCATCGCATATCAGCGCCGCGACGACTTTGATCGTGCCGCTATCCATCACGCATCCTCGCCTCCGCCGCCGAACAATCCGAATTGCGCCGGATCGCGCGCGGGCTCGGCAAGGCCGAGATGGCGGAAGGCATGCGAGGTCAGGAGACGGCCGCGCGGGGTGCGCTGCAGATAGCCGCACTGGATCAAAAACGGCTCGATGATGTCCTCGATGGCATCGCGCGGTTCCGACAGCGCCGCCGCCATGGTTTCCACGCCGACGGGACCGCCGCCGTAATTCATCGCAATCGTTGTGAGGTAACGGCGGTCCATGGCATCGAGGCCCGCGGCATCGACCTCCAGCGCGCTCAACGCGTTGTCGGCAATCGCGCGATCGATCGAGGATGCGTCCGCGGCGGAGGCAAAATCGCGCACCCGCCGCAGCAACCTTCCGGCGATGCGCGGCGTACCGCGGGCGCGGCGGGCGATTTCGTTGGCGCCGTCCGACGTCATGCCGATCTTCAGCACGCGGGCGCCGCGGGTGACGATCTTTTCCAGTTCTTCCTCGGTGTAGAAATTAAGCCGCACTGGAATCCCGAAACGGTCGCGCAGCGGATTGGTCAATAGCCCTGCGCGCGTCGTCGCTCCGACCAGCGTGAATTTTGCCAGTTCGATCTTGACCGAACGCGCCGCCGGTCCTTCGCCGATGATGAGGTCGAGCTGGAAATCCTCCATCGCCGGGTAGAGCACTTCCTCGACCGCGGGGCTGAGACGATGGATTTCGTCGATGAAAAGCACGTCGCGCTCTTCGAGATTGGTCAGAAGGGCCGCGAGATCGCCGGCCTTGGCGATCACCGGCCCGGAGGTGGCGCGAAAGCCGACGCCGAGTTCGCGCGCCACGATCTGCGCCAGCGTGGTCTTGCCGAGGCCGGGGGGGCCGACGAACAGCACGTGGTCGAGCGCCTCGCCGCGCTTGCGCGCGGCCTCAATGAAGATCGACAGGTTGGCGCGCGCCTGCGCCTGGCCGACAAATTCGGACAACAGTTGCGGGCGTAGCGCGGTGTCGCCGACATCGTCGGTGCGGCGCTCGGGTGTCACGATGCGGGAGGGCGTGGTCACTTCGCCAGCTCCTTCAGCCCGAGCCGGATCAGCTGTGCAGTCTCCGCGTTTTCACCGGCGATGCGCGAGGCGCCGGCGATGGCGGCGGCCGCCTGCGGCTGGCCGTAACCGAGATTGACCAGCGCCGAGATCGCGTCGGTGACCGGACGCGGCGCGCGATCATGGTCGATCGCGCCCGAAAGATGCACCAGCGACGGATCGACATTGGCAAAGTGAGGCGCCTTGTCCTTCAATTCGGTCACGATGCGCTCGGCCACCTTCGGACCGACGCCGGGCGTTCGCGTCACCGCGGCCTTGTCGCGCAGCGCGATCGCGTTCGCAAGGTCGGATGGCGGCAGGGTGC
>Ga0073928_10002356_pt1 | contig 32771 bp, 38 predicted proteins | sample PaiPotPPA55metaG_FD_76969 | JGI IMG/M metagenome (GOLD analysis project Ga0073928, IMG submission 76969) | Iron sulfur acid spring bacterial and archeal communities from Banff, Canada, to study Microbial Dark Matter (Phase II) - Paint Pots PPA... ...
ACGGCGTAGTACCACAGCATGTACCAGTCCGGGCTCGGATCATTGGCGAGCAGGCTCGGGTTGGGAGGCTTGCCAAGCTCGGGCGGCCCGACGAAGTGGGCCAGCGCCACGATAGTCGCGACCACACCGAAGGCGACTACCACGTCGCGCCAAGCAACATCGGGCCAGAAGGGCACGCCGCGCTCATCGAGCAGCTTCTCATATTCGGCGCGATAGGTTTTGGGGTTGACCTTTACGCCAGGCACCGGCGGCGCAGAGATGCCGTCATGTATCACCAGGTAGAGGTGAATCCCGACGATCGTAAAAATAGCCGCCGGTAGAAAGAAAACGTGGAAGGCCAGGAAACGGCTCAGTGTCGCACCGCCCAACGTTTTTCCGCCGAGCAGAAAACGCGCGAGGTAGGTGCCGATAAACGGAGTGCGCCCCAGCATCTCGGCCGCGAGCACCGTGGCCCATACTGCAGTCTGGTCCCAGCGCAGAAGCTGCCCAGTAAAGCCCATCGCAACTGTCAGGAAAAGCAGCATGACGCCGGTGATCCAGTTGAACTCGCGCGGGTACTTGTAACAGCCCATCAGGAAGACCTGGATCATGTGGATGCCGACCAGCAAGATCATTGCTGAGGCGCCGAAGAAGTGCATTCCCCGCAGTAAATTCCCAAGCACCGCCTTGTAAGTGATGTAATTGAGAACCTGGTAGGCAGATCCGGATGAGGCCACGTACCGCGTAGCCAACGCGATTCCGGTCACCACTTGTATGATGAAGCAGACCAGAACCGCACTGCCGAAAACGTACCACCAACCCGTGTCCGGCGGCACAGGATGACGAGCGATGTCGCCGATGAATTTGACCAGACCGGTGCGTTCCTCGAACGCGTCAACGGCATCCGAGAGAATCTTTCTTATGAACCCTGCCACCTTCCTGCTCCCGGCTGATTAATAGATGGGAACGGCACTCGCCATGATCTCCACCTGCCCGTCGCGCAGGCGGACCGGATATTTGAACAGGGCGCGGGGCGGCGGCCCTGCAGCCACTGTTCGTCGGCGTAGTAGACCCCGCCGTGGCATGGGCACATGAAAAGCCCGGCCTTGGGCAACCAACGCACCGGACAGCCGAGATGGGCGCAATTGATTGTGAACGCGACCAAGCGCTCAGCGTCCAGACGCCGCAACCAGGCCGCCGTCAGCGAGGTGACGCCTGCCCACAGCATTGGCGACGGATCTTCGAAGCTCACCTTGACGGTCTCCCCGATCTGGAAATTGTTTACCGCCCCTACTTGGCGCCACACTGGTTCTTCGGACTGAATCAGCGGCCCAATGATAAACCCGACGACCAGGATGCCGACCATAGCAGCGGCGATCGCGGAAAGTGCGATGCTGAGCCGCCCGAGGAAGCGGCGGCGTTCGGGGCTTAATGCTTCGCCCCGGCCGGGCTCCTGCGTTTCACTCGGCATGCAACAATTCTCCCACCCACTTGCTAATGGAAACGGCCATCAGGACCAACCCGGCGGCCGAAAATACATAAGAACTGAGTACTCCAAAAAGCAGAAACGTTATGCCAAGCGCGAGGAACACCGGCGCGTAGGTCGGCGGCGGTATCTTTTCCGGCAGCGGCGTGCTCCACTGTCCATCTTGTTCTCCGGCCGTCTGCGGTCCCCCTTCCAGCGCCATCCGATTGTCTCCTAAAAGCGCGCCGCGGCGGCTGCAACGCCGCCCGTCTCGGCCGTGCCGAACCATTGTAGGAGGAGCGCGACCATGACCGCCAAAAACACGAAGCCGCCGCCCACCCACATCAAAAGCCCGGCCACTTGCTGGTCCAGCGCCGGCGTCAAGCCCCATCCCGTGCGCAGCAGGGCAGCTATGTGCAACGAGTCAGCGGGATGCAGGTAGGGCGCGTAGAGCCCCGCTGGAGCGAAGCTTAGCCAGATCCCGAGCAGGCTGTTCGCAATTGCGCCGCCGAGCAAGTAGACCTGAGACCCCAGCGGCGATATCCGGCACTGCGGCAGCGGTGCGAGGACAGGCCACCAGAAGATGGTCGCGGTCACCATGAAGGACAGATGCTCAGCGATATGGACATACTCGTTCGCGAGCGCCGCGTCGAAGGGGCCCGGGAGATGCCACAACGCGAGCGTCGCGATCCCCAGCGTCCACGCGACCAGCGGCTTCCGGAGGGCAAGCTGGATCTGGCCGAGTGGACGGCAATCAATCACGGCGCGTGCAAAACGTGGCGTGATACCGAGCAGCAGCAGAGGCGGCACCACGAGTTCCAGCAGGAGATGCTGGACCATGTGGGCGCTAAACAGATACTCGTCGCCGAGCGTGTCGAGTGGCGAGATAAGCGCGAACAACATTACCGTCACGCCGGCGAGGAACCATCCGGCGCGAGAAAGATCGCTGCTATGCGCGCAGCAGTAGGCTACCAGCAGTGCTGCGCATCCAATCAGCACGGACAGATCAGGGTCCCACGCTCGCAGTATCTCAGCCATCTTGCTATTCGCGATCCTTCGCGCCGCTTCTCAACGAATTGCCACCGCTATGCAACCAGCGGCAACAGATATACCGCCGCGAAAATCACCACCCACACCGCGTCGACGAAATGCCAGTACATGCTCACGGCTTCGAAGCCGGACGGCTTTATCTCGCCAAGGCGCCCGCACATCCCGATACCGAGCAGCGCACCCAGCGCCACGAGGCCCATCAGCACGTGCAGGCCATGAAAGCCGGTCAGGGTAAAGAACGTCGAGCCGAACAGGTTGGTGCTGATCGTGACGCCGTGCGCGAAGAGCCCCAGGTACTCGCGCGTCTGGCCGAAGAGAAAAATCGTGCCCAGTGCCACAGTCATCGCGAGCCATCGGCTGACGCCGTTCCGATCTCCGGCCCTGAAGCTGCGCACAGCCAGATGGATCGTCGCGCTGCTCAGGAACAGACAGATGCTGAACGCGAGCGTGTGCATCACATTGAGGCTGCTGGCGGCGCTCGGCCCATCGGCCGGCAAAGAGTGGAAGAACACGTACGCGATTAGCAGGGTCAGGAAAAACCACGCCTCAGAGAAAAGAAACAACCCGACTCCAACCTTGGTTTTATCAGGCATCGCCGTCGCTCACCCCGCCACCCTCGTCATCATTTCGTCGGTGCGATCCGGATGAGCGATGTCCCAGAGCGGCCGGCGCCCGCGAATCGGCGGCACACGGGTGAAGTTCTCCGCCGGCGGCAGCGAGGTGGTCGCCCACTCCAGCGTCCACGCATCCCATGGATTGTCGCCCGCTATTTTTCCTGAGCGGAGCGAGATTACGAAGTTGATCATGAAAATCAGCACCGCGAATGCGAGCACGAAGGCGCCAATCGTCGAGATCATGTTCATGGCTTCCCAACCCGGCAGCGCGGGATAAGTGAACACCCGCCGCGGCATCCCGAGCATCCCGAGCACATGCTGGATCATAAAAGTCATGTTGAAGCCGATGAACGTCAGCCAGAAATGCACCTTGCCCCAACGCTCGTCGAGCATCCGGCCGGTAATTTTCGGAAACCAGTAGTAGGCCCCAGCGAATATCGCGAAAGTGGTGCCACCGAAAAGCACATAATGGAAGTGAGCGACAACGAAGTAGCTGTCGGTCAACTGCCAGTCGATCGGCACGACAGCGAAGGCGACGCCGGAGAGTCCTCCGATCGTGAACATCAGAATGAAGCTGATCGCGAACAGCATCGCGGTCGTAAACCGCACCCGCCCCTGGTACATGGTCGCGGTCCAGTTGAAAATCTTCACTCCGGTGGGTACTGCGATCGCCATGCTGGAGATGGCGAAGAACAAATTGAAGGCATTGTCGAGCCCGACCGCGAACATGTGATGCCCCCACACGGTGAGGCTCAGGAACGCGATCGCCACCGTCGAAGCAGCGACGAAATCGTAGCCGTAAATCGGCTTGCCCGAGAACACTGGGATGACCTCGGAAATAATTCCGAAGGCCGGTAGGACCATGATGTAGACTTCGGGGTGGCCGAACGCCCAGAACACATGCTGCCACAGCACCGCCGAACCGCCGGTGTCGGCGCGAAAGAAATGCGCGTTGAGCAGCCGATCGGCAAGCAGCATCACGAGACCCGCGTTGAGTATCGGCATCACCACCACGATCAGGAAGCCAGTTATCAGCGTCATCCAAACAAACAGGGGCACGCGTCGGAGACTCATTCCGGGAGCGCGCATAGAGATGATGGTCGCCATCAGGTTGATCCCGGCGGTGAGCGTGCCCACGCCGATCCCGAGCAGGCCCAGTATCCAGTAGTTCACGCCGGGCCCGTAGGAGTAGGCGGTCTCGCTGAGCGGGGCATAGGCGAACCATCCTGCCGCCGGCGCGCCGCCATTGATGCCGCTGGTGGCGAAACTGAAATAGAGCATCAGTCCGCCGAAAATCTGCACCCAAAAGCTAAGCGCGTTAAGCCGCGGAAAGGCCATGTCGCGCGCGCCAATCATCAGCGGCACCATGTAAGTCGCGAAGCCGACCAGCATCGGCACCACCACCAGGAAGATCATCGTGGTGCCATGCATGGTGAAGAACTGGTTGAAGGCCTGCGGGCTAAGGAAGTGGTTATAAGGCACGGCGAGCTGCACGCGCATCAGCAGGGCGAGTACACCGGCGACCAGGAAAAAGATGAACGCGCCCAGCATGTACATGATGCCGAGCTGCTTGTGGTCGACCGAGGTGACCCAGCTGAGCCAGCCGGTACGCGCTTCGAGTTCGAACGACTCAGCGCCGAGCGCCTCGGGAATCGCCACTTCTTTCATTTTTGCGTCTCCAGGTACGCGACCAGCGCCCAGACCTCGTCGTCTCTCAGCCTGAAATTGGGCATGTTGCTGCCGGGCTTGAAATCCTCAGGATCATGCAGCCAGGCTGCGAGGTTTTGCGGCGTGTTATCGAGCGCGCCTGCCGCCAACGTCCGGCGGCTGGCGATATGCGTGAGGTCGGGGCCTACGCTGTTCACATGGCAGTTGATGCAAATGCTCTTGCGGTAAATCGCCAAGCCCCGCTGCTCTTCCGCCGTGGTGGGGCCGGGCGGGGCGGCTGCCTGGTCCTTCATCCAGGCCGCGAACTCCTCGGGCGAGTCCGCGATCACCATAATGCGCATCCACGCATGCTCGTTGCCGCAGAACTCGGCGCAGGCTCCAAGGTAGGTGCCACCGCGGTCGGCCTCGATCCACAGGCGATTAGGATGCCCCGGTACGATGTCGATCTTGCGCCCTATTGCCGGCACCCAGAAATCGTGGATCACATCGGCCGAGCGAAAATCGACCAGTAGCCGTTTTCCGACCGGGATATGTATCTCGTTGGCGGTGACCACGCCGGTCTTGAGGTAGTAAATCTCCCACCACCATTGATGAGCGACGATCCTGAGGTCCGGCTTCGCGTCAGCGGTCGGCAGGTCGCTGGCGATCATCGTCCGCACCATGAAAACGGACAAAACGGCCAACGAAAGAGTCGGCACTGCGGTCCAGATGATTTCGAGCTTTCGCCAGCCGAAATTCTGTTGCGCGGCCGGCGCTCCCGGCCGGTCCCGATAGCGAATGACTGCGTAGATCACGAGCAAGGTGACCAGGGCGAGGATCGCGCCGAGGAAAATCAGGGTACCGACGAACAGCTGCGAAATAGCGGCCGCCTGTGGCGACGCGGGAGCGAGGGTGAAAGCATTGGCAGAATATGTCCCTGGCATGGCCACCCCAGCTGATTGGCGGTGCGCTCACAACCGCACTTGCGCGTGAGCGTCTATTACTTCTTGCAAAACGTATGTATGAAAGACACCAGATCGTGAATCTCCGCGTCGGAGAGCCCCTTGCTCCAGCTCGGCATGTCAGCCGGCAGGCCGACGGAAGCGCCGCCTCCCTGGATTACCTTGAACATCGTATCGTCCGAGATCTTCTGCATCACGTCGCAATTGGCGAAATCTCGCGCCTTGGTCGACAGCGACGCCGCCCCAGGTCCGTCGCCATGTCCGGTCGGCCCATGGCATTTCGCGCAAAAGGCCGTGTAATTGTCCTGGGCGCTATCGGCACGCGCGGGCACTCTCACGAGCACGAGAAATGCCGCAATGCCCAGCAAGGCCATCAGGATCTTTGTGCGCCGCATCTCTTTCTCTTTGGTTGAGATTGGTTAAGCCGTGTTCGTTAATGCGAACCTTTGAGGTATTCGAGAATCGCCCGGGCGTCCTTGGCCGGCAGGTTCGGCAGCGTCCGCATATGCATCAAAATCGAGTCCCACTGAACCGGCGAGAACTCTGAGCCGGGGCGCGCGTTATGGCACTGCGCGCAATAGACCGGCCATAACTGCGCTCCTTCCCTGAACAGTTTGCGCTGCTCCTGTTCGCTCTCAGCCGAAAGCGCGCGGACGGCGCTGATTTCCAGCAGCACGATCATGAGTAGGCCGATCAAGATGCTCTTGCTTAGTTTGGCCATGGTCAGGCCGCTCCTTCGCATGCCCCTCGGCCCCAAGCGCGGGCTCAGAAACCGATCGCGAATTGCGTCAAGATCGCGCGGTCGTTAGGCGTTGCTCCCACGCTGCTTGCGGTCGGCGTGCTCGCGCCGTTGAAGGAAAAGAGCGTGCCGCCCGCACGGGGCAGCTCCAAGTCGAACTCGGTCTGCCACACGATCGATGGCGCTATCCAGTAATCCAGGCCGAGCGCGACCTCGCGCGCGTGCGGCGCGAAGGCGGACTGCGAGCCGCTGAAGCCCAAGCTGGGAGTGGTCGAGATCTCGTCGGCGACCACGGCGCGCTGGTTGACTCCGGAGTATCGGACAAGCGGCTCGAGCCTTTCCAGATAGCCGTTGAGCTCTCTGCTAAGGAAGGGTAGCCGCAGGCCGCTGAGGAAGTAGCCGGCCTGGACATACCATCCCTGGCGATTGTCGGGGCTGGATCCTGCCGGCATCTGCCGATAAGTCTCAAGATACGAGCCGCGCGCCTGTAGATTGTCACGCAGATAGACGAAGTCGACGCCCCAGGCGTTGAGCCACAGGCTGTTTTGCCACTTTCCGTTGTAGGTCGATGCGCCCAGCTCGAGCCGTCCCAGGTTGCTGTCGAGCGGGAACGGATAGACGCGGAACCGCCCGCCGTACGCCCTGCCGTTGGTGTTGGAACCGATGTTGTTGAAGCCGTTAAGCGTCTGGCCGACGACGGGCTGCGGCAGGGCGGAGTCAAAGCTCGGCCCGTTGGCTACCCAGACGGTATAATCGGCGTCCTGTCCGAGACCGCCCCACTGGTATCCGCCACGCACCTGCATCCCGATATCCGACGGCGGCACCAGCGCCCTCGCTCCGTAAGGCAGCGGCGCAGTGACGAAGCGGTTGACCCAGAACGCGCTGTTGTCTTCGTAAAAGTCGTCGAAGGGCTGGTCGAAGGCACCCAGTACCGTCTCCACGTAGTCGTTGAGGAATATCTGGGCGTCGGCAACACCCGAGGAGAACGAAGCGCCGGAAGTGCCTGGATTCCACGCTGCATCAAGGCTGCCTTGGAACAATATCCAATCGTTGACGCGAAAGAACGTCTCCGGATTGAAATTGATCGCGAAGGTGTTCTGGCCCAACTGGCGGTCATAAATGAAATCGGCGGCCGCTCCGCCGGCGATGGTGAATTGATGGGTTCCCCAGTAACCACCGAGCGCCCTGGCCAGCTGCGGCTCCGTCGGTCCCTCCGTTACCTGGTCCCGGATCTGGTTAAGCTCCTTGTTGGTCTTGGTCTCTAACTGCTGATTGCTGCTCTGCAGTTTCTGAGTGCTGGTTTGAAGCTGCTGATTGGTAGTGCGGATATGGCTATCCTCCGACCGTACCTCGTCGAGCTCCTGTTTGAGCATTTCGATAAGCCGGCGGTCGCGCGCGCGATCCGCCCGCAGCTGACGCACTTCGCTTCTGATTTCCTTCAGCGCGGCGGCGTCGCCGCCTTCGCTATCGGCCGCGCGCGCCAAGCCCGCTAGAGATAACGTCGCGGCGCCAAATGCGAACAGAAATGTAGAGAAAATTCGTCCGGCTGGCATAATTCCCCCGATGGCGTCGGGCATTCGGCGCGTCGATCAGACGGCAGCATTTGTGCCCTGATGAGCGACGAAACTGGCTGCTGCCTGTTCCGGGTTGAGAGATTCGCCGAAGCGAGAATGAGTTCCTGGATTTCGTTTTCGTCCTACTACTTGTCCCCCTTCAGGCCATCGACTTCCCGCGTTATCCGCTTGAGCGACTCCGCCTCGCTTGCGGTGGCCGCATTTGCCGGATGCACCGAAGCGATAATCGAGACGCGGCCATGGACCAGGCACAATCTCCCCAATTTCCTGTCGGCCATCGCTTCTTCCTGTTGAATCGCACCCCGACAAGGCGCGTTTCATCTTCCGCGTACTGCACTGCTGGCCGCTCGGCACCGTCTAAAGCGAAACAATGGAAGTTGTCTCGGATACGAAGCAAATATTATGTAACAAAGACGACATAAAACCTCCGTGGCGCCGACGCTACACGAGTGGTCAGTGGGAGCGCAAGCAAAGGAGATCTTCGACTGGTGCTGGCGATCGCTGAGCAGCCTAAGGCCAGAAAGCCGATTTCACCAACGAAAATCCTACGCCGAACGCGTACACTCCGCGAAGAATCTTCTGGATCTTGGAATGATTGGCGTGGCCGCGGAGATCGGAGCCCAATTTAGTTAGCGCCGGCGTCGTACTTGAACTTCCAGGAGGTCTCGATATCGAGTGGCCCCGCTCGTTCCTTTGGCCTTCGCATGGAATCGCTCGGTTGATCCGCCGCTCCCCCCTTTTCGCTCGGAATCAAGACGTACGCCCATCGTAGCTTTTAGCCGAGGAATAGATCGCCGTGAAGCCGATTTTCTTTTTGCACCAGTGGTGGAACAGATGCGCGTCAGCATCGGAGGTTCTGTGTTGGTGGATCCGCATGGACATTCTACTCGCGGGCAGACCACTGGGCGCGGTTCCCATCGTGGTGAGCACCATCAGCTTATTGAAACACCAAGGAGTCGCCCAATCGCGGCGGTCGCTGCCATAGCCAAGCCGCCTCCAATTGTGACGCGCAACGCCGCACGGCCGAGCGGCGCGCCACCGAGATAGCCGCCAAATGCACCCAGGGCAGCTAGGCTGACCAGGGACAACAGTGAGATTGCCGGGATGCCCTGAGATGGAGGCGCGATGAGGAGGGCTGCTATCGGGATCGCCGCGAGAGATGCGAAGCGCGTGGCTGAAATCCACGCTGCTTGCAGCGGACGCGCGAGGGACCCCGTTTCGATCCCTAGCTCGTCTCGCATGTGCGAGCCCAGCCGGTCGCGACCGCTCAGCTGCTGAGCGACCTTCATCGCTAGGTCTTTTTCAAGTCCTGGCTTCATATAAATCATTGCGAGCTCCTTCAGCTCAGCTCGCGGCTCATCAGCGAGCTCTTGCTGTTCGAGCTCGATGTCGGCCTGTTCCGAGTCTCGCTGCGCGCTAACCGAGACGTACTCACCGACGGCCATCGACTCGAACCAGCCACGAGAGTGTGACCTTGACGTCGCCAATCGCTGCAACACTCTGTTGCAGGTGGAACACCACACCGTTGCGTTCGTGCAGACGGCGCAGGTATTCGCCCACTTGCGGGCCCACAATTCTTTCCAGCGGCACTGCTTCCGGCGCGACGACGTCAACCTGGAGCTTTCTGTGAATCAGGGAAGACGCAACCTCCATCGCAATGAAGCTCGCGCCTATCAGGACGACGCGCTTAGCCTGGCCGGCCTTCGCGATAATCGCGCGGCAATCACGCTGCGAGCGCAGATAGCAAACCTGCGGCGAGTCCGCGCCGGGGACCTGCCTAAGCCGCCGACAACGTTTGTCCTTCGCGAGATCGTGAGTTGTTCCCATCCCGAAGCCAGCTGGAAACTGCCGCCGTTCGCCGCGTTCCCACGCCTCGCAAGCTCGCTTGTGGCGCTCGCGTTCTTCTTCGGTACTGTCTTGCGGATCGGGCGTGAAGGTGTGCGGGTCGCCTCCCATATATGGCCCGTAATTCGGCCCCGTCATCTCCTCGGCGAAGTCGATATGCTCACGCACGAAAGAAAGCAGCAACTCGATTTCATCGTTAGTCACCGCTCGTTTCATGGGTTCTTCACCTCCAGCCCGCGCGGCCCATCCTTGGGAAGCGGGCATCCCGGCCAGCTCGCGCACTCTTGACATAAAGCCCGCATCCCCGCAGCAACCCCCGGTCGTGCATCGTTTAAACCCTTCTGCGGCTTTGCAGTCACGAAATTAGAATTTGTTATAGACACTATTAGCTTGACAAATGCGATATACCGGCGTAACGAGCCGATATCCGACAGATAAAGGAGAGGTGAGGTTATGAAAGCTCGTTATTTCGTTCCGCTGACCGTCTTTGCCGCCTTCTTGAGCCAAAGCGCTCTGGCTCAGAATACAAGCTCGGTTAACCTGCTGCTAAAGGCCGGTCAGTTCTCCACGGTAACCACGGGTTCGATCGCCATCTGCCTCAACCCCACAACTTTTGCCGAAGAAGCTTGCTCCACTAGAGGTGTCGTGGCTGCTCCGCTGACTGTGCTCAATGTGGGCAACGGTACCGGAACCGCCCAGGGCAAGATTTGTGAATCGATCGTTGAAACTGACTCCGACTTTCCGGTAGACGCCTCGGCGCCGTTCGTGGCGCCCAACGAACATATCGTTGCCAGAATCACTGACTATGATCCCACTACCGGCACCGGCGATGATGCCTTCAAGGGTTATGTCGGTGGTCACTGTAATGGAGCCTCTTTTGACAGCAGGGGCGCGACACTGGTTTCGTTCGGCACCGGCCACTTCACCGTATCCGAGAACGGTAATCGGGTGGATGGGCTGGCCACAAAACTAAGCAATCCCACCCACTCGATTGGCGACTTCTCCTTGTATACGGTCAATCACCCCTTACAGTAGGTCGGCGCGATCCCATCCGGGTTATCGTTCATGCCTGCTTGCCCTCTCGGGGCTAGGGGCCTTAAAGTCGCTGCGGACTTCACAAACATCATTCCCGGCGCCCTCAACCCGATCGGGTGCCGGGATAGAATTCCTGAGACCGGCCGACTCGAAACGGCAATCCGTGACGGCGCTGCGATGCCGCGGTTTGCGGAAGAGGCGGCGGCATCATTCGTGGCGTGAGTACTTAATGGGAAGTATCCGGCTTTATGAGCCAGTCTGAAGGTGATTGTACGAATCGATTCCACTCGGACAGTGCAGCTTCTGGGAGTAAGCGATATTGAATTAGGCCCCATACTGAGACCGAAATGTTAATATTACGGCGAGAGGAATCCCGACGAGGTTGGGGTTAACGCCAGTTACGTGAACGAACTGTGTGCTGTCTTGCCAGACCGATGGCGGTGCATACGCGTGGAACACCTCCCTGAGGAGCGTCCAGAGATTCCAGAAGCACCACCAGCCCCAGAGAATACTGCCGCAGACCCCGCGCTTGATAACGGCGCGGTTAAGTAACGCGATTATGGTAAGCGCGCTGACGAACCAAGCAACAATGCTGATGACCGGCCCGGCGCCCCACACGCCGGCGGGGAATGGCTTGATGGAGCAGTCGGTGCTTGGGTTGGTGACAAGAACGCCCCGCAACCAGTGTCCGAAGCCGCCGACGTTGCCCCCGAGCGCGATGCAGGCCCGAGCGTGTCCAGCCTCATGGATGAGGAGGGTAATGACACAAGTCACCAAGAGAGCCAGTACAAAGAACGACCATAGGGCGATGGTTCTAGGTAAGCGTTGGAACTCTATCGCGAGCATCTCACCCCGCAGGAAGAGGAACTCAGCGTAAATCAGATCGGATAGACGTTAGTTCATGTCTCGTTCTCAGATTCGGAATGCGGTTGAATGATGCTGTTGCGGTTTCAAGGGGGGCTGCTTGATAGCTTCGAGCGCGATCGATTTCTGGGGGTCCCTCACGACTGCCCGTCTGAGGGCTTCGGCGTTGTCGGTAAAAATCTGGAGCTCGGTCTTAGGTCGCGAACTGCCAACGTACTGGCTGGCGCGATTAAGCAGGCGTTCACTGCGCGTTGTGTCCGCGTGGATGATGCACTTCTCAACGGTCGCGCCTTGGGCGGAATGGCTGGTCGACGCGTACCCGTGATCGAGGTGTTTCATATCTGCGAAGGTCAGTCTGATGTCGCGGGGGATTTCGCCGTCGAAATGAAATCGCGCGCCGGTGTTGTCAATGTCACAGACAGTCGCGTATTCGCCGTTGGCGATGTCGTGACGGTGGTCGGGGCGGCGGAATTGGACCCTATCCCCTGTGGCAAGGGTGCGGCGTTCGCTGGTGAAAACCTCTGCGTCGGCCTTGTCCCATTTGGCCGGAAAAATCTCAATGTGGTGGCGGTCTTGGGTGCTCACGATAAGCGAATTGCCACGGCGATCTACCGCTTCGACGACGACGTAAGAATTCTTGGCTAAGCCGTGCCTCTGCTGTTCCCTGGTTCCGCGCACGAGGATGACATCGCCTTCCTGGTAGGAATTGGCGCTCCTGATTTGCGCCGGCGTGAACTTGCGATCTATCAGCACTTCCTGAGTACGCCCGCCTCGCTCGACGTGGCCGCGCTCGACCAGGAGCTGACGGATTGTGGCATTGATGTCGCGGCGTTCATCGTTGGCGGGACTCACGACAAGGGTCTGTTGGTTCAACTCGCGCCCTTTCAGATATTCCGCCGCGATGGCTGCATACCTGTCGTCTGTCTTCGGGATCTCGGTGATGCGGCCTTGTTGGTCCAGCAGGTCAAACGCGTCTGCTGGCATATAGCGGGCAGCCTTCACCACCGCTCTCATCTCCGGGCTTTCCTGACGGTGGATTGTTTCCAACCTAGCCACAGTCATCTCGGCGTCGATGAATTGCTTGATGGGATTACCCGCCTGGATAGCTTGGTGCTGACCAGTGTCGCCGACCAGGATGATTCGCTCGACTCCAAGTTCAATCGCCGCCTTGAGCAAGCGGTTCGCATTGAGGGAATCCACCATCGAGTGCTCGTCAACGAACCAGAGCTCGGGGCCTCCGCTGGATGGAAGCTGGCCCTGGAGCAGGCTGGCGATGGTGCGGGCCGTGCGTAGCCCGGCTTTCTGTAGCTCCTGGACCGATTTTGTGGTTGGCCCGAAAGCGCGAACGGTGTAACCCTGTTCCTCAGCCAATTCGCGGATGACGCCTACGGTGGTGGTCTTACCGGTACCCGCCAGCGCATCGATCGCAGTTATCCAGTTCTTGGAGGTGAGCATCTGCACGGCTGCGTCGATTTGCTCTTGGCTGAGTCCCTTTCGCTTGCCGAAATTCTCGACCACGAGGGGAGCCGCGATGGGTAGGGCCTGGCCCTGGCCCGCTCTCATCATGCGGAGATTGTCAGTTTCCAACGCGAGCATTTCGGGCGTTGTAAAGCTCCCTTGCGGGTGCCGATGGTCGATTCCGGGTACCCGAATGAGGTGTTTGCCGGCCTCTTCTATTGTCATCTGCCGGCGCAAGCCATCGAGGTCAATGTTGCCCATTCCGTACTCGAGCGCAGCGACTTCGATGTCCCGTTTGTCGACGACGGCCTCCCGGTTGGTCAGGTGAGCTTTCGCGAATTGCAGTGCCTCCCGCGCCAGGCTCTCGTTCTCGATGCTCATACCGCCCCGCGCGTACGCTTGGTTTAAATACATAGCGGTGTCGATTCCGTATTCCGCGGCGCGCTGTTTCCAGTCGGCTTTGAGCTCAACCTCGTCGTATTCCTGCTTGCTCTGCCGGGTGCTGAGCGCTATCTCATGAGCCTTTTTGCTGCCGTTCACGCCAATCTCAGCCATCTTCTTGTTGATCTGCTGCTGGCGTTGGGAAAACTGTTCGACCTGTGCGCGGGTAAAGCCCTGGAGTTCCCAAGAGCCATCGTGTGCGTTGCGGTCGATGCGATAGCCGAGGTGCTGAACTTCGCGCGCCAGCTCGGTCCGGTAGATGGCGGAGCCGAGACGCTGGGCGTAAAACATCTCCTTGCTCTCAAGACTCCGCCATTCACCGTCAGGCCGTTTCGTCATGTTGATCATGACGACGTGGGTATGGAGGTGAGGGTCGGGAAGCCGGGTCTCCTCGGCTTGCCGCGCTGCGATATGGTCGAAGCGAGCTCCGACAATGTTGGCGCTGACCACGTATTCACGGCCCCCGCGCTTTCGAGCCAGGGCGGATTGTTCGACCTCCGCCATGGCACGGTCGACCGCCCGGCTGTGGGCCGCGATGAGGCGAGTGTCGCCGCCCACCAGGGCTTGGACGCTAACCGATTTTGGGGTTCCCCAGACCGCATCCCAGGCGGCCCGCCGAGTCTTGTTGTGGTGAGCGGCCGCAACGATGACTTGTCCGCTGCTGGGGTCGATTCCCTGTAGGAGCTGCGAATATTTCTCGCGATCGACCTCGCCGCCGAGCCCCAGCACCGCGGCTCCTTGGCCGATCCAATGGCCGGTGATTTTTTGGCCTTCCGAATGGTACTCGTCGACGCTGAAGTGGTTGTCGAAATATTGCTCGGCGTGCGCCGCGCCGAAGGGTTTTGAGATGTTGATCATGCCGCCCGCCGCGTTCTCGGAATGAATGCCGGGAAGTTCTTCTCGAGATGGCGTTCAGGGATTGTGATGGTGGTTCGATTCTCGCCGGCCACGGCCAAATACCCATGGAATGGCTTGAGGAGTTGGATCTCGGCCGGCGTGACGATGTGCTCGGTCGTACGGCGAGCGTTCAGGTTCACGCCTTCGCGCATATTGGAAAGCCCGGCGAGCATAGTCATTTCAGTCCGCTCGATCTCCCGGCCGCCGAGAAGTTCGCTGGCCCACTTGGCGGTCTCGGCCTCATCGCACCTGAGAATGCACTTGGTGGTTGGAGCGCTAGTCATAGTAACGGTGCGGTCGCGTCCGTAGATCGCGCGGAGCTGCGCGACGTTTTGAAAGCCGACGACGGTCGATATGCCACGTTTGCGCCCGCGGGTAAGAAGCTGTTCGATCTGGTTTTGGTAACCCATGGCCGGCAGCTCATCGACAAAGATCCAGACTTGGTCACTGCCAATCTCGGCGCTCATGAGCCAGCGCACGAGACAATCGAGCCACACCGCTTGCAGCGACTGAATCGCGGCTCTGGCATCCTCAGTCGAGGGTAGAAATATCCAGCCCTCGCGCTTCTCGGCCCATTGCCGTGCGCTCCAGACGCGCGTTGTCTGGTCTCTTCGGGGCAGATGGTAAAAGCCCTTGGTTGCGTTGGCGGCGACGGAAATAATGCCGGTCCCTTGCTCAGCGGCGTGCTCGTCTACGAGCGGATAGGCGCGTGTGCCGGCGAGCTGCTCGTGCATCTTAGGGCGGGGTAGGGCGAGGAAATCGGCGATGCTGCCGGGATGCTGGCGGTTGGTTGCCTTTTCAAAAATCGCCTCGATGAGGGTCCGGGCTGAGTCGCGAAAGAATTCCTCGGTTTTGTTCCGCGCGTCGCCACGAACGAGGCTGGCCGCCATCGCCTCAACGTCCATCGTAAGGGATTCGTCGCGGAATTCGAGCCAGGGAGTCCAGAATGGGCAACGGGCGTCCAAGGGGTTGAGGACAACGTCTCCGCGCGCTTCGTCATAGAATTCCTGGATAAATTCTGAGTCCACGTCGAGCACGATGGCGGTTTGTGCGCGGTCCCGGACTTGATGCATCATGCCTCTCATTCCGGTCGATTTCCCGGACCCCGGCGAGCCGGTTATCAGGAAATTCTCGCATTCCTTCTCTCGGGGAATGATGCTGGTTCCGATCTGAATGCCGGTATGTTGGTCGAACATTTTTCGAATGAGTCCTCCGTTAAGTTGGCGGTTGTGCTCGCGAGGCGTGAGCAGTCTGAGACCGCGAATATGTGTGGCGTCGAGCCTGTGGCGTGAGCGCCAGGCCAGAGCGAAAACTCCGAATCCGAGCGGGATTAAGGCTGTGCGTATGCCGTAGTGATAAAACCAAGCAGTGAAGGGGAGGCGATACATTGCCCGACTGTTGAGCCAGTCCGTGAGGGGTCCGAGGGCGTACCAGGTGTGCGGTGGGCGTATCGTCGCGGGTATCGACCATCCGCTTATCTTCGTGCCGATAAGCGGGGTCTGGGCTAGAGTTCCATAGATAAACCACTGCCAAAAATAGGTGTGTTGCAGGGTGGGGTACAGGACAGCGGTCTGCCGCCAGACGACAAAGAGCGTCAGGGCAAGCCAGCCGACAATGACCCACAAGATCACCCGCAGCCACAGTTGCGCGCCCATCCGCGCGCGTGTCTGGTAGACCTGGAAGCGCGCCGCGTCCGAACCTCTGAAGCCCATCTTTAGTGACTGCTCTTCATAGGCATGTCGCAGTCGAAGCAGTAGCCGACGCCCCAAATCTTGTAGTGCTCCGGCCTGCTGCAGCGGTGGTTGCACTGACTGGTTTCCTGGCGTTGGGCCTCCTTGCCGAGCCGGTCGGTTAGGGCATTGAGCTGTTTCTCCATATTGGGTAGCTGTGCGCCGTAATCCGGTCCGAATAGCCGGGTACGAACATAGTCGGTGCGGTTTAAGCCCGCTTCGGCGGCCTTGGCGTCAACGTTCTGCAGTTCTTCGGGACTTAGGCGAACATTGATCATGGCTGTGTCTTTGGTCTCCATCTCTATCTCCTCATTCCATAGCTGTGATGAAGTTGGTTGGTTTGCTGTTCCTGTTCCGGTGCTTGTTTTACCTCCTCTTTTTGGGCGGGACTCGTGCCGTAACCGGCATCACGAAGGATGAAATAGAGGGCTCGTGCTGGTACGGTTTGCTCGCCACTGGCAATGTGGCGTTCCATCAGCTGTGTGCACTTGGCGAGCGCCACCGTCATCCGCTCAAGAGAGCCTTGAACCAGGTCCATTCCGATGTGGGCGGCTTCAGTCGGCCGCTTCGCTTCGCTATCGATATCCATCCAAAAACTCCTTGAGTCTGCTGCGTATTACAAAAGGTGTTTTTGTAATACACGCTGTAATACGCTTTAAAATCCGGGACTTAGCACCATTTTCATTGGCGCCGCGCTAATGAGTGCCGTATCAAAGAAAAACCTGTCTGACGGTCCGCATGATTTCCGCATCAAGCGCGTTCCGGATCTGCGCCGTTAATGAGATTCGCAGGGAATTCCCGCGGGATTCCTTCGGTCTTCAGTTGTTCGTCGAGGGCGTTGGCGAAATCTTCGAGCATTGCCGCGAAGGTCGCCGTGTAATCGATGTTGCGATCCTCAGCGCGCTTGCGCAGAGAATCGAGACGTTGTTTGAGTTGAGCAGGCACACGGGCGTTGAGGTGTTCGAGCTTGCCGAGTGAGCGTTTGACGGTGAGCTTCATGGTGTCTCCTGTTGCCTAGCGATTGGTGGTGGTCCAGAGCGGTGCAATGTTAAAGGCAATAGCGTCCCAAGGTACGGGGCCAAGGTAACGGGAGTCCCAACTGTCGCCGCTCTGACCGAGTACCCAATACTGGCCGAGGCCGAGGGTGAACTCGCCGAAAGAGTAGGGGCGATACCCGTTGGTATCGGCGGGTATCGCGCTATGTGGCCAGAGCTTGCCGTTGACGTAGGAACCTTCCGGAGTAGTGCGGATCGTATCGCCCGGCACTCCAACGATGTGCTTGATGAGGCCGCGAAGTTGGACCATGCGGCCTTGTGCGGGTTCGCCAGGGATCTTGAGATAGAGTCCTATCGGTTCGGACTCGGTCATGTTGCCAGTCACGCCGTACCAGTGGAGGGTGCCAAGGGCTAGAAGCGTCCCGCTGGCTAGGATGAAGCCGAACCGTTCGAGGGTCACTGTTGGTATGCTCCCTCGAATGGCAAGTCGCGGGTTACGAGTACCCTGATAAGCGTGCCCTTGCGCACCTCGATAGTCGGGCGGACTTGTTGAAGCATCATATTGAGATTCGACGAAGCGCGTCCGCTGAGGCTGTTGCCGAATTGACCGAAGGCTTCGCTGGTCGGAGAGTAGCCGGACGAGCTTCCATAGGTCGGAGTACTCGCGAGCATCCCAGCCGCGGTGACGGCCGCAATCGCAAAGCTCGGTATCCAAGTCTGCGCAATATGCCGGTCGAGCTTGTCCGAGAGTCCGGGCGCACCGTCTACGTCGGCGCTCGGAAGGTTCGGGAGCGCGACCTCCGCGCCGTTGGGTAGCTGTAGGGAATCCCACAGCACCATGACGCTCGGGTTGTTCATGTTGACCATCGTTAGGGAGTCCTTGACCTTGCCGTGAAGCTTCGAGCCCGCGGGGATTAGAACCTCCTCCTGATGTACGGTGTCGCGCGTATTCATGGTCGTGCGCGCGATGACATCGCCGGGCCTGTCGGAGTTGATCGCGGTCTCAAGCGAAGCATACAGCCAGCTATTCGCCGCGACGGTGTGAGCACGCCCCGGCTTGGTTGTGATGACTGGCGGGGTTTGGTTGAGTTCGAGGACATTCGAGCCGTCGATCTTGACCGTCATGTCCGAGCCTTGCGCTTGGGCGAGTAGCCTATGCCGGGCTTCGCAGGCTTGATCGCAAGTCACGCCGCCCTGTTGTCTGTAGACCACCTTGGGAGCGGTCGGTCGCGAAGCCGGTTCGTTTGCCTGTACGGTTGGGGCGGGTCGCGTGGGCGTGAATGATTCCTTGTCAGCCCAAGAACCGGCACCGGGGGTCTGGGCGAACTCGTTGGGGTTCGGCTTGTCTTTGGACTTCGGCCGGGTGACGTACATAGCCATGCCGACGAGCACCGCCAGTCCGACGAGAGCGATAAGCCAAGCCCGTCCCAAGCCCGCAGGACGTTCGCCGAAGTCGATGTCGGTGGCCATTTACCGCCCCTCCGCTTCGATATGGACGGTCTCGCGATCGGTGCCGACGCCTTGGGTGAGCGCCGCTTCGCTGTAGAGTCGGTCTACGACAAAATAGTTGCCGCGTACCTCGTAGTTGACCAACTCTTGAGTCTTCCCGCGTTGCACGTAGAGGGCGGGCGCATCGTCGCGGAGCATCGCATCGCTGGCGAATAGCAGGTACTCGTGTGAGCCGTCGTCGAGGGCTTGGATAGGCTTCCAGGCGACGTTGGGGCCGGTGATGCGATAGGCGAAGTTTAGCTTGGCGGGTGGGTCGGCGACTTCTTGGGCGGACTTGCGCATCGCCGCCTGCCGTGCGACCTGAGCCGCCGCGATATCGCCTGGATAATAGAATGCGAAGGTCTCCATCGCATGCGAGCCGGATTGTAGGCTGAGGTGGTAGGTTCGCCGGTCGGTATCGACAATGAGGTTCGTGCTGTAGACGGTCGAGGCGGTTGAGACGGCCTGCCCGGCGTACCCGGCGTTGCCCATCGTCGAGCAACCTTGTGGACACGTCTTGATGCGAACGTGGTTCCGTTCGGACTTGACCGCCCATCGCGTCGTATCGCCGGCGTCGGCAGACAGTACGTGCTCAGCCTGGTCGAACTGGATCTCTGTGACGTGAAGGGCCGAGACGTGAATGATGGGTTCGCTATGTTCGTTATAGGGATAGAAGATCGCGAAGCCATCGCGTACCGGGGCGTTCCTGCCGCTCTCGTATGCCGCGCGTACGGTTGGCGGGAGGGAATCGAGAGGGTCGGGCGGTATCACGGTACGCTGGGGTTGGACGATCGGCGCGAGGCTTGCCGGTTCGAGCGGTTGCGCCGGTTGCGGTTGCATAGAGCCGCAGCCGGCTAGGAAATGGAGCGCGCATCCGGCTATCAGGGCGGACGTGATGATGCGGCCGAAGTGCGTGCTAAGCCATCCGCACCGCCAACTGTCCTTGTTGAGCATCGGATAGAAGTCGCGGACTGCGGCTCGTCCGATGTAGATGGGTAGGATGATGGTTATCGCGAGGCACGCAAATAGGCTTAGCCACGGCGCCACGTCATAGTTGATTACGATGCCGGTCATGGTTCCTCCCTTTAACTCGCTGCCTGAAAATCGAGCGTCAAAACGTAGACGCCAAGCGGGTTGAGCTGGTTGCTAAGGTCGGGCTGGCGGACGGCTACCCGCATGACCGCTTCCCAACCGGCCGTCGTAACGTCGCCCAACTGCGGATGGTCGGTCTCGATCCATTCGACGCGCCACGTGTCGGGCGCGGGCTCGCGCATGCACCGGATGATCTTGATGTCGCGCCAGACGCCCTTTGAGGCGAGCTTGACGGGGTCTTTATCCGGGTTCCGGGTGTAGTAGTCGTCAATCACGCGATAAGCCTGACCGCGGGCAATGGCATAAGCGGCGTGAACGTTTCGTTGTTCGAGGGCCGGGTTATTTGGGATCGACCGTACGTCGTAGATAAAGCGGCGAAGCTGATCGTCAATCACTTCCGGGGCGAGGTCTTGGGTGCCTTCGAAGACGCTTGCGTAGCCGACGATGTGGCCGTGGTCGAGGGCGATAACGTAGGGGGGAACTTTAGGACGTGTCGCCAAGTACACAAGCGCGCCGGCGAGGGCGACAATGGCGGCGCACCCGGCTAGTCCTATGCGGAACAGTCGGAGGTTGACGGTGCGCAGGAGTTGGTCTTCGTAGGGCGTGTTCACGGTTTCACCTCAAGAGCATTTTGGAAACGGCGGCTAAGCCCGAACCGGCCATGTTCGCGCCCGCGATCGCGGTGTTGCCGGCTTGGCGCGGTGCCTTCATTGCCGCACCGTTCGCAGTGCTGGCGAAGCTCGAAGCGATACCCCCGAGCATCGCCTCGCCCGCGTGCATGACTGGCCCGACCATGCCGAGCACCATGCTCGCCATGAGTCCGGGGATGTAATAGACGAGCCCGAGCATGAGGAGGGACTCGACTATCGCCTGCATCGCAAGACTGGTGTTGTCGGCGATGCTTCCCGAGACCGCGCCCATCGCGGTTGTCCAGCCCGCAGCTTCATTGAGAGCGAGGGCGAGAACGGCGAGCAGGAAAAATACTTTGATGCAGGCGGACAGCACACTGAGCGCCCATCCGGGGAACATGCTCCAGGTCCAAGGAAGCCCGGCGAAGGCGAGAAGCACAGACGCGGCGATGATCAGCGCGTAAACATTCACGAGCGCTAAAAGATAGATGATGCTCGCAAACGCATAGGTGATCGTGGTCACTATCGCGCATCCGCCCGCGGCCAATACCGATGTTGGCGCATAGAACCAACTGGCGTGTCCCGACGCCGCCCAAAAAATAGCCGCGAGGTGTAAGCCTTGCTCCATGATGCCGCTCGGGGTGAGCATGGTTGGCGACATGCCGCTGGTCTGCTGGCCCCAAGCCAGGAACATGTTGAAAATGCTAAACGCGAGTTGGTCAGAGTAGAGGAAAACCTCATGCAGGACGGCCAAAGAGATGAAGGTATACATCAACCCAAGGATGAAGCCCGACACGTCATAGGTCGCGAGTAGATTGATCGAATAGATCGCGAGTGCGATGCCGCCGATGGTCAACAGAATGTTGATGCCGCCCATCTGGAACACGGGTGCCCAGACGTTTTGGATCGTCGTCTCGAAGGCGGCTAAGGCGTTATTTAAGAACAGAAACTCCATGCGTTCACCGTGGCTTGGGGCAAATGTTCTCGGTGGTCATGTCGGTCTCGCCGGCCATAGTCAAAAGAGACACGCGGTCGCAACTGGTCATCCCGCCGCAGTGCATCGCGTCGATGAATGCGACCTTGTGTGCACGATCGCAGAATACGGTGTCCGCGCTGGCGGGTGTGGTTCTCGCCCTGTGCGGCGAGGTGTAGATGTAAAGCGCCGCCACTATTGCGAGACTTGCGCCCGTCAGTAAGCCGAGAATCTTGAGGATGCCTAGAACGTGTTGCTTCATGAAGCTCATTTCAGTTTTTCCTCTACTGTTTGCGAGCGCCCCAAAACAACCACACAAGCGCGCCGACGATTATGAGAAGATGAGCAGGCGGTATCTCCGCGACATAGGTTCCAACGAGAAAAGTGAGTACGGTCGCCGCCAGGATGACGACGGCTACCAAGAGCTTCGGTGTTCGCGGGGCCGACTGTCCGAAGGCGAGAGGCGGACGCAGAGAGTTCGTCCATCCGCGCGGGTTTGCTTGGTTCTTCATCGGGGTCTCCTATTGCTGCCCAGCGGCTAGCGCTGCGGTTAGCGCTGAAACTTCGTTCGATGCGCCCAACTGCGCGCGGGCGTTCAACGTTTCGGCGTCGTTAACCGCCTCGACGATGAGGCGGGTTATGTCGAGTTGGCGATGGAGTTGCTCTTCCTGAATGCCCGCCAGTTTGATGTCGTTGCCGCACTGGATCGCGGCGAGAACGGTCGGCGCATGCGCGCAACCTTCAAGGGTTGTTAACTTCGCGTCTTGGAGTTGGAGGTCAGAGGCTTGCGATTGCGCTACCGCGATGGCGCTGGCGTAGGTTTGCATGGTCTGTGTGGTGATGTTCCTCGCTGCCATCGCACCTTCCGGCCCCGAATCGACCCAACCGGGGTAGAGCGCGAGCATGGCGTCGGCGGTATACACGCCCCCCTGCATGATCTGCATGAGGGAGTTTAAGAACTGCGCTTGCGAGTCGAACATGGGGGGTCCAGAGGTGGTGACGGAAGTAGCGATTATGGCCGTGTTCGCCTCAACGACCGCGTCCGTGACACAGAGGCAGCTCTGCGCAGGCTCGGGACTCGGGAATAGCACCAGGACGCCAATGGCCGCCGCGAAAATAGCTATGAGCTTACGCATTGGCGTGAACCTTCCCATTGCTCCCGTTGGTGAAAATGAGTTCGTTGATAGCCACTGTCGGCTTGGACTGCGGTGTAGGCGCGGGGCCTAAGCCGCACGCATGCAGCCAGCCGTCGAGAAAGTGTTCGGGGCCGACTTCGGCAAGGATGGCGCGAGCGCGGGCTACCGAGTCCGCACCAGTCGAGGCGCAAAGCGCGCGGCCGATGGCTCCAAGGTCGAGGCGAAAAAGCCGGGAGCCGTATTCTGTGGTGCAAAGATACTCACGTTGCGAAGCCGCCGTTGCGATGATCTCGATTTCCTTTTCCTTAAGCCCAAGGTGCGTGTAGAGCTGGCGCACGTGTTCACCCGCTGCCTGTCGATTCGGTAGAAAGATTTTGATGGCGGTCGATTCGAGTAAGAGCGACCGCACTTCGGTGCTTTCGATCTCGGCAAGGGATTGAGTCGCGAGGATGATGGCGGCGTTGTATTTGCGGAAGGTGCGCAACGCCCGGTCAACCCAGGGCAGTGAGATCCGCGACGAGAGTATCCATTTCGCCTCGTCTATAACGACGAAGGTCGGATTCGCCCCGAGCCCTATCTCGGCATCACGGATGATTAACTCGGTTGCCGGGCCGGAGACGCGCTCGCCGACTGGGTCGGCTGCGTCGAGCCGTCGCATTTCGTAGGCGGTCACCACCGCACGGTGTCCAGTGGTGGGTTCCGCGTCGAAGATATGGCCCCATTGTCCGCCGGCCGCATAGTTGCGCAGTACCCCGCGCATGGCCGGGTCATGGATTAGGTGCATGAACCCGGTCATCGTTCGAACGTCGCTCAGCTTCGCTAGTTCGATGGCTTTGGCGAGTTCGGCCGCTTGGCGCTCGTTAATCTCGATCTGCCATCGCGAAAATAAACGCGTAAACCAGTCAAATAGCCACGTTGGCCCGTCATCGGCGTCGAGCGATTGAAACGGGCAGAGCGGTGAGGAGTCGTCGTTCGCTAGTTCGATGTACTCGCCGCCCATCGCGTGCGTCAGGACGAAGCTGGAATAGTCGCGATCCAACCAAACGATCCGCGCATTGGGCAGGACTGACAGCGCCGCGACTTCTGCGCCCAGCAGCGTCGATTTGCCGCCCGTTGTAGGGCCGATTATGAGGGTATGCCCGACCGAGCGGATATGGGTCGGCAGGTGAAACGGCTCAGTGCCCGAGCCCGTGACCACGATCGGGACTTTCGTTCCCTTCGGAAAGAAGGTCGAATCAATCGTCGGCGTGCCTTCCCAATGTTCGATCGGCATAGAGAGGTCGCTCAAGTTGGGAGCGCTGATGATCGGGCGTCGTTTATTCGCAGTCGCTTGGCCCGGTAGAGCACCGATTATCGCCCTTACCGCCGCCGCGTCTTCGATACGCGAGCCGTGTTGAATCTCGGCGAGGTCTTTCACGAGCTGGCGCGCGCGGCTGTTGACCTCGTCCTCGTCGGTACCACGAACCAAAGCTTCGATAGTCGCCCAACCGTACGGTGTGCCTTTGGCGACATCCGCCAGGGCGTGATCGATTTCAGTTATTTGCTCTTCAACATCCTCGTTGGCGCTTGCCCGCTTCTGCATGTTGAACGCGTTGATGAACCACTGTTTTAAGCCAGTGCCGTTCGCTTCGCGTACGAAGTGCTTGCGGTCCAAGCGGAGGACATGGCCGGCGTCCACTTGGTCGAGACAGATGAAGCGGCAGGACAACATCAACTCGCCGGGATGGGTCAATAGCACGGCGAGCGATTGCTCGACGGTTTCCTTGGGCCAAGGGTAAACGAGGGTGACGGGGCGGACATGCAGTTGTCCGATTCTCGGCGTGCTGCCGCCGATAAGGTCTTGCTGCCCGATGATCTGGTAAAGCGGAGCACCAGGGCGGGGCGGTACGGCTTCATAGTCAATTCCGTTCACCGCCAAAATAAGATCGCGGAACATCTGAACCGTGTTCATGCGGCTCGGTCGAAGGATGGAGTGGATCACGTCTTCCCATTTCTCAATGCGATGGAAAAACCGCTGCATCTGAAGCTCGCGGCTGCCTCGCATTTGGTGGGCAGTCGAGGCGAAAAACAGCGCCTTAAGCTGGTTTGCGATCGTGGACTCGTCTTCGTTCGAGATGTAGAGCCGTAGCAAGTTGCGGTAATAACGAGCCGCCTTGAACTGCTCGGCACGCTCGCGGTCCACCAGGTATGCGGCGCGGTTGCTGAAACTTCGCTGCGGATATGCGGTCGCCGGGACGCGATGGCAAATCAGATGCAGGAAATCGCCGGTCGTGAAGTGCGAGAGCGACGAGGCGAAGCGCTCACACGCGGCGAGCACCTCCCCCTCTGACGTGGTTTCGTGCCCCGGTGCCCGGATACTAAAACCAACCATCGTACCACCGCCCCTCAACCGGATGACGCCTTCGTCCGCAAAGTAGCCGTAGGGCAAAAGTTCCGAGATGAAATGTCGTTTCATGATGGTTGCCGCTTGTCGAATACATATAAGAGGACGATGCCCAGCGGTGCTAAAGCGTCCAAAAGAAGTGTTACTATCAGCGCAAATAATGAGATATCTGCTGTAATCATGACCGTGCAGATGGAAAACACCCCTAGCCCCACCATGCAAATAAGTACACTGCGCGCTAACTTGTTCATTGTTTCCCCTCTACGGATTGAACCTCGGGAAGGGAAAGATCACGCGCCGCAATCCGCGCGGTGGCTTCGGTTCTGGCGTGTCCGCATCGGCGTGCGCGTAGTACACCGTGCGGTCATAGAGTGCGTCGGAGTAAATCTCCGTCCACTGCGCATCGTGCTTTCCCGCCCATCGAAAAAACGTGTACGGGCCGAAGTAGACAATCGGGATTAGAATCAGTCGCTCCCAACTCCAAAGGGCGGTAAAAGCGACCAGCATGCAGCCGATGAGTATCAGGTAAAACACCTGATACTCGACGCCATGAATGAGCTTCGGCCGCGTGAATGCTCGGCAGACTGGACTAGCCATTATGGCCTCGCCGAGACGTGAACACCTATCGTCGCGCCAGCGCCAAACGCCGTGGTGTAAATGGTCAGCGCGAATACTATGAAGGCAATCGCGACGATGGCGCGGAATACCTGCATGAAGGCATGTCCGTACTCGTGCGCGAGCCAGATCAGGATGCCCAGGGCGACGATCGCGCAAACCCCCGCAAATTCAGCTATGGAACCCGTAAGCCAACCTTCGACGGTTGAGAATGCGCCAGCCCCTGCGAATCCACCGCCCGCGGCGTGCGCGGTTCCGGCGATGAGCGAAAGCCCGAGTGCGGTTAGGGTTGAGAGTTTGTGTTTCATATCGCTCAGTGAGTACCTCCCTTTGTTCAGTGCCTTCTTATTGCGGGCTCCAAGGCTTGGAGTTCTTCGATCCCGGTAAGCCTTCGCCGTCCATCCTCGCCGCGTTCGAGAAAGAGCACTGCCTGGATACCCTCACAAACGATTTCCCGGCTTAGTCCCGCCAATCCGGCGATGCGGGTTATGGCTTGAGCGGCCGAATTCGCGTGGACCGTCGAGAGACAACCGCTGTGCCCGGTTCGAAGCGCGTCTACCATGTCGTAGGCTTCCGCCCCTCGAACTTCGGAGACGATGATGCGGTCAGGGCGAGCCCGCAGAATCTCGAACACGTGCCGTTTCATGTCGGCTTTGCTATTGGCTAAGCGCCGAATGAGGTTACGGCGGCCGTCGATCTGAAGCTCGGCTGCATCTTCGATTACCGCCAGCCGCTCGTTGTAGTCCGGTATCCCCTCGTTGATGAGAGCGTTGATGAGCGTCGTTTTTCCCGTATTTGTGCCGCCCGCGACTATGATGTTCCGTCGCTTGCGCATCTGCTCTTTGACCCACCCCGCTTGGCGTTCATCCATAAAGGCGGTCAGTGGTCGCAGGATGCGGACGTGGGTACGGATCGACAACTGCGCACCGTCCGCAATCGGCGGGAGTGCGGCGCTGCATCGCGCCCCGCAGAGGAGCACCGTATTAAGGAACGGCGCATCGGCGTCAAGCCAAATGCCGTTGACTGCCGCGATCATCCGAACTGCCGTCTCGATGTCGGACGGTTTGAGTGAGCCTTCGACCAGGAACTCGTCGCCGCTTCCATCGTCGATGCGAATGCGACCGTCTGCATTGACGCTGATTTCCTGCGTCTTGCCGTCCTGCAGCAGCCAAGCGATTTCGGGGCCGAGCAGCCGCCTGACGTAGCGCTCGATGGGCAGGTTGTTGGTGTATAGGTTGTCCACGCGCTATCGCCTCACTTGCTCGCACGAACCGAGCGAGCGCTGTCCGTTAGCGTGAATAATGATCTGGTGCCTATATTCAGTAGGGCACGGTGTGTAAGGTGGCGTTTGCGCTGCCTGCTGTGCTGCCTGCTGGTTGCGCATTGCCTGTTCTTGCATGCTCATAGACTCATGCTGTGTCACCAGTGACTGAGCCATGCTGACACCTTGTTCAATGAGCCCCATCGTCGCCGCGCCTTGGGCATGAGCGGACTTGACCATGAAGAGCAGGGCCGCCAGGGCGAGGCCGACTATGATCGCGATGCCAACTTCCTTCAGGTTGCCGCAGCTAACGAGGTGGTCGATCATGTTTCGCTTCGCTCGAACACGTTCCGCAGCGCCGCATCAAGCTCGCGCGTCCGCTGCCGTTCCTTTGCGCGCGCTCTTTCATATCCAGGGAGTATCGTCGCGATCAGCATTCCCGCGATTAGCAAAATGTAGAGTGTGATCATTGTTTAACCCTCGGTGGATAAACGGCCGTCTTTGAGGCCTTCACCCGCTGCACCATGTAAGCGTCCAGCGCCGCGTGTGAGACCCTCCAGTGGCCGGCCTTGAACCCCCTGACTTCCCCGCTTTTGAGCAGCCGATAGATGGTCGAGGTCGAGACCCGGAAATATGCGGCGGCCTCCGTCAACGTTAAAATGTCGGCGTCGAGGTCCAACGTTTTTTTGTGCGGGGGCATCGTGGTCATACGTTCCGCGAGTTGCTCTCGCGCAGCAGCTCGCGCGCGGTGGTCTGGTTCTGTTCAGCCATGAGCGTGGCGAAGCCAGCACGAGGCCCCTTCCGATTGAGCATTGAGAAGATGGAGCGGCAATTACTCGCCTGAGCGACGACCAGGCAACGTAAGTGAATGAGATTAAAACTGTGAATGCTGCTGTGGTCCCGCCCGAACGCCTCTCCGATGGTCGGAAAACTACTGCCGGTGATGGTACGGCAGAGGTAGTAGGCGATCTGCCGGGCGAGGGCGATTCTCTGGGTCTTGCATCGGGATTGCAGTGTTCCCGACTCTAAGCGAAACTCTTGCTCGACGTGATCGATGATGTTTTTAAGGCTGCCGACCGAACGCAACCGACACAGATCCGTTAATGCGCGTCTGGCGAGATTTGCAAACAGCGGCGGGCTGCTGGTGACGACATCGCCGAGGACGGCCGCCAGGGCGTCGATGAGCGGGGCGGCTGGTGCGGGAGATGAATCAGGTTGTGGGTAAAGGAACTGAGCAAGTAATGGGAAATCGACTGCTCTCTGCGTAATGTAACTCTTTAGCTCGTTCATGGAGATCATACCTCCGTGGATGGGTTAGGGGCGGTCTGCCTTTCGACGAGGCGGGCCGTTCCGCTGTTTAGTTACTTCTTATTATTTCGGTTCTTAGGCTGCGTTAACGTTACCAGCCACTTCTCCACATCCTCTTTCTTGTAAAGATGCACGCGGTTAAAAACGATGGACGTTGGCAACTGCCCCTTCCGGTGCATTCGGCTGATCGTCTGAATTGATACGCCCAACCGTTCCTTCAAATCGTTCCGCTTCAAGTAATCGCTGAAAATGGCGCCTCGTGGTCGTCGTTCTCTCTTCCGCTTCCGCACCTCCGCCTCCTGCAAGTGAGATTGCGGAGAATTGTATGGTGCAAAGCCATTCACTCAATGCGACCGAACTGCTACTAAACGACCAACATGCTAACCATACATCGTATCTTGTCAATACGACGACGCCGACAATCTGTCAAGCTCAAGCACAACCGTGTGTGAACAACAATGGACTCGGCGCTTATTCGCTATTCTGCCCGCTACCCAGGGCATTGGTATTGCCTAGAATTGCCTCAACCATACCCCTCGCGACCCTCTCGCAAAGATAGGAGGGTCCGCGAGAATGCCGAGACGCACAGAAAACAGGAAGAAGCCCACCAGAAACGATTACTGAGTTCGCCGAGAGATCGAGCGTCCGAATGACGGGCCATCCATGTCTGCCGGCCGCTACGGCTCGAGGACCTGACCTAGGTTCGCGCTGGGGGGTTCACCTCGGTTGGCCTCAATGGTGGGTGAGCGAGTAGATCGCGAGCGCTATGGCGATGATGATAATCCACCCTAGGATCTGGTCGCCCAGTCCGTATTGTCCGTAGTTTTTGAATCGTCGTCCGGTGACCTTCTCGTGGCAGCTTTTGCAGAGCGTTTCCAGGTCGGCGAGCGGCGTGCGGCCGGTCGCATTGTAAATTTCGTATGACAAATGGTTGGCTTGCAGAGGATTGCGCCGGCTGCCTCTGGTGCCGCATCGCTGACAACGGTAACGATCTCGTTTAAGCGCAGCTTTTCGCGTGCGCTGCCAATCCCGACTGTCCAGGTAGCGGTTATATTTTCGCCACCATTGACGATCCGCATCCATAAAAAGTTGGATAATCCGACGTTGGACCAAGAGCAAATCGACACCGAGTTGCGGGCCCTGGCGGGCCATCAGAAAATCTTGCTCGAAGTGAATCTTCAGGCGCATTGGAACGGAACGTGGATGGAGCCGGACCAGGCTGTCGGCGGAACTTATCGAACTACAGCAACGCATCAGGGAGATCGAGCGGCGCGTGCAAATGCCCCTGATCGAAGCTGCTAAGGATGATGACTTGTGAGTGGGTGTGGCCGGCATCGCTTCCGTCGATCCACGCCGGTATGTCGTGTCGTCCAAACGCCGACCACGGTTTCAGAGAATAACGGAAGCGGAAAGCCTGAACATCGAACAACTGTTCAATGAGCTCATCGAATTAAGCCGCAGCTTGAGCGAAGAACAGCATAGGCATGTCCGGGAACACATGACAGAGGAAGAATTGGTAATATTTGACATTTCGACCCGTCCGGGACCTGACCTGAGCGCGGACGAACGCGCGGAGGTGAAGAAAGGTGCGAAACAACTATTGGAGCGACTGAAAGAACTGCTCGCCCACATCTCGGTAGTGATTTCATCGTTGAGGACGGCAATTCGACCGTGCTCAACGCCATAGCATCTGCGTGGCCGAACATTCCATCGGCGATTTGTTCAAGGATCAGACGGGGTTAAGTGTTCTCGGCCACCATTGCTCGGACGAACTTCCATTGTCACCACATTCGTCGTGAATTCATCGGCGTAGATCGCAATCGGGGCGCGGTGTCGACGGTGAATTGAAAATTCGCCGATTATCCAAGGCGTGGCGGCAGCAGCTTTGCCCAGTACCCTATTTAGTAGACGATAAAGTATGTTATCGGCTCATAAAAGGAGAGTAGGGGAGCTTTAGCTGATTCCACCACCTCCTGCTCGGAGGAACCTGCGGCTGCCAATCGCGCGCCATTAGGCTAGGATTTGGACCTTACGATTCGCTCTATCAATATTGCGAACAATAGTTAGCCGGCCAGGTCGGATTCATCTCATGCGTTGCTTTAAATTTTGACCCTTTCGACTTCCTCGAACGTAAGTTCCTCGCGGGTGCGATCGTAGAGTTTAGATGCTTGAGCAACAACTCTGAGGATTTTTGTCTCAGATTGTGAGGCGTTCAAGCGGCCAAGAGTTGGATGATCTGATCGAGGGAGTGGTCGGCTTTACGATAGGCCGCCTCGATTTTGGACAACGGCGCAGCGGTTTGGGTGGGGCGGCGTTGGAACAAGCTAGCGGCCAGAGGACCGCAGACCCGTTGATGGAAGAGCACGAAGAGCAAGGCCGCGCGGCTTCCCTTGGTAGTCAGGCGATAGGCGTAGCGCCGGCCGTCGCGTTCGAGCAGACCGTGGGCTTTCATCTTGCGCAGGTCATAGCGGAGTTGGGTGAGCGAGTAGCTGTCGGGGGCGAGGCTGAAACTTGAAAGAATCGTTTGATGGATGTCGATGGTACGCCATCCCAAGACTTTGGTGCCGGCGTGCAGTAGCACTTCCATCAGGCGGAGCATGCGGGTGTCGTGGAGTTTGATGCCGGGGATTTTGCCGGAGCCGCGCGGGATGGGCAGCGCGAGGCGTTGGAACAGGGGGAAATCAACATGTACGTCGAGCGCCTCGGCCTCAAATTGTGCAAAGCGGTCAGTCACTGCCCCGAGGATACGGCGTACCTTATCGATATTGTCCAGCCCCTTGTTGAGGGCGAAATCCTTGAGATTGTTGCTAAGCGCCTCCAGCCGCAGGAAGGTGGAGAACTTCTCGTACATCCGCATCACCGCGTTCTTGGCGTAGGCGCGTAGCACGTGATGGCCGTGTTCGGTGCGCTCCAACACGCTGCTCAGTTTGCCGGGCAGCCGCTTGTGCAGTCGCCAGCCGAAGACTTGCGAGATGCGGTCGGCGCTTAGGCGCAGCAGCCCCAGATCGCAGGAGCGCTCGAACAGCTTATGGATGGGGAAGTTGCGCCGGAAGATCAGGTTGCGACAGTACTCGACTTGTTGCAGTGAGTAGTAGCGGCTGAGATTGATCGCCTGACGGTCCTTTTTGGAGAACTTGGGACCGAGCATCAGGCTCCAGTAATCCAGGCGGCTCCGAATGAGCTTAGCGCTGAGAGCATCGGCGGCGGCTTGGAGGGCTTTAGCATCCGCCACCCACAGGAAAGCATTGTCATTTTTGCGAAACTGAATTCCTGCGCTGCGCAATTGCTGTTCGATAAAATGATGGCCGTTGAGATAGTAGGTGATCGAAAACGGCAGGAACGAGCCAATGCATAGCGCAATCGGACCGAGTACCTGGTCGCGAACGTAGAAATAATAGTGCGTGTAGCGCGAGCGCTGTTTGGCCAGAATGCGGTAATCCGGATCGGCCGCGGGGTACTTGGGCATCGCCGAGCGAAAGCTGGGACCGACTTCTAAGCTTTTAAGGATGAAGTAAACCCCGTTGCAGTTATGCCGCTCCGCCCGCCGCAGCCAAGGACGCACGTAGTCTTCCTTGCGCACGCCTTTCTCGGCCCATTCGATGGGGATGTCGTGGTTTCTGGCGAAGGCCTCGACCCACTGGTTGTACTCAGTGGTGCGTTGCCGCAGGACGTCCTTGCTGATGGCGCCGATGCCGTGCACGTCGCGGAAGAAGTGCACGATGTTCTCCGGGCGCGTGAGCAGTGGCAAATGGCCGAGGATGACGATACGGTCGAAACAGTGGTATACGAACGTCAGCAGGCTCCCAAACAGCCTGGTGAATTCTTCCATCGGTCCTCTTCCTCCCCTGCGCTGGGTTGGCACCGAGAGCATCGGACAGAGGACCGGGGGAGGTCAAAACTCACGGCTCCAGGATACACTCCGCTTGAACCAAGTCCCTTCCAACTTTTATCGCCCGCTGTCAGGCGGGCGCGCGGAAATTTCAAATATTTTTGGTTAGTTTTAGTGGTACTTGACGATTGTTGGTTCGCGATGGTCTGGGCGTGCTCCAACGTGCGCCATTCTGCAGGTAAATAGTAATCCCGGTGGCCCGAAAAGTGTGACAGCAAGTGGAATAGGGTAGCCCGGCGGCTTCTGCACGGCACCAAGCTGCTGGGGTGCGAGAGGCTCCAAGCACGAGCACTATAACGCTCTCGTAGATCAGTATTGCGGTTCGAGCCCCATCATGAATCTGCCCGGTAACCCTTGAAGGGGCAACGCAATTATCTAACCTGAGATGGTAGTTGATGACTATGGTTGTGGGATATCCTGCCGCTACCCAAGATAGGAAGCCTGAAGGAGGCATCCGACCAATGACCCGCACAATTCCGATGCGCAACGGCATCTTCCTGGCGCCCTTCCATTCGCTCGACCAGGATCCAACTGAAGCCCTTCACCGCGATCTTGAACTGCTGGAGAACCTGGACCGTTTGGGCTACGAGGAAGCCTGGATCGGTGAGCACCATTCGGCCGGCTTCGAAATCATCGCCTCACCCGAGGTTTTCATCGCCGCCGCGGCTGAGCGAACCACGAATATCCGCCTCGGGACCGGCG